>Ga0105098_10000307_pt1 | contig 16358 bp, 11 predicted proteins | sample PPLLak21cMay2015_FD_79137 | JGI IMG/M metagenome (GOLD analysis project Ga0105098, IMG submission 79137) | Freshwater sediment microbial communities from Prairie Pothole Lake near Jamestown, North Dakota, USA - PPLs Lake P7 Core (1) Depth... | ecosystem: Environmental > Aquatic > Freshwater >... | reverse complement strand
TGCCAAAAGGAGCGATAGAGGAAACGGCGCAATCATGAGTATCATCAGAACCGTGGAGAAGGCCAGATCCTTAAGACGCACGGGAATTTCGCGTGAGAGTGCCAGGAAGGCATAAATCGAACCCAGTAGAATGATCCCTGTCTCTTTGGCCAGGAACGTTAAGCCCATCCCCACGCCTGTAAGATAGATCCAGGCCGGGCGATTGGTCATCGCATAACGTGCCAGGAAAAAAAGAGTAAGCGTCGTGAAGAAGACCAATGGGCCGTCCAGAAGGACCTGTCGCGAAACGACGACATGGTATGGCATAAGTGCGAAAAAGAGCCCTGCCAACAAACCGGCCTTTTGCCCATAGAGCAGTTTTCCCACCCGGTAGGTCATATACACGGCCGCGAGTCCAATGGTAACGGCGAGCAAACGCCCGGCCAGGTCACTGACTCCAAAGGTAAATACCAGAGCCAGCAGAAACTGGAAAAGCAGCGGATGAGCCCGGAAAATCGGAAAAATATCCTTAAGGATGGGTGCACGTGCGATCGCTGCCCCCTGCCCGGCATACACGGCCTCATCGGTGTTATACCCAAGCTGGTTCAACCCCCAGACACGCAGTCCCACTGCAACAACCACCACAACCATAACTCCAAGGAGGCGGGCAACGGTGGCGCGGTCCCAGCTTCGCCAATCCACCAGGATTTGGCGTGTGGAGGAAATACCGGTTAGGATCCGGTCACGCACGAATGAAGAATCTTTGATACTCATAATATAAATCTATATACTCGATCTAGTCGTCAGCTGCGGCAAATTGTGTGGGTGCTGTAGAGAGGTTGGTAACGACAGGAATTCGTTGCCACCAATTGAACTTCGGGTCACGCAGGCGGACGGTGGGGATGGGCTTAAGTGCCTTGTCTACAATCGCTTGCTCCTGAGGATGCAGGTCCTCGCCGTTCCATCTGCTCAGTGCATCGGCCAGGATCGGGTAGGGAGGAAAGCCATAGGCATCTTCGGCATTGTTCACGAATGTCTCCACGGCCTGTTCATGCCGAAGATCTTCAACATATTCATCACCACGCTCAATGATGACCGCGCGGGAAAGCTTCGCATAATTTGCATAGTTAACCTTCGGGATCAGGCGATGGACCATGTACTTCGGCGGCGGCACCAGCATCTGCACGATGGCGTTCATCGTCGCCGCCGGCAGCCTGGACTTGCTCAGGTTCAGCCCCACCTTCCGCCCGCCCTTCGAGTGCAGACGGCTCTGGAACTGCAGGGCGATGCGCTCCCACCAGGTCAGGGAGGAATTGGCGTTCACCGCGCTCAAGGTGTGGTTACTGATGGTCAGCGGCTTGGGAAAGCTCAACACGGTCCCATCCTCACCGACGATCGTCATGTCATCCGAAAGGAACGAGCAGGCGTAGTTATCCACCGTGCGCAGGATCGTGGAAGTCTTGCCGGTATCCGTGCGGGCCGTGATCAGAACTGCCTGCCCGTCGAAGGAAATGCACGCAGCATGGACCAAAGCATAGCCTTTGCGGACCATCGCCCAGCGCAGGATCGGTTCAACTACATTCGTGTAAAGGACGTGAGGAGAGTATTTCAGAATGCGTGAGACCGCAATGTCCACACGATCTTTATTCGAGATGGTTATTTCAAATCCGTAGCGGCCCAGGGACTCACCATAATGGATGTCGCCGTCAGCCCGGCGCGGCTGGCCATCGCGGTGGTCGTCACGTCTGCGATCCTTCTTGCGTCGACGTTCGAGGCGCACGCGGATGTCCGGCTCGCCGCTCAAGGCCGGCACCCGGAAGTATTCCAGCTCCGGCAGCTCGTACATCGAAGCCACCTTCAGGATGTTGTGAATGTTGTAGGCATACCCAAATTGCTCCGCCCGGGTCGTGCCAGTTCGTTTTAGCAGGTTCATATCCGTTTTCCTTTTCTCTTCAGGTTTGTTTTTGTTCCAGATCCACTTGTCCGCCAGCAGATAACGCAGGGCCGTCATCGCAAACAGCGAGAACAGGTTCGCCGGAAGGTAGTGGATGCCCCATTGGTCGACCAGCAACGCCATCATCGGCGCCCGCAAGAGCAGCATGGCGTTATTCATCACCAGGAAACTCACCAGGCGCGTCAGGAAGTTACGCTTGGCGTTGTGCCTGCCAAACACCCAGGTTTCGGTCAGACCAAAGTTCCACAGGGTCGAGACCTGCGTGGCGATCGCCGCGGAAATGATGTAGTGAATGGCGGCCAGTTCTGTGAAGGCGGCCATCGCCAGGAGGTTGACTCCCAGTCCCGAGGCGCCCACCAGCAGGAAGCGCAGGAAATTCCCCTGCCCGGCCAGCCGCAAACGGAACAACCCTCGGAAGAACTTGATCGTCTCCTTGACGGAGGCTTTGCTCTCCCCGGCATTCCGGTGCCCAAAATGGATCGGCACTTCCGAGACCTTCAGCTCCGGATGCGACACCAGGATCTCCAGCAGGATCTTGAACCCATCCGGTCTCAGCTCATCCATCTTCAAGGCAGATTTCCGCGTCAGGAAGAAGCCCGTCAGGGGATCGGTCACCTTCCGCAGGCGCTGCGGGAACGCGATCCGGGTCACCCAGGCAAAGGTCTGCGAGATGAACATGCGCTTGAAGCCCAGGCTGTGGGCATCGCCGCCGGGCGCCAGACGGCTGCCCATCACCAGGTCCGAACTGGTCTTCTTTGCCTGGTAGAGCAGTTGTGGGAGCACTTCCGGCGGGTGCTGGAGGTCAGCATCCATCACCGCCACCCACGACCCGCGTGCCATCTGGAAGCCTTCCACCACCGCGCCGCCCAGACCGTTCTTGCGCCGCTCGGGCGGGCGGGCGATCAGCTTCACTTCCAGCGGGAACCAATCCTGCAGTTTGCGGATCACGTCAGGCGTGTCGTCCGTGCTGTCGTCCACGAATATCACTTCGGTGGCAATCCCCTTCAGCGCCTTGTGCAGCCGCATCAGCAGCGGCTCGATGTTCCCGGCTTCGTTGCGGGTCGGGATCACCAGCGAGATCTCGTAGCTCGTTTCAGATTCCTGATAGAGTGAAATATTAGGATCCGCCAACCCCACTGGAGGAAATTCTTGAGGATAGTTGCTTCTTGACATATAGCCTTTCCAAGTTAGGTGTTAAATAGCCAGCACTATAGAAGGTCGTACGTGGCTTCAATGTTTTAACGGTTGTTGGGGTCGATTGTTATAAAATTCCCACCTTGAATCGATGAAACTTTTTACCCTTTGTGCAAACTCTCACGCACCCATCAAGTGGACATAAAGGCATGAGAGCAACAATTGCTGTGCTGGCTAACTCACTAACTTACAGTAAATGGAGATTTGGATTGTTAAAATTTCTGTTACTACCTTATCTTGTGTGTACAACCATAGACCGCTCAGTGTACGTGGAACAACTCTTATTTGCAAGTGTTTCTTTTCATCTACCTTTAATAGTGTCCCCCGTTTTTGATTTGAAGTTTCTAATGATGTCATCGACAGATGTAACCAATATGCCTCAAAACCGTCACCATCTTTTCCATTATCAAGGGCATTGGAATGCATTTATTCAACTGCTTCCCGCCGAATTGAATGATTCGGCTGATCCTCCTATGAAGATATGGACATTGACATTGTAGTAAAGATTATAAAATTCTAATGAACGAATTAACACCAGACTTGACTGTATTAATGGCCAGACCGCGCGCAGAAGAAACAAGCCGTGTTTCCGAAGCATCGGATACACGGCTTGTCGCTTGCGGCCAACAGCAGTTATGTTATGCCGCACTTATTCAAGCAGAAAACATCCAGGGCAGTGCTGGTTTTAATTCTTGCTGAGCTGCATGAGTTCTCCTACTCGCCCAGCCTTCTCTTCCGATGGAGTTGACTTCTCCTTGATACAAATATTCTTCTGCTCCAGTTCTTCCAGGAACAACTTATAGTCATCTCCCAGAATACACTCCTCAGGTGCGCGAATGCCCTTCAGATCGATTCTTCCTGCTGCCACCATCTTTGCGCCAATGGCCGCCGGGAAACTGGTCACTCTCGCCATGGCAGAGAATTGACTGTCCGCCTTTTCCCACATAAAGTATTCGACCTTGTGTGGGCGGTTGTTTTTCGTGCCGACCACGGTATTGTACATGACGCAAACATCACCATCTCCCTCCTGCGGCACGAGCAGCGGATTTATGATGCTCAACAGAAATTTTCTGGGAGAGATCTGGGCGCCCTCAAATTCGACTGGAGCTTCATCGAACAACCCGCATTCGATCAACGTCCGGACCCCTTGATAGTGGCCCGGCCAGCGGACTGTTTTTTCGGCGAAGTACTGCAATTCGGGATGAGTATAAATAAAACTCGGCATACCGGGAGTAACAGCGCATTCCAGTTTCTCGTCGATGCCAAACTCGTTGAACGCAAACGTTTCTTCGTCACACAACGCGTGGACCTCAGTATATTTCCCATTCTTGAGGATCTGGGTCTTGACGCTATATTCCCGCAGGACGTGCTCCAATGACCAGGTCGTCATATACCGAAGCGGATGCTTTGTGCAGCATTCGATGTTCGGGATTCCTCCCACCCTGGCCACCGCCGTATCAACACTGTCCAGCAGACTCATCCCGCGTGCAGTCGTAATGTTGCTGAGCCCGGGAGCAAATCCCATGCCGTCCAGGACCAGGACATCATTACGGATCGCTTTCTCATGCAGTGCTTCCCCATATTCTTCGCTAGTACAATATTCGGACGGGAGGACAAAGCCCTCGGTTTGATAATTATCCGGCCTGCGGTGATACTCTTCCAAAATATCGACCAGGTCCAGCCTGGCATCGATGGCTGCTTCCATGACCTTGTAACTCAGCTTGCGATTGGGCAAAGTCACGACTCCCACATCATATTGTCCCATCACTGCTTTTAACTCATCCATATTGTTTACATCGATGGCATGCAATCTGTATTTCCCCGTGCCATTCCCTTTTGTCAATGACCGCAGTGCCGATTCCTGGGCATCCAGCAGGCCCAATCTTTCAACGGCCGGATCGTTTGCAAAGTACGAAACAACTACCTTCCCCATTTTTCCTGCTGCACCAATTACCAATACCTTCATTTTAGCCTCCATAGTACATTGTGATCACGAACGACTATGCAATGTGAATGACCAGCAGAGAGATTGGCTGGGTTCGAATCAGACAGCTACCTCTCGTCAGGTCGGTACTCTCACCGGGCTGCGGGCCGGGAACATGGGAAATATGAAACCCGGGAAGGGTTTCATGGGTTCACAACAGGTGTTTTTCGGGTCAAGTGGAGTTGTAAGGTTTGGAGTTATGCCTGCTTCGTATTCATCCCCGGTGATATAGACAATCTGCTCAAGATCATATTTCAGTTCATTACTGCGTCGCCACAACCGGTCAACCCATCTTTTTGGCGGGACGCTTTTACAAATCAAGGCCGTTTTGCAACGAACTGTAAAAGTGACCATTCGATTTTTTAAACTGTCTAACGTGCCTGTTCGGACACTAATTCAATTCTACTGTCAAACACCCACACTTGAGAAGTAACGTCTGGCAGAAGGACTTAAGAAAGTCGTCAGTGGCAAAAAAGACGTTGTTGTGTTATCTGTAAAGAATATGTCTCGAAATCCGCTTGCGCCTCAGAAACGACCCATTTACCGCTGAAAGCGCAGGACAAGAATGGATGCGGCAAAGACTGCATTCAACTCAATTACGGAGGGCACGATGCCTGGAGTAACAAAACAGCAAGCAAAGTACAAAATCGCCTGGCTTCCCGGCGATGGCATTGGGGTGGATGTACTGGATGCCACCCGGATCATTCTCGAAAAATTGAACCTGAATGCCGAGTACATCCACGGCGATATCGGCTGGGAGTTCTGGTGCAGGGAAGGCGATGCCTTTCCGCAGCGTACGATCGACCTGCTGAAAACAGTGGATGCGGCCATGTTTGGTGCCATCACCTCCAAGCCGGTCAAGGCCGCGGAAGAGGAGCTGGTTCCCGGCCTGAAAGGCAGGAACCTGGTCTACCGTTCGCCGATCGTGCGCATGCGCCAGATGTTCGATCTCTACACTTGCCTGCGCCCCTGCAAAGCGTACGCCGGTAATCCGCTCAATTACAAGGAAGACATCGACCTGGTCATCTTCCGCGAGAACACGGAGGATCTGTACTCGGGCGTGGAGTTCAATCCGGTCCCGGCGGAACTGGCTGAGGTGCTGACGAAGCTCTCCAAGCCATTCGCGGCCTTCAAGGATGTGCCGCTGAATGAACTGGCCGTCTCGAGCAAAGTTGTCACTCGCAAGAGTTCCGAGCGCATCATCCGGGCGGCGTTTGAGTTTGCCCGCAAACACGGCCGCAAAAAAGTGACCGTCATTCACAAAGCCAATGTGGTCCGTGCCACCGAGGGCATGTTCCTGAGCATCGCCCAGGAAGTCAGCAGGGATTTCCCGGAGATCGAAATGGACGATGCCAATGTGGACGCCATCTGCATGTGGCTGCTCAAGAACCCGAAGAACTATGATGTGCTGGTCGCCACGAACATGTTCGGCGATATCGTCTCGGACCTGGCGGCGCAGATGGTCGGTGGATTGGGCTTCGGCTGCTCGGGCAACATTGGAGAGAAGCTGGCCGTTTTCGAGCCCAGCCATGGCTCTGCGCCCAAGTACGCCGGGATGTACAAGGTCAACCCGGTCGCCACGATCCTCTCCGCCAAAATGATGCTCGACTGGCTGGGCGAGACCGAGAAAGCCGCCGCCGTGGAAAAGGCAACCGCGGAAGTCATCCGCGAAGGCAAGATCCGCACCTACGATATGGGCGGCGGGAATAGCACCCTCGAAATGGGCGAAGCCATCGCCGCAAAGTTATAAGGTACCCATCTGCCACGAATTCTCACGAAAAAAAAACAACAAAGTCAATCCGTGCCAATCTGCCTGCACCGTGCGCAGGCACGTGTGCGTAATCAGTGGCAAAGAAAGTCTCTATCCAAACATTCGTCTGAACTTCAGCCAGGAAGAACAGCCTTCATGCATAACATCATCATTCACGAAGTAGGGCCGCGCGACGGCCTCCAGGCGGAGAAGACGATCGTCCCGCTGGAAGAAAAGATCCGCTGGATCGAGGGCCTGCTTACGGCAGGCGTCGACATCATCCAGCTGGGATCGTTCGTCAACCCCGAGAAGGTGCCCCAGATGGCAGACACCGACGCCCTGTTCCGGCACTTCGTCGGGAACAAGCCTGGCAACGCGATCCTCTCCGGCCTGGTCCTGAACGAGAAGGGATTGGAGCGCGGTCTGGCTTGCGGGGTGGAGATGTTCTGCATGGGCGTTTCCGCCAGCGAGACGCACAGCCTGAAAAACACCGGTATGACGACGGCCGAAGCGCTTGACCGCATCATTCCCATGGCGAAGCGGGCGATGGCTGAGGGGAAAAAGGTGCAGGCCTCGGTGCAGTCGGCGTTCGGCTGCGGGTTCGAAGGTCCGGTCAGACGAGAGAAAGTGTGCTCCATCGTCAAGTCCTATGTGAACGCCGGTATCCGCAACATCAGCCTGGCGGACACGGCCGGTCACGCGCATTCGCGACAGGTCGAGGAAATGTACGCTGCCATCCAGGACTTGTATCCGGATATCGAACTCGCCTGCCACTTCCACAACACCTACGGGCTTGGGTTGGCAAACTGTTACGCAGCCCTGAAAAGCGGAGTGACTTTTTTCGAGTCCGCCTTTGGCGGGTTGGGCGGCTGCCCATTCACCAAACTGCCGGCCGGGAATGTGTGCACCGAGGATATGGTCCACTCGCTGCAGCGCATGGGCCTGCGCGAGGATATCAAGCTCGACGCGCTTCTTGATGTCGCCAGGCAAGTGAGTGTTTTCTTTAACCGTGAATTACCCGGCTTCATCCTGAAGGCGGGTTCGATCGTCGATTTCAAGGGACAGACGGATGATGTCATCCTGAGCGAAGCGAAGGATCTCCCTGGAAGTTGAGCCTGTACGGCTCAACTTCCAGGGGATTCTTCGTTGTGGCGCTAGAGCGCCACTTCCTCAGAATGACATTCAAGATGAGGTCATACATGAAATTACTGGAAGGGATCCGCGTCCTGGATCTGACGAACGTGCTCTCCGGTCCGTTTGCCACGCTGCACCTCGCACTGCTGGGCGCGGACGTGATCAAGATCGAGAACCCTGAAGGCGGTGACCTGGCCCGTAAGCTGGGCAATGTCCCCATGTATAACCAGGAGCTGCTGGGGACCAGTTTCCTGGCACAGAACGCCAACAAGAAGTCCCTGACACTGAACCTGAAGACTGACGAAGGGAAGGAAATCTTCCGCAAGCTGGCTCAGACCGCGGATGTGGTAGTGGAGAACTTCCGCCCGGGCGTGATGGCCCGGCTGGGGTTCTCGTACGAGGATCTGTGCAGGATCAACCCGCAGATCATTTACTGCGCCATCTCCGGCTTCGGCCAGACGGGACCGGATGCCTTCAAGCCCGCCTACGATCAGATCATTCAGGGCCTGTCGGGTCTGATGGCGATCAACGGCGACGAGCGGCTGAATCCCCTGCGCTGCGGCTTCCCGGTCTGCGACACGGTCGGCGGACTGAACGCCGCTTTCGCCATCATGGCCGCCCTGTATTATCGCGAGCGTACCGGAGAAGGCCAGTTCATCGACATCGCCCTGCTGGACTCGATCATGCCGTTGATGGGCTGGGTAGCCGCCAACTTGTTAATCGGCGGCAAGCAGCCGGACCTTCTGGGCAATGACAACTTCACCGCCGCCCCCTCAGGCATGTTCAGGACGAGAGACGGTTACATCAACATCGCTGCCAACCAGCAGGAGCAATGGGAAAACCTGGCCGATGAGCTGGGCTTGCCTGAACTCAAGACAGATCCGCGCTTCCAGGAACGGGATACGCGCAAGTCCAACCGCTTCGTGCTGACCCCCTTGCTGGAGGCCAAACTGACCGAGAAGAATACTGCCCACTGGGTGGAGGTTCTCAATGTCAGGAGCATCCCATCCGGCAGTGTGCTCAAACTGGATGCAGCCCTGACTTCCGCCCAGGCCAAACATCGCCAGGTGATCGCGGAGGTAGAGCAACCCTGCATTGGTGATGTCAAGCTCCTCAACCTGACCGCGAAATTCTCGAAGACCCCCGGCAGGATCGAAAGCCCTCCGCCGATGTTGTCCGAGCACACCGAGGAGATCCTGACCGAGCTTGGATACACATGTGAGGAACAGAAGGCATTGAAGCAGAAAATGGTCGTATGACCGTTGCTTACTCGTTACTCCCGCAGTTGAACTGCGGGAGTAACGAGCACAAAGGAGATAAACACCCATGGGAATGACAATGGTCGAAAAAATCCTGGCACGTGCCACGGGGCAGGCCGCCGTCAAGGCGGGGGATGTGGTCGAGCCGCGCGTGGACCTGGCGATGTCGCATGAGAACGCCGCCCTGGTGATCAACCAGTTCCAGGAGATCTACCAAGGTACCGGCCTGGAGGCGGACGTCTGGGACCCGGAGAGGATCGCGATCATCTTCGATCACCGCATCCCGGCCGAGAGCTCGAAGACCGCCACCAACCAGAAGAAGATCCGTGAATTCGTCGGCAGGCAGGGCATCACCAGGTTCCACGACATCCGCGGCGACGAGGGCGGCATCTGCCACCAGATCCTGCCCGAGAATGGCTATGTTCGCCCGGGCTTTGTGGTGGTGGGTACCGACAGCCATACGACCAGCCACGGCGCCCTGGGCGCTTTCGCGTTCGGCGTAGGAGCCACCGAGATGGCTTCCGTCTGGGCGCTGGGCAGCGTGCTGAACGTGGAGGTGCCGGGGACGATCAAGGTAGTCGTTCACGGCAAGTTCCCGGCGGATGTGCTCCCCAAGGACCTGATCCTGTACCTGATCGGCCGGCTGACCGCCGAGGGCGCCAATTTCAAGGTGATCGAATTCCACGGGGAAGCGATCGCCAACATGCCCACCTCGGGCCGGCTGACCATCTGCAACATGTCGGTCGAGGCGGGAGCGACCTCCGGGATCGTTTTGCCGGATGCGGAGACGCGTCGCTATCTCAGGGAAGTGGCGCGCCTCGAGGAGCCGATCGAACTCTTCGGCCCCGACGCGGACGCGGCCTACGAACGCGTGATCGAGATCGACGCGGCGACGCTCGCCCCGCAGATCGCCTGCCCGCACACCGTCGACAACGTCAAGCCGGTGGAGGCTGTCGCCGGGACACCCGTGCAGCAGATCGTGATCGGCTCATGCACGAACGGTCGCCTGGACGACATCGAAGTAGCAGCACACACGTTGGCAGGCAAGAAGGTTGCCCGCGGTGTGCGGATGCTGATCTTCCCGGCCTCCGGGCGCATCTTCCGGGAGGCCATGAAACTCGGCTACCTGGCGACCTTGATGGAAGCCGGAGCAGTGATTGCGAACTCAGGATGTGGTCCCTGCCTGGGAGTCCACCAGGGTGCGCTGGGCGATGGCGAGGTGGCGCTCTCGACCACGAACCGCAACTTCAAGGGCCGCATGGGCAACCCGAATGCGGAAGTGTATCTGTGTTCCCCGGCGGTAGCAGCCGCCAGCGCCCTGACCGGCGTGATCACCGATCCACGAAGGATTCTCTAACCACGAAGGACACAAAAGAACACGAAGGTTTTAATTCCCCTTTGTGCAACTTCGTGTTCCTTTGTGGTGAAAAAAGAGGCTGATATGGCAAAAGTAGTTCTGAAACTTGGCGACGACATCTCGACCGACATCATCTACCCCGGCCGTTACATGGCGACCGTCCTGCCCACAGAGACACCCCAGTATGCCTTCGCCGACACGCCCGAGTTCAACACGCGCTTGAAGAATGGCGAGATCCCGGCCGGGAGCGTCATCGTGGCCGGAAAAAATTTCGGCTGCGGCTCCTCGCGCGAACAGGCCGCCTCGTGCTTGAAAGGTCCGGACCTGGTGATCGTGGCGCGGCACTTTGCGCGCATCTTCCTGCAGAACTCGATCAACCTGGGGCTGCGTACGATCATTTGCCCCGAGATCGAGGCTGCCGCGGGTGATGAGATCGAAGTGACGGACGACAAGCTTTTCAACCGGACCAGCGGCAATTCGTTCGACATCGTCCCCCTGCCCGCAGCACGCCAGGCGATCATCGATGCCGGCGGGCTGATCGCTTATACGCGGCAGCTTTTGGTACAGCGCGCACAAAAGTAAGACCACTACCGTCATTGCGAGGAGTAGCGCCTTTAGCGCAACGACGCAGCAATCTCAAACCTAATTGGCAACTTAGTAAGAGATTGCTTCGCCGCCGCTTAAGCGGACGGCTCGCAATGACGGATTCTCTTGTTTGGGGAGGGTGCCCGACACTTTATGCTCCCTGCGCCGAGGACGGCGGCGGGAGCACGTAGAATGAAGCTACGTCTTGAACTGGCGGACCAGCTGCCGGACTTCCGCGCTGGTCTGGCAGCGCAGCGCCTGCTCGGCCAGGGCGTGAGCGCTGTCCATCGTCAGAGCGCGTAGGATGGACTTGATGTGCGGAATCCCCGCCGGGTTCAGGCTCAGCTCATCCACGCCGAGCCCAACCAAGATGGGTGTCGCTTCGGGGTCTCCCCCCAGTTCCCCACAAATCCCGGTCCACTTTCCAGCCTGGTGCGCCGCTTCAACGACTTCGCCGATGAGCCGCAGGACTGCCGGGTGTAATCCATCTGCCAGATGATAGAGGGCCGGGTTGCCGCGTTCGGCTGCCAGCGTGTACTGGGTCAGGTCATTGGTGCCAATGCTGAAGAAGTCGACTTCGTTCGCCAGCACAGGAGCAAGCAGAGCTGCCGAGGGGATCTCGACCATAATGCCCAGTTCAACCGGCCAGGCATGCGGCTTGTTTTCCCCGTTGAGTTCCTCATGAGCTTTTTCGACCCAAGTGCGCGCCTGGCGTATCTCCCCAATATCTGCGACCATGGGGAACATGATCCGGCAGGGAAAGCCATCCGCGGCGCGCAGGATGGCACGGAGTTGGGTCAGGAACAGGTCCGGCCGGGTAAGCGAAAGTCGCAGGGCGCGCACCCCCAGGAACGGGTTGGGCTCCTCGGACAGTTGGATGTAGGGTAATTCCTTGTCGCCGCCCACGTCGAGTGTGCGGGTTGTGACAGGTCGCTGACTCCCCATTGTTTCGAAAATCTCACGCAACAGCAGGGTCTGCTCCTCTTCAGAAGGCGCCGTCTCGCGGGTCAGGAACAGGAACTCCGTCCGTAACAGACCGACACCTTCGGCGCCATTCTGCACAGCGCCGCGGGCATCGTTCACGCCGCCAATGTTGGCAAACACCTCCACGCGCCGGCCGTCTTTTGTCATCCCTACTTGCTGGCTGGTCTGAAGCAGCTTCTCACGCTCTGCCAGCCACTCTGCGCGGCGTGCCTGGATCTCTGCCTGAACTTCCAGCGATGGCTCGAGCCAGATTTCGCCCGTAAACCCGTTGACACCTGTCAGCGTGCCGCCAGGCTGCCGGTCGAACATCATCCCCGCTCCGGCGACAGAGGGAATGCCGAGGGCGCGAGACAATATGGCGCTATGGGAGGTCGGCCCGCCGCCGGCGGTGATGATTCCCAGCACCATGTTCATATCCAGTTGCGATGTCTCGGTGGGGGTAAGGTCCGCGGCGTAAAGGATCACCGGCTTGTCGAAAACAATGGGTGCGCGTACTCGCTTATCCAGCATGGCGAACAATACCTGCGCCCCCACATCCTCCACATCTGCGGCGCGCTGCTTCAGATATGGGTCGTCCAGGACGCGATAGCTCTCCGCGGCCGCAGTGATGGCTGAGTTCCAGGCAAACGCCGCGTTTTCGTGACGTTCATCGATCCCGGCGCGCGCCTGTTGGATCAGGTCGGGATCCTGCAGGATCAGCAGATGAGCATCAAAAATGGCACCTTCATTGGAACCAATGGACTGTTTCATCCGCCGCGCCAGCGCAGCAATTTCAAGCCTGGTATTTTCGAGCGCCGCCTGCAAGCGTGTCCATTCGGCCTCGGCATTTTCAGCAGGCTGGGTCGGGATGGGCGGTCGCTGTGCCTGATATTTATAGAGAGGCGCAAGTGCAAACCCATCTGAAATAGGGACCGCCTTTAGCGCACCGCTCTCGGGGATCTTCTTAGGGATTTCAACCGTCTGTTCCTTCAATGCTGGGGCCGCGGGGGTTTCACCGAAATTATCCTCGATCAATACTTTGAGCGCAGCCAGCACCAGCCTGGCTTCTTCGCCGGATGCACTGATGCGGATCTGGTGATTTTCAACCGCCCCGAGCGTGGCAATTGCATTCAGGCTGCGCGCCGAGACCGGCCCCTTGCCATTTGTCAGATCAGAGACGGTGACGTTTGCCATGAACCGGGCTGCCGTTTGAACGAATTTTGCTGCCGGCCGGGCATGCAATCCATGCAGGTTGGTGAGTGTCAGGGTGATGGACTCGGCTGCTTCAACGGGAACAGCTGTAGGAGCGGCAGGTTCGTCGCTCTCCTGACCGAGTTGTTCACGTTTGGGCGCCAGGGCCGCGTTCGCTTCGCGGCAGATGGCATCCAGATCGCTGTTCAATCCAATCTGAACCGCCGCGGCGATTGCCCCCTCCACCATGGGCGCACCGCATATACGGATCGTACCGGTCATTTCAGGCGGCAGGAGTTCGAGCGCCAGGTTGGCACTCAGAACGGCGCTTCCCAGATCCATGAGAACCACTACACCCGCCTCCGAATATACAGATTGGATGGCTTCCATGATCTCGACCGCATCTGTGCCGAACTCGCTGCGATCTGTACCGATACCCGCGGCGACAGCTACCGGCAGGTCCGCGGACGTGACCTGGCGCAGTAAACCCACCAGTGCGTCAGCCAGGGCGCGGCTGTGCGAGACAAGGACCAGGCCAACCATATTACCCCCGATCAACTACCTTTCGAGGCGATCGTCAATGCAAGCCAGATCCCATAAACAATCGATGCCACACCCAGTATCACCAGCAGCCAGGTGACGACTTTCAGTATCGGGCGCGAGGGATTCATGTCAAGGAGTATGCCGCGCAGGCCGATAAGACTGTGAGTGACGACCGTGATCAGAAAGAGGATCTCGATGGCCGGGATGATGGGATTCTGGAAATACCTGATGACATCATCATACGTCATGAGCCCGGAAGACATACTGCCCAGATAATGATTTGCGATGAAGTGCAGAAGCAGCACGATCAAAAGCAACGGGCCCGTGACGATTTTGATCAACCAGAGCCATGTTGTTTCACCCGGGCGAGGTGCTGAGACAGAGGAAGAAAATGTCGATTGTGACATGGATAATCCTAATACATGCGCGCAGTGAAGATCAGGATGGCAAACACAGCTACGATCATGAAGCCGTAGAAGAGTTGCCTCTGGCGAACGACTCCCACCCCGAAGCTGGTGAGGACAATGCGGATGCCGTTCAGCCCATGCAAAATGGCCGCCACGACAACCAGCCATTCGCCCAGCTTGATGAAGGGGTTTTCGGTGAGCACGAGAAACTTATCGTAGGCGCCGGGGCCCTGTGCCAGCAGGCCCAGCACGATGAGATGCAGGAACAAATAGAGGGTCAGGCCGAGGGCAGTAATGCGGTTGAGGGCAAATGCCCAGCCGCCAACCTGCCGGCCGATTGGAATGAACCAGGACCAGAATTTGCGTGCAGAGGGTTGGTTGCGAGTGGTATTCATACGATAGTCCCTCTCCTAAGCCTTGCCAAATAGTTTACTGAGGCGTGCGCCGACCACTTGTTTCCGCAAATCCATGATGCGGCGGGCAGGATCGACAAAGGATGGGCAGACAGCTGTGCATTCGAACACGCTGTGACAACGCCATACGCCGTCTTCGGCATCCACCAGGGACAGTAGTTCAGGTTTACGCTTGAGGCCGTTATCCTGCGCAGCCGCCAGCGGCGCAGGCCCGAGATATTCAGGTGTGGTCGCCATGATCGGGCAGGCGCTCATGCAAAGTCCGCATTCGATGCAATCGCTCAAGCGGATGTATTGTGTGTCGTCCGCATCCCATTCAGCAGGTGGATGTTCGATCTCCGCCTCAGGCACAGGCAGGACCGGGCGCGCCCCGGCCAGTTCCATCTTGCGATAAAAGAAGCCCATATCCACTGCCAGATCGCTGACCACCGGAAAATTACGCAAGGGTTCCACCTTGAGCGTCGCGCCGTCCCGGGTCACATCCCGGATGGAAGTAATGCAGCTGAGTTTTTCCGTTCCATTGACGCGCATCCCGCAGGCGCCGCACGTGGAATGATGGCAGGCATGGCGGAAACAAATGCTGCGGTCATGGAAAGCCCAGGCACGTTCCACGGCATCCAATACGTATTCATCAGGGTCCACCTCCATGCTGAAGTTATCAAAGTGCGGCGCTTCATTTTCCTTCTGGCGATAAATGCGCAAAGTGATGTTCCATTTGTCGGTCATGACGCTTGTCCTAGTTTGAACTGGCGTAATATTGACGGTAAGAGAGAAGCGGAGTCTCTTTGGTAACACAGGGCGTAGCGATGCCTACTTTGGCACAGACCACGTCGGCGGTCTTTTCTGCCATGGCGCGCAGGGTGGTGGCTTTTCCACCCGTGATGGTTACCAGCCCATCGATGTTGTGTGTCTCCCTGTGATCGAAGCATTTGAACGTGCGGGCCATACTGCGTCCCGACCCGCCGCCTACCAGCGGGCGCGCCGCCATGTAAACGCCGCGCGGTTTCGCATTTCGAATGCCGGGGACGAGCTCGCTGCCGCGCTCCAGCATCAATCTGGTCTGGTCGTCGGTCACGGGGATGTAATCCACGTTCTCCGCATCGAAGGAGGTGGTTCCCACTACCACCATCCGCCGCTGCGGGAGGACAATATCGCCGTCACTGGGAGTATTGAGGCGGTTGATCGCCCGCTGGACAAGCCGCTGGTCGTATGCCACCATGATGCCCGGAGTAGGTTTGACAGGGACGTCTAACCCGGCCATGCTGGTGATCTCTCCGGCCCATGCACCGGTGGCATTCACGACAACGTCGGCGCGCATTTCCTCGGTTTTGTTCACAGCCCGGTTCAGCACTTTGACACCGTTCACATTGCCCTGACCATCCATGAGGAATCCCTGCACTTCATGATACGTTCGGAATTTTGCTCCATGATGTTTGGCGGTGCCTGCGAAAGCCAGCGCCAGACGCAGGGGATCAAAGGTTCCATCCGGGATCAGGAAGGCCATCAGCACGCTGGGGTTGATGTTCGGTTCCAGCCTGAGCGCCTCCTGCGGTTTGAGTTCTTCAAGCGGGATATGGCACTCCTCGCAACTTTCGATGAACTGTTCGGCATACGCCAGGTCGCCCTCTTCGATGGCAATGAACAG
>Ga0105098_10000306_pt1 | contig 16364 bp, 14 predicted proteins | sample PPLLak21cMay2015_FD_79137 | JGI IMG/M metagenome (GOLD analysis project Ga0105098, IMG submission 79137) | Freshwater sediment microbial communities from Prairie Pothole Lake near Jamestown, North Dakota, USA - PPLs Lake P7 Core (1) Depth... | ecosystem: Environmental > Aquatic > Freshwater >... | reverse complement strand
TTGACGGGTTGGGGTGAGGGTGAATTTCCCGAGGCGTGGCAATCTACGATTGAGAGAGATTGCTTCGTCGCTTCGCTCCTCGCAATGACCTCTTCTTGTTGCGTCATTGCGAAGCTGAGCCTCTGAGGAAGTGAAAGAAGTGTCTGAGTGTTTGAGTGAAGACATAAGAAAGATGGTCATTGCGAGCCGAGCCCCGCGAGGCGCGGCAATCCCGAAGGTTGCGAGGACACAGTCCGTGGCAATCTACGATTGAGAGAGATTGCTTCGTCGCTTCGCTCCTCGCAATGACATCTTCTTGTTGCGTCATTGCGAGCTGAGCCACTGAGGAAGGGAGGAAGTGCGTTAGTGCGGAAGTGCGGTAGTGAGGAAAAGAAAGGATTCGGGATTCCGGATTCGGGTTAAGAAAAAGAGGGAAATTGTAGATTGCCGAGGGGCGGCACTGGAAGAAGTGAGGGAAGTAGTCTCAAACGTAGATCGCCGCGCCTCGCGAGGCTCGACTCGCGATGACCGATAATTCAAATCACAGATCAATTCTTTCGGTAAATCATGATTAAATTTAAAGAATTCTTTGGTGAATCTGCAGGGCAGATTGATATGAAGAGGACTGCGCTCTTCCTGGCGTTTGTTGCCGTGGCGGGGGTGATGTTCTACGGGCCGTTTAAGGACGTGATGCGGGAGGCGATGCGCAGCGACTACTACTCCCACATCGTCCTGATCCCGTTTGTGAGCGCTTACCTGCTGTTCGTGCGGCGAAAGGAGATCTTTGCCGATATCGAATACGCCTTCGCGCCGGGTGCGGCCGTGTCGGCCGTGGGCGTGCTCCTGTATGGGATTGCGCTGGCGGTGCCGCTGGGGCTCAACAAGAACGACCTCTCGGCCCTCGTCACGCTGGCGGCCCTCTTTTTCGTCGTGGGGGCCTTCATCCTGATTTTCGGCCTGCAGGCCTTCCGGGCGGCCCGGTTCGCCCTGCTCTTCCTGCTCTTCATGGTGCCCGTGCCCACGGTCCTGATGGACGGGATCGTCCGCATCCTGCAGCTCGGGTCGACGGAGTTCGTCGCGCTGCTCTTTGCCATCACTCCGACCCCGGTTCTGCGCGAGGGGATCGTCTTTCATTTGCCGAACATCAGCATTTCGGTGGCCCCCCAGTGCAGCGGCATCCGGTCGAGCATGGCGCTGGTGATCACGTCCGTGCTTGCCGGGCACATGTTCCTCAGGACGGGCTGGAAGAAGTGGGTGCTCGTCCTGGCCGTGATCCCCGTGACGATGCTGAAGAACGGGATCCGTATCGTGACCATGTCGCTGTTTGCGGTGTACGTGGACACTCGCGTCCTGACAAATTCGGCACTGCACACGGATGGGGGAATCCTCTTTTTTGTGCTCGCGTTGCTGCTGATGGCTCCGATTCTCTTCGTCCTTCGCAAAAGCGAGCGGACGAAATAGGGACCAGGGACGAGGGTGTAGGGACGCGGCAAAGGCAGGAAGAAGGGACGGAGGTCCGGGGAGTAGGGACGAGTGGGAAAAAGGGGACGAGGGACAATGGACAGGGCTCGTAGGCACGGGAAGAAAAGCAGAGATAAACAGAGATGACGAAAGCCATAAGAAGCTACAAGGACTTAATCGTTTACCAGAAGGCCTATCAGTTATCGCTGCAAATATATAAAGTCACAGAAAGCTTTCCAAAAACAGAAATTTACGGACTCGTGTCGCAAATGCGGCGAAGTGCGGTGTCGATTCCAGCTAATATTGCTGAAGGTTATCGGCGAGGACACCGAAAGGAGTACATTCAGTTTCTCCGCATAGCGCAGGGCTCATGCGGCGAACTGGAAACGTTTCTGTCGATATCAAAAGATCTTGACTTCATAAAAGAGAAGGAATTTGAAGAATTCGAAAAAGTGCAGGAAGAAATATCAAGACTATTGCAGGCGTTGATTTCATCTCTTACAGTCAAATAGCTATGAGTATGGCTGTATCTATTCACCCTAGTCCCTACACCCTGGTCCCATGTCCCTTCAAATAAGAAGTCACTAGACACAAATACTCATGAATGTTGGAATTATCATATCCTACGTTGCGGCGTTGGCGGCGGCGGGGCTGGCGGGCTATGTGCTCGCACGGGACCTGCGCTCGCCGGTGCACCGCATCTTCGCTGCGGGCATGGTGCTGCTGGCGGCAGACGCCCTGCTGACGGGGATTGCCTCCGGGGCGCCGCTGGCCTCGGAGTATCTCTTCTGGCAGCAGGTGCGAACCGCGGTCTCGGCGCTCGTGCCGGGAACGTGGCTGCTCTTCAGCCTCTGCTACGCCCGGGCCAACTACCGCAGCACCGTGGCGCGATGGAAGTGGGGCCTCGCGGGCTTTTACGTCGTCCCGGCGGTTCTGGCAGGCCTCTTCCGGGATTCCTTCTTTGCCGCTGGCCCCATTTCAGACCGGGCGACGTGGGAGTGGTTCCTGCCGCTGGGCCTCGCGGGCTACGCCTTCAACCTGATCCTGATCACCGCCTCGATCCTGATCCTCATGAACCTGGAGCGCACCTTCCGCTACACGATGGGGCATCTGCGCTGGCAGGTGAAGTTCATGATCCTGGGGGTGGCGGGCCTGTTTGCCGCGCGGATCTACACCGACAGCCTGGCCGTCCTCTTCCGGATCGTCAACACGGACCTCTCCGTCATCAACGCCGGGGCGTTGATCTTTGCCTCCGTCCTCATGGCTCGCGCAGCGGCCCGGACGGAGAGGATGGAGCTCGATATCTACCTCCCCCACAGCCTGCTGCACAGCTCCTTCACGGTACTGCTCGTGGGGGTCTACTTCATTGGTGTGGGAGTGCTCGCGTGGCTTGCCAGGGCCTTTGGCGGGGTCTGGAGCCTGCCGCTGACGGCCTTCGTCCTCTTTGCGGCCATGATGGGCCTGGGGGCGCTGCTGCTCTCCGACAAGCTGCGGATCCGGCGCAAGCGGCTGGTGAGCGAGCTGTTCAAACGCCCCCTGTACGACTACCGGGAGGTGTGGTCGAGCTTCACGGAGAAAACGACGTCCGTGGCCAGCATCCGCGAGCTGAGCATGGCCGTGGTGAAGATGGTGGCCGAGACGCTCGAGGCCCTGTCGGTGAGCCTCTGGCTCGTCGATGACCAGAGGCACACCCTGTTCCTGGGTGGCTCCACGGAGTTCTCGGAGCAGAGGGCGAAGGACCTGGGGCTCTCCGGCGAGGCGGGCACGGCCCTCTTTCTGGCCATGTACGAGCGCGACATGCCCCTGGACATCGCCGACGGAGCCGACGAGCGCATCCGGGATGTGGTGCAGAAGCACGGCGATGCCCTGCGGGAGGCGCGGGTGGAGTACGTAGTGCCCGTCAACGGGGCAGGCAGGCTGGTGGCGATCCTCACGGTGGCCCGGCGCGTCTCCAACGACCCCCTTTCCCCGGAGGACTACGAGCTGCTCAAGACGATCGCCGACCAGGCCGGGGCGAACATCCTGTCGCTGAGGCTCTCGGAGCGCGTAAGCGAGTTGAAGGAGATGGAGGCCCTGCAGGTTATGTCGGCCTTCTTCATGCACGACCTGAAAAACCTCGGTGCCAGGCTCTCGCTCGTCTCGCAGAACCTGCCCGTTCACCATGACAACCCTGAGTTCCGTACCGACGCCATCCGGACGATCTCCCAGAGCGTCGACAAGGTGAACGCGCTGTGCAGCAGGCTGCTCATGCTTTCCCAGAAGCTGGAGGTCCGGCCCTCCAAGGCCGACCTCAACGAGCTGGCGCGCGCGACCCTGGCAAGCCTGGACGGCCACTTCCGGGCGCAGGTGACGACGCAGTTGGGGGAGATGCCGCCCGTGGCGATCGACGCCGAGCAGATCCAGAAGGTGCTCGTGAACCTGCTGCTCAACGCCAACGACGCTGCAGCCGAGGGGGGCCACATCCGGGTGACGACGGGCTTCCGGGACGGACGGGCCGAGATCGCCGTGAGCGACGATGGTTGCGGGATGTCGGCCGAGTTTGTCGAGAAGCGCCTGTTCAGGCCCTTCCAGACAACCAAGAAGCAGGGCATGGGCATCGGCCTGTTCCACAGCCGCACCATCGTCGAGGCCCACGGCGGCCGGATCGAGGTGCAGAGCGCCGAGGGGAAGGGCACGACGTTTCGCGTGGTTCTTCCCGCCGGGAGCGGTCGGGGGCCGCGCGGCGCAGAATCGGGCGAGAATGGCTGAACCCCCCGCCCAATCCTTTATGCATATCCGCTTTCGCGAAAATGACGTCACGACGTCATGCCTGCGGCCTGTTCAAATACTACTACAGTCAGCTAGCACATTAAACACGATTCACGGAAGGGTCGTAAGGAGGAGAAAATGATTCCGGAACAGCTTACGGCAAACCAGAGCCAGATCCTGAACAACCGACCGATGCTGCTCATCGTCGAGGACGACGAGGACGTGCGGGCCCAGATGAAGTGGGCCCTGGCGCGGGACTACGAGATCCTGACGGCAGGTGACCGGGCCGAGGCCCTGGAGGCCGTCCGGACGCAGCAGCCGCGGGTCGTGATCCTGGATTTGGGCCTGCCGCCACACCCGGCCAGCACCGAGGAGGGCTTTGCCACCCTTGCCGAGGCGATGGCGGCCGACCCCCACATCAAGGTCGTCATCGTCACGGGCCGCGCCGAGAAGGAGCACGCCATGAAGGCGATCGCCCAGGGGGCCTACGACATTCTCTACAAGCCCGTTCAGCTCGATGAGCTGGGCACGATCCTGAGGCGGGCCTACCACGTCTCGGCCCTCGAGCGGGAACACACCGAGATGCAGCAGCGGATGGGCGAAGATGCCTTCGAGGGGATGCTGGGGACAAGCCCGAAGATGCAGGATGTCTTTTCGACCGTTCGCAAGGTGGCCACCAGCGACGTGCCCGTCCTGATCACGGGCGAGAGCGGCACGGGCAAAGAACTCATCGCCCTGGCCGTTCACCGGTTAAGCAGGCGCAGGGCAGGCCCCTTCGTGGTGATCAACTGCGGGGCCATCCCGGAGAATCTCCTGGAGAGCGAGCTTTTCGGCCACGAGAAGGGCGCCTTCACGGGGGCCCACGTCCAGCGCAAGGGGCGCATCGAGGCGGCCGACAAGGGGACGCTCTTCCTCGACGAGATCGGGGAGCTTTCGCTGACGTTGCAGGTGAAGATCCTGCGGTTCCTCCAGGAGCAGACCATCGAGCGGGTCGGCGGGCGCGAGTCGCACCGGGTGGACGCGCGCGTGATCGCGGCCACCAACCGCGACCTCAAGCAGGCCATGATCGACGGGAAGTTCCGCGAGGACCTCTACTTCCGCATCGGGGTCGTGTCGGTGGCGCTGCCGGCCCTCAAGGAGCGCAACGGCGACGCCCTCCTCATGGCCAACTCCTTTCTGCTTCGATACGCCAAGGAGAACAAGAAGAAGCTCACCGGCTTCTCGAACCAGGCCGTGACGGCCATCGAAAGCTACAACTGGCCCGGGAACGTCCGCGAGCTGGAAAACCGGGTGAAGCGAGCCGTCATCATGGCCGAGGGGCGCAAGGTGTCGCCCGCCGATCTCGAGCTGGAGGCGCCCAAGGGGAAATACGAGGGGCTGAGCCTGCGCGATGCCCGCGAGGCCCTGGAGAAGGAGATGGTGCTGCGGGTGCTCGCCAAGCACAACGACAACATCACCCGGGCCGCCGAGGAGCTGGGCATCAGCCGCCCGACGCTCTACGAGCTGATGGAGAAGCTGGGAATCGCAAGGAAGTGACCGGCGCGACACGCCGGAGTAATTGGGTAATTGGTTGACTGGTTGATTGGGGAAGAAAGGGAATCGGGAATCGGGATTCCGAATAAATCCCCCTCTTGTCCCTTTTTATGAAAGGGGGAGGAAGGGGGATTTTTTATAAAAAAACACTGTCATTGCGAGGAGCGCCAGCGACGACGCAATCTTACTACGAGATTGCTTCGCCTTTGGCTCGCAATGACAAAAAGAGGGGCATTTGTGAGGAGCCCCGCTAAGAAGTGATTGGGTGTCTAAGTGTCTGAGTGAAGAAAGAGCCACAAGCCGCAAGGCAAAGAAAGTATTTGAGTGCCTGAGTGAGGAGAAGGAGAGGGATTCGGGATTCAGGCTTCAGGCGTCGGGAACATATAAACAGAGTCATTGCGAGCCACGGACCCAGTTTGTGGACGGGGTTATCGATGGAAGAAACAGCGTCGATCCGTCATTGCGAGGAGCGCCAGCGACGAAGCAATCTCGTATTTCTCTCAACAAGTAACGAATCAACTTGTTACTACCCGTTGACGTTGCCCGGCAGCGGGGGGCTTGACGTTTGGCCTCAGAGCATACATTATAGGACTACAGGCGCAGGAAAGGGGAAAAGGGGGAAGATCAACAACTTGCGCCGGCAAGAGAGACCATGAGCACAAACGTAGACACCCATGTGAAAAAGACAGTCAACTCCGTCCTGGTGACACTGGACAGATGCGGAAGGCACGAGCTTGCCGCCACGCTGCTGAGAAAAGGGGTATTTATCGCGCTGGTGCGCACACCGGAAATCGAGGAGTACTGCCGCCTGATGAAGGAGAAGGGCGAGTGGCACTCCTTGCAGCATGCGCACTACGGGATCGTAATCGACACGCAGACCCCCGTACCGGAGCACTATGACGTCCTGGAGAGCCACGCCAGGGACCTCGCGCAGAAGTTTTCCGATATCGAGGAATGGCATGCCGCGTAGCGGCAGGAATCGGGATTCGGGAAACAAGAGCCACAAGCCACAAGCCGCAAGGCAAAGAAAGAGTTGAGTGGACAAAAGAGAAATCCCCTCTTATCCCCCTTTGCGAAAGGGGGAAGATAGGGGGATTTTATTATAAAAAGAACACTGTCATTGCGAGGAGCCCAATATCACCCTCGCCCCTGGCGGGAGAGGGTCGGGGTGAGGGGGGGATTTACCTCGACGAAACAATCCAGCAAAGGTCATTGCGAGCGAAGCGAAGCAATCCCTTGAAAACGATTGCACGCGCATTGAAGCCTGATGCCGCTTCGCGGGGCTTCCCGGCGAGGAAAGAACCGGACATGATTGCGCACCCTGGCGGGATGCGCCCCCGGTCCGGTAAGCGAACAAAATAACATTAGAAACTTAAGGAATGGGTTTATCCGCCTGACGTGAGCCAGTCGAACGTTGCTGCGGGAAATTCCTGGCACCTTGGTGCGAGGAAGTTTAATCCATTGAGATTGCTTCGCTTCGCTCGCAATCACCCTGCAGGGCTGTTTCTTAGGTGCGAAGCGAACCATTCTCGCATTAGATTGTTCCAAGGGGGTGGCCTTTTTTATGTCGGTATGTCTTACAATGAATTTTGTGCAACCAAAATTAGCTAATACATTAGTATTATAGGTACTATCAGCTAATCGTCTGTTGACTACTTTTTCGCCTTCGAAATCTGTCGGTATTGTTTACATTTCCTGATTTCCCTTCGCCTGGGTGACTGCTCATAAGAGTCAACATTTTCCGCTATTCTTCAACTGCTAATCCCTTATAATTACAGATACATGGAGATTTACCAAGCCGCCGGCTTGCTCTCCCTGTTTCTTTCATGGTACGGTGCTTGCCTAATTACGGCCCCGAGAGAGATCTTTGAAGGAGGGGAAACGTGAGTAGAACAGTACCAATTATTTTGGGGTTATTGTTTGTACTTGTATGTTTGGGCCGGTCAGAGGCTATTACGTACTCATATACGTTTAGCGAGACGTATAATTACGGTGTTGCATCAGCTGAAATGGACTTCAAAATTGAAGGAACAACGCTTATATTATCATTGCGCAACACATCACCGGTGCAGTGCCTCTCTCCTTACAATGATAAATATAGTTCACCTGGAATAAGCAAATTTGGGTTCGTTCTTCCTGGTGTATTTTACTCGGACAATTCCGACTGGATACTGAAAGCATTTGAGGATAAGAGCCTAAAAAATGAAATTGTAATCGGGGACCGATGGCAAAACCAATCTTCCATATGGTATCGCGATTCTGGTTTCATTTTTAAAATCAGTTACCCCAAAGGTGCTCTTTTCAATCCTTTGGTGAAAGGGACAATACCAGGGGATTTCTCTTACTTTACCTCAGCAGAGATGACTTTCTATTTCAAAGACTCTATTGAAGCAAAACTAACCAGTAATGATTTTAAGCCGTTTATTACAATGGGAAATATAGGACATAATATCATTTTTGATGATAATGATCCGAATCAGCAAACGATCACGGGTCAAAGGGTAGCCACCCCCGAACCAGGCACCCTGCTCCTCTTCGGGATCGGCCTGATCGGGATCGGGATCATCCTGAGAGAGATGTTTTAGGTCCTTTACAACTGAACAGGTACTGAAATGAAACCGCTGTGAGTCGATCACGGCGGTTTTTTTGTCGGAAAAGTTTACGAATTCATGATTAGCGTTTAATATACTAATATCATTTACTATTTTATAAATTGTATGCATTGGGGATAGTCAGATCGTCGGTGTGTCTTACGAAATCCATTTTGCCTGTTGTTGCGACAAGGTCATTCGTGGCAGAGTTATTAACATGAAAAACACATATAATACAACCTGTTACGTCATTATCTTGTGCCTGGAATGCCTGAGAAATTCAAAAGTGCATGATTTGTGCACGTAAAAGGCTAGAGAGATAAGGGTTTTTTCGGATTCAGGTTCAAGATAAATGGGTTTCTGCCCGGCGTTCCACCTTCCCAGCCCTGTTCGAAGCCGCGGCAGGATAAAAAAGGGGGGTGTCCCGTCATGGGTCGGTACTTCGTATTATTCGCAGCACTATCCCTGTTTCTATTCTCTTCTCCGGGTGACGTGTGCGCCCTGACAATTAATTTCGACGATCTTGCGAATGCTCCAACAGCATTCAGTCAGGCAACGGCACTTCGTAACAGATATGCACCGGAGGTCATCTTCTATGGCCCGGACGGGCTAACCGGCAACGACGGCGGGGCAATCCTGAATCTCAATCCTCCGCCACTGGCTCCGCTAAGCGGCCTCAATGCCTTGGTATTCAGCGATCTAACGCAAGCCGTAATGTCGGATGGTGGATTTCCCGTCTGGCCTGAGACCATAATATTCAATACTCTCTGGGTCAATGTTTCCATATACGTGGCATCCACCCGGACGGACATGGATCATTTCTCGCTGATCGCGTTTGACGGAAGCGGCAAGCAGGTCGTGATCGACGAAGTGGACACAAAGAACGAGTGGGCCCAACTGAGCGTTTCCTGGGCGGACGGGATCAAAAGTGTGGTGCTCACAATGGACAAGAAAGGCAACGATGCCTTTGCAGCGGACAACCTCGAGCTGACGACGAGCCGCGTTGTGCCCGAACCGGGAACGATGCTTCTCCTGGGGCTTGGCGTTATCGGCTTAGGAATCATGCGTAGGAGGATCTGAACCGCTGTTTCCATTCATAGGACTATTTGCGGCGCTTTTTCCGGAAGTGAAGAAGCGCCTTTTTTTGCGTTATTTTTAATTGCCAATCCGGCATCAATTTTGTATCTGAGATGGGCTGGCACTGCAGATAAAAGGGAAGGGGGAAAATGCTGTGAAGCGTACACTGATCATTGCGGGGATACTTCTGGCAACAGTGGTATTCGCCCTGCCGGCGTCCGCGGTTTCGATCGATACTTACATAGATGGTCCCTGGATGAGGTTCGTGTTTGCCGCGCCCGGTTCTTATGCGACGGGAAACTGCGGTGGCTGCTATGCACTTCCGACCGACCCTATCGTCGATATTGAGCAGCCGCCATGGATAAGCCTGAGTGCCATCAGGCGTTCGAGAGACTAAGAAGGGAATGCATTTAGACGTTACACAGCCGCCGGCATTCAGCCGGCGGTTTTTTTATGCAGAATCTGCAGCAACGGAGGCTGCGTTGCTGTCCCTCGGGCCCCCTTCTTCACAGTTCTCGCTTGCCCCTCAGAGGCTTGTCGTAATGCCTCTTCGTCATTGCGAGCGACCGAAGGGTCGTGGCAATCTCTTCCTTTAGAAAGACGGATGAGATTGCTTCGTCGCGGTAAATCAACCTCACCCCGACTCTCTCTCCCTCCAGGGGCGAGGGAGATTATGGACGAGGGCCTCAACGGCTCCTCGCAATGACATTTGCGACACAGTCTCTCATGGGAGTGCGCCTGAATGCAAACGGGCAACGGTTCGTCTCGCGATGGCAACCCTTTATGAAGCTATTTTTACAAGGGGATGAGGATTTTTCTAGATTTGGCGAAGAGACCGCATGTGAAGGCGGGATATGCTAATAACAAGGCAGGGCTATTTTCGCCCTGCCCTGTTTTTGTGCAGTTTAATCTTGAATGGAGAGACTTTGTGCTAGCTCAGTTTCCTCCTGAGCCCGAACAGTCCGAGCAGTCCGGAGCCGAGAAGGATCAGAGTTAATGGCTCGGGAACCTGTGACGTCTGCAAGGGCGCGAAAGCAAAAATCAGATCATTGAAATCCATGTCGGACAGGGCAAGTGGGCGATCCTCAAAACCAAGGACAAGAACCTGCCCGGGATTCGCTAATGCCAAAGCATTAAGCGCCGCCTCTGCGGACGCGTTCAGGTCCACTTCAAATAATGCTTCCAAATTGGCGACGCTCACAAAATCATAATAGGAAACATTCGTAGAAGCCAGGCCCGTGGTCCAAATATTGGGCTGCGTGACATCCTCAAGCTGAAAAACAAGCGATTGGCCGGCAATAGAGGCAAACGATGCAGTATCCCCAAAGTTGAATGCTGCGTCATTGTTCCTGAATATCACACCCGACGCCGGAGCTACAGTCTGGGACAGTTCGCTAGTATCGCCTGCGTTTGCAAACAGATAAACAGCATCCCACGATGTTCCACCGGCAAACAAGTCTCGGCCATCCGTGTAAGGTGGACCAGCTGCCGCCGGTACGGCGTACGCGCTGCCTGCGCTGAGAGTAATCGCAAGCGCTATCCCCAACAAAAGCATTAACATTTTACGTGTCATCATGGTGCCCTCCTTTTTTGACCAAGCTTTTTGAATCCGCTGAATTTCGTTTCTAAGGGGTTGAACTGAATAATGACAGTGTAGTTGAGATCAAGAAGATTCAGGTGGTGAGCAGCTGGAAATACTGAAGGAGATGTCTCTACAACGACCGCTGTCTATGAATTAAGCAAGGTACGTACCATACTTTGGATATAGAGGCTCCGCATCTATTTGGATCAGTTCTAATCTCTTGAATTATGATGATTTTCTGTTACTCGTGTCTGATTTTTTATATACAGAGGGCTGTATGATTCACCGCCACGACCCTTTCAAGTTGTAAAGAGAGTTTACAATAGTTGCATCGGATACAAAATGACAAACTTGAAGAACAAGAAAATATATGAACTGAAGCAGGAAGTTATGAAACATGCGAGCCCCGAAACGCTGAAAATTGAATATGTTAAGTTTTCCGACATTCGGCGGCTTTTTGTGCATACGCACCCAAAACAGTAGACGGATATGTACGTGGATATGAAGAAAAGGAAGCTTTCTTACCTGGACATGTTCCAGGATTATTCGTCAATTGTATGATTAGATTGTAGAATTTAATTTCTTCTTGTGATTCTTGGATTTATTTCTTTCCGCTTTATATTGGCATTTGGTTTCATTATTTGAAAGTGTCGCTTTTCTTTACACTTTAAAATAGCGTCTCAAGGAACAGCAATCATTGAAGATATGCTTTGATTGGTTAAAGAGTCTCTGATATTCGTCGGTATTTTTTAAAAATCCCTCTCATACCATACCAGAGGGGGCATCTGAGACGATGTTTCTCATTGTTCTCGGCTTTGGTATTCCGGGACGCTTTAGAGGCTGAAAAGCAGATCACACCGATTATCTTTGCCGCCGCATGTTGCGTCTGCGGTTTGTTTATGCCCACTGAACACAACCAGGTCCTGATGAGGCGTAATAGTGATTTGAGGACTGACGCCTGAATAGCCAGGCCTGGCTGTGGGGCATGCAGAGTCCATGGCTCACGCACGCAAAAAAAGAGGGCCGCTAATGGATGCGGCCCTCTCTGTCAGGTCATTTTCGGGAAACTTACTTCGAGCGCCTGCGCGTGATGCCGAGGGCAACGAGGCCAAGGCCGAGCAGGGTGAGCACGCCGGGCTGTCATGGCCAGAATCTTCCCCACACCGGGGATCGTCGTGAGGTTGCGGTAGGCATCGAGTCCCTTGAGTTGCCGCAGGATATGGGACTCCACGGTCGAGATCTGGCCCGTCAGGTAATCGATGGTCTGTTTGCTCACCGTGCCGGCCAGCTTCAGATCGTCAGAGGACTCCAGGTATCCCTCCAGGGGGTTGCCCTCGCGCTTCAGGACGCTGCCGCCCAGTTTGATGCCGTGATTGCGGGTGATCAGGTTCTGCAGACTCAACATCATGGAGGTTCGCAGGTGGACCAGTTGCTGGCGCTTGCGCAGCAGGTCGCGAAGGGGTCGCTGTTCTTTGGGATAGATGTAGCCCTCGGGCAGGATGCCGAGTCTCAGCAGCTCCGCCAGCCAGCGGGCATCGTGCCGATCGTCGGCATACTTGAGCCCGGAGTACTTCCGGATGGCCGTGGGGTTGGCCAGATGAACCCGGTAGCCTTCGCTCATCAGCATATCGACGAGCCAGTACCAGTTATAGGTCGACTCCACGACAACCCCGTCCAACTCCTCTTTGTGCGGGGCCAGGGTCTCCAGTATGACGCGAGGGTCGTTGTGAAGCCTCTTGTTCATGATCGGTTTGCCGTCTTCACTGACGGCCGCCACATAATTATTGGTTGAATGAAGGTCGATGGCCATGTACAGTTTCATTGGGCACCTCCAGGGTAGAGTTTGGTAGCTTTCCCCTTAAGCATAGCAGGAGACTTCCTCTCCTGACATGCTGAATGTGAGGTGCCTTTTTATGGTTATCAATCTTCGTTATTTCATCTGAATCTCTATTACCACGCTTCACAAGGTTCAACTCGTAATGATCCATTGTTGATCTGTTTCTTAGGAGCCCCTTAGGCGAAGCTCGGGGTAAACTCCGCAAGCAGTCTTCGCAATAGAAGCAAAGCGAGGATCTCAAACGTGGATCGCCACGACTGCTTGAGTGAGAAAAAAAGTATCTCAGTGAAGAGAAATAAGAGGGATTCGGGAATGCAGGGATTGCAAGGATCGGGGTTAAAGGAGTCTGTGATGGAGGGAAAAGGCGGCGAAGGGGATCAGGGAAGGGATATTTTCCTTGACAAGCAAGGGGTGGTCGGATATTGCTTCACGTCGGGGGAAGGACGAAGGGACACGGCCGGTGCTGGCGCATGCATCATTGCGCGCATCGCGTCCTCATGTGCCTGGGGGAGAGCAACCAAAGCACATGGAGGTACTCCGTATCCTTGATAACAAGGCGGTTCACTCAAAAAGCATCAAGACACACTCTACTTCTTCTTCATCTCTTCTTTTCGGTTCTGATTGTCTTTCCGCTTCTCTTCACTTCGACGCCTGAAGTGTGCGCAGCCGAGGTGACGCTTGCCTGGGACCCGAACCCCGAGCCTGCGGTTGAGGGCTACAGGGTTTACTACGGCAAGGCCAGCGGGTACTACACGGACGTCTTGGACGTGGGGAACCGCACGGACTGTGTCATCCCGGGGCTCGACGCGGGGGCCACGTATTACTTTGCCTGCACGGCCTACAGCGCAGCCGGCGACGAGAGCAATTTCTCCGGCGAGATCGTCTACGCCGCGGAGGAGACATCTTCCTCATCATCCGGATCAAGTGCCTCGGCAAAATGCTTCATCGCAACAGCGGCCTGGGGCAGCTGGCTTGCGCCGGAAGTGGCGACACTGCGGGGATTCCGTGACCGGCACCTGCTCACGAACGGTCCGGGGCAGGCCTTCGTCGAGTGGTACTACCGGGTGTCGCCGCCTGTCGCGGCCTTCATCGTGGAGCACGAATCGCTGAAGACGGTTGTGCGCTGGGGCCTGACACCGGTTGTCTATGCCGTGAAATACCCGGCTGCGGCACTCGTGGTGATCTTGCTGATTCCCGCTGCGGTGATCGTCAGGAAGCGCCGGAGAAGAAGTGCGTGAGCCCGAAGTGAAGAAAAAGGGACCAGGTATCTACAATAAATGAGTCATTGCGAGCTGAGCCTCGCGAGGCGTGGCAATCTTCGTTTGAGATTTTTTCATAGATTGCTTCGTCGCTTCACTCCTCGCAATGACCAGGCAGAAAAAGCAGGAGGTATTCCAAATACCCGATTCCCCTATATCCCAATAACCCAGTTCCCAGTTTCCCAATACCCAGTACTGCCGCGAAGCGGCCGGGCCGGTCTTTTTTGTTGACAGGCATCCGACGGTCATCTAATGATTAAAGGGGACACAGAAAAGGCACAGCCATTTCGTATTTTTTTCTTCGCCGCTGTTCGCATCTTGTGCCGTCATGTGACGAGGGGGGGGAACCATCGCACATGGAGGTACTCCGGTCATGGAAGCCAAATCCATCACCGCGGGAAAGCAGTATGCCCGCCGAAAACGCTCCTTGATGTTGTTTCTGCTTGTTGCACTTCTCGTCTGCGGGTCAGCCCTCGAGGCATCAGCCGTCAATGTAGAGCTGGCCTGGGATCCAAGCCCCGAACCGCTCGTCACAGGCTACCGGCTCTACTATGGCACATCGAGCTGGAATTACACGAATGTCGTCGACGCCGGAAACAGGACGAATTACACCGTCACGGGGCTGAATGCGGGCACCACCTATTACTTTGCGGCAACAGCCTACACCAGCGCCGGTGACGAAAGCACCTTTTCCAATGTGGCTTCGTTCACAGTGCCTGGGGCGGTGTCTGCTCCGTCCAGTGCATCGTCAGAAGGCGGCGGAGGATGCTTTATCGCCATGGCGGCCTGGGGAAGCGGACTTGCTCCGGAAGTGGTGACGCTGCGGGAATTCCGTGACCGGTACCTGCTCACGAACTCTCCGGGACAGGCCTTTGTCGAGTGGTACTACCGGGTGTCGCCGCCTGTCGCGGCCTTCATCGTGGAGCACGAATCGCTGAAGACGGTTGTGCGCTGGGGCCTGACACCGGTTGTCTATGCCGTGAAATACCCGGCTGCAGCGCTTGTGGTCATTGCGCTGATCCCGGCGGTGGTCGTTGTAAGGAAGCGCGCTAAAAAGCGTACAGAATGGTTGATAAGTTTATAAGTTGATTGAGTTGATAAGTGGGAAATCGCAAAGTCAGACGCCAATGCCTGTCTTTTTGATTTCCTTATCAACCTTTTAACCAATCAACTTATCAACTAAACCCTGCCGCGAAGCGTCATTTGTCGATCGGCTGCATGGTCGCCGGGTTGCGAACAGCCTTCCATGACCTTTGTGCCGATTCCGCCGAGATTGTCCCCTCGATCATATTGCCCCGGATGCGCCCCGTGAACACGAGGGGCGATGTCCTGTCTACCGTATCCCCGTCAAGATTGAATCGTATCTCGTCGCCTTTGATCTTCACGTCTCGAAGGGCATACGGCCTGCCGTTCCGGCTGACCTGCCCCGAGACCTCCTGGAAAGCCTGTTTCAGCTCCAACTCCCATCGAACGATGGACCGGCCCTTGCCTTCCGTCCAGACCCACTTGCCCGAGGCATTCGCGGGCACAACCCAGAAATAGGCATCCTCCCTGCCGAAGGTCGACACGGCATCGGGTTTCCACTCGCCCATGTCGAAGCTGAAAGATGCGATGCGTGTGCCGGGCTTCAGCACCCGCAAAAATTTCGGGCGCAGCCTGAGGTTCACGTCTTGCCCCATGTAGAGGGTTACAACGGTGGCCTCGCTGAAATCCTCCTGGAACAGATCGGCCACGATAAACCGCACACGGTCCTGGACGCCTGCGAGAGCGGCATTGTGACGGCTGTCGTCGACGAGGTCGCCGTCGATCTCGATCCCCACGGCGCGGCAGCCCGTTAACTTCGCGGCGTGGATGACGATGCGACCGTCGCCGGAGCCCAGGTCGTAGAGGATGTCGTCCTTGCCGACGCCCGCCTTGTGAAGAATTTCGGCGATGACATAGTCGGGAGTCCGCACGAAGGGGGCGTCGAGCTTATGGCTGCGTTCCGTGTCCATGTAGGCGTGGGCTTCCGTGCAGGCAGGCAGCGGGGCGAGTGTCATCAGGAGGGCGAGCGAGAGAATCGCCACACGGGTTATCGGGCTTCTCAAGAGGGATTGAATCATTTCGATGACCTTGGATACCGGGTATTGGGTATTGGGAACTGGATATTGAAATAGTCTCTCTGGTCTATATGGTCATTGCGAGGAGTAAAGCGACTAAGCAATCTCTATAGAGATTGCCGCGGACTTCGTCCTCGCAACCTTCGGGATTGCCACGCCTCGGGCAATCCACCCTCACCCCGACCCTTGTATGTTAAG
>Ga0105098_10000305_pt1 | contig 16397 bp, 20 predicted proteins | sample PPLLak21cMay2015_FD_79137 | JGI IMG/M metagenome (GOLD analysis project Ga0105098, IMG submission 79137) | Freshwater sediment microbial communities from Prairie Pothole Lake near Jamestown, North Dakota, USA - PPLs Lake P7 Core (1) Depth... | ecosystem: Environmental > Aquatic > Freshwater >... | reverse complement strand
TCAGGGCGTCCCCCGACGACCGGCACCCGGCACCCGGCACCCGGCACCCTAACCGGTTGGGACAGGCATATTCAGAGCGGTCCGGAAAGCGCCTACCCGGCTCAGGTGCTTTGCCGGGCAGCCAGCTTCTACGCAAAATTTACTCAAACAACCCCTCAAACCTGTTCCTGACGGGCCTGGCCCTGGGCCACGGCTTCGCGCAAGGCACCGAGCAGGGCCATGACAGTGGCATGCTTCATCTTCCATGCGGCCTTGTTGACCACCAGGCGGGAGCTGATATCGGCGATATGCTCCAGGGGCACCAGCCCATTGGCCTTGAGGGTGTTGCCGCTCTCGACCAGATCGACGATCCGGTCCGCCAGGCCCACCAGGGGTGCGAGCTCCATGGAGCCATAGAGTTTGATGACCTCCACCTGTTGGCCCTTGGCGGCGAAATGGCGCTCGGCGCACTTGACGTACTTGGTGGCGATGCGCAAACGCCCGCCCCCGGTTGCCGGTCCCGCGTCCGGAATCCCGGCCACCATCATGCGGCAGCGGGCGATGCGCAGGTCCAGGGGTTCATAGAGGCCGTCGCCGCCATGCTCCAGCAGCACGTCCTTGCCGGCCACCCCCAGGTCGGCCGCGCCGTACTCGACATAGGTGGGCACGTCGCTGGCGCGGATGATGACCAGTTTCACCTGGGCTTGACTGGTGTCCAGGATCAGCTTGCGGCTGGTCTCCGGATCCTCCAGGGGCCGGATGCCCGCGTGGGCCAGCAGGGGCAGGGTTTCCTTGAAGATTCGACCCTTGGAGAGGGCTATGGTGAGGGGGGCGTCGAAGGCCATGGTCCGGGCTCGGCGATCAATGGACGCGGCGAATGTTCGCGCCCAGGACCGACAGCTTTGCCTCGATGTTGTCATAGCCACGATCGAGGTGATAGATGCGGTCGATGAGGGTCTCGCCATCGGCCACCAGCCCGGCCAGGACCAGGCCGGCGGAGGCACGCAGGTCGGTGGCCATGACGGGGGCCCCGATCAGCCGCGGGACGCCGCGACAGATGGCGATATTGCCCTCCAGCAGGATGTCCGCGCCCATGCGCTGCATCTCGGGGATATGCATGAAGCGATTCTCGAAGACGTTCTCGGTGATGGTGCCGACGCCCTCGGCGATACTGTCGAGGGCGCAGAACTGGGCCTGCATGTCAGTGGGAAAGGCCGGATGGGGCGCCGTATGGATACTGACGGCGCGTGGCCGGCGCCCCTGCATGTCGAGGGCGATCCAGTCCGGACCGGTCTCGATCTTGGCCCCGGCCTCGCGCAGCTTGCCCAGGACGGCGTCGAGCAGATCCGGGCGCATGTCTCTGGTCACCACACGGCCGCCGGTCATGGCCGCCGCTACCAGAAAGGTCCCGGCCTCGATGCGATCAGGCATGATGTGGTGGTGGGCGCCCACCAGGCGGTCTACCCCCTGGATGCGGATATGGTCAGTGCCGGCCCCCTCGATGCGCGCCCCCATGCCATTGAGGAAATCCGCCAGGTCCACGACCTCGGGCTCGCGGGCGGCGTTCTCAATCAGGGTCTCGCCATCGGCCAGGGCCGCCGCCATCATCAGATTCTCGGTACCGGTGACCGTGACCAATTCCAGGATCAGGCGGGCGCCACGCAGCCGCTTGGCCCGTGCCCGGATGTAGCCCTGTTCAACGCTGATCTCGGCGCCCATGGCCCGCAGGCCGTCGATGTGCAGATTGACCGGCCGGGCGCCAATGGCACAACCACCCGGCAGGGAGACCTCGGCCTGGCCGAAGCGGGCCAGGAGGGGCCCCAGCACCAGGATGGATGCGCGCATGGTCCGCACCAGCTCGTAGGGGGCGGAGAACTGATTGACCCGGTTGGCGTCGGACTGGATGGCCATGCCCTCGCCCAGGGTGAAGTCCACCCCCATGCGGCCGAGGAGTTCCAGGGTGGTGGTAATGTCGCGCAGCCGGGGCACGTTGGACAGATGTACCTGTCCCTCCGCCAGGAGGGTACCCGCCAGGATGGGGAGGGCGGCGTTTTTGGCCCCGGCGATGCGAACCTCGCCGTCGAGCCGCTCGCCGCCCCGAATAAGGAGTTTATCCATTTAAATTAAGACGCTATCGGGTAGTGATCGCCAGGTTAGGCCAATCGGCGCGGGGGCGGGCCTCGCCGAGACCCAGCCCTTGGTCGGCATCCCCACCGGGCTGGAGCGGTGGAGGTCCATCCCAAGGCACCGCCAGTCAACCCCGGCAGGCTGGTATCAGGCATCGGCCAAGGGCAGCAAGGGACCCACATTGGCGAGGGCCGCGAGTTTGGCCAGGGACTCCGGCAGATTATACAGGCGCAAGGGGCGTTGATGGCGGCCGGCGAGGTCGATCCATTCCAGCAGCAGGGCCAGCCCGGCGCTATTGGCCTCGCGCACGCCGGCCAGGTCCAGGTCCAATGGACCCTCCCCAGCCAGCATCCGCTCCCCCGCCGACAGCAGCCGGGGGACGGTCTGAAAGTCGAGCACACCCTCCAGGGCGTAGCGGGTGCTACCCTTGGACTGGCCCGGGGACAGGAGCAGCGCCAGGCTCACACCTCACCCTTCTGGTTCATCTGGCCGAGGCGCCGGATGAGACCATCTATGCCGTCGCGGCGGATCTCGGTGTTGAAACTGCCGCGATAGTTGACGATGAGGCTGACATTATCGATAACCAGGTCATAGACCAGCCACTTGCCATTCTTTTCGTACATGCGGTAATCGACCGGGACCGCGGGACCACCGCGCTCCCGCACCTCCGTAGGCACGGTGACCGTAGCCTCCCGCTGCCCCGGCTTCACCGGCAGATAGCGGATGTCCTCGCCGGAATAATTAAGCAAGGCCTGGGCATAGGTGCGGATCAGCACCTCGCGGAAGCCATTGGCCAGGGCCTTGCGCTGCTCGGGGGTGGCCTGGCGCCAGTACTGCCCCACCGCCGATTGGGTGATCTTCTCGAAATCGAAATGGGGGACGACAATCTGGTCAACCAGGCCGAAGATGATGCTCGGCTCGCGATCGATCTCCGCCCGGCGCTCCTTCAGGATCGTGAGCATCCTCTGGCTCACATCGCGGACCAGACTGGCCGCCGCGTCCGTGCCGGACGCCCAACTCGCCTGGCCAAACAACAGGGCCACGATCAGAACATAACGCATCATGCCTAGCCTTCCTCCGCCTTCTTGAAGAGAAATTGCCCGATCATCTGTTCGAGGACCAGGGCCGATTGGGTGTGCGTCAGGCTGTCGCCGTCGGCCAGAAAGGTCTCGCCGCCGCCCGGTGACAGGCCGATATACTGTTCGCCGAGCAGCCCCGCGGTAAAGATGCTGGCGAAGGTGTCGTCCGGGATCTTGTCAAAGCGCGGATCGATGCGCAGGGTCACCACCGCCTCATACCTGTCCTGGTCGAGGCCAATGGCCTCCACCCGGCCGATACGCACCCCTGACAGGGTCACGGGGGCGCGGACCTTGAGACTGCCAATATTTTCGAAGTAAGCGCTGAGGCGATAGCCTTGACCGCCGACATCCGCGCTCAGGTTGCTCACCTTCATGGCCAGGAAGAAAAGGGCAACGAAGCCCCCCGCCATGAAGGCCCCCACCAGAATCTCCATCATGCGCAAACGGATCACGACTCAGTCTCCGAACATCAGGGCAGTCAAAACAAAATCCAGGCAGAGCACGGCCAGGGCCGCATGGACCACGGCGCGGGTGGTCGCCTGGCTAACGCCCTCGGACGTGGGGTTAGCGTCATAGCCCTCGAAGAGGGCGATCCAGGTCACCACCCAGCCAAAGACCAGGCTCTTGATGACGCCGTTGACGATATCCTCGCGCAGGTCGATCTTGCTCTGCATCTGACTCCAGAAGGCACCATCGTCAACCCCGAGCAGGCCCACGCCGACAAAGTAACCGCCGAGGGCGCCGACGGCGCTGAACATGGCCGCCAGGATGGGCATGGCGATCAGGCCCCCGAAAAAGCGCGGCGTCAGAATGCGCTTGATGGGGTCCACCGCCATCATTTCCAGGCCGGACAACTGCTCGGTGGCCTTCATCAGGCCAATCTCGGCCGCCAAGGCCGAGCCGGCGCGACCGGCCACCAGCAGGGCTGTCACCACGGGCCCCAATTCCCGCACCAGGGAGGCCGCCACCATGACCCCCAGGCTCTCGGCCGCCCCGAACTGGGACAGGACATAATGGCCCTGCAACCCCAGCACCATGCCGACAAAGAGGCCCGAGACCACGACGATGAGCACCGACAGGACGCCCACATTGTAAACCTGGGCCACCAGCAGGCGGGGACGCGCGGCCAGACTGGGCAGCCCCTCTATCATGGCGAAAAGCAAGAGATGACCACGCCCTAGCCGGGCGATGGCATACAGGCCGAGGCGGCCCAGACGGGCCAGGGCATTCAGCATGACGCTATCCCACCCCCATCAGGTCCCGTTCCAGTTCCGGCGCCGGATAATGGAAATGGACAGGTCCGTCCGGCAGCCCCTCCATGAATTGCGACACCCACTCGGAGGACGTGGCCCGGATCTCCGACGGCGTCCCCCGCGCCATCACCTGGCCCCCGGCGATGACATAGAGATAGTCGGCGATGCTGGTGGTATCCACAACGTCATGGGAGACGACAATGCTGGTGAGACGGCTGGCGTCATTCAGCTGGCGGATCAGCTTGACCAGCACCCCCATAGAGATGGGGTCCTGGCCGGTGAAGGGCTCGTCGTACATGATCATCATGGGATCCAGGGCGATGGCCCGCGCCAGCGCCACACGCCTGGCCATGCCCCCGGAGAGTTCGTTCGGCATCAGGTCCCGCGCGCCACGCAGACCCACGGCCTCCAGCTTGATCAAGACCAATTTGTGGATCATGGACTCGGGCAACCGGGTGTGCTCACGCAGGGGATAGGCCACGTTGTCAAAGACGTTGAGGTCCGTCAACAGGGCCCCGCTCTGAAAAAGCATCCCCATACGGGTGCGCAAACGGTAGAGATCGCCCTTGGACAGGGCATGGACATCCTGGCCAGCCACCTCTACCCGTCCCGCCTCCGGCCGCAACTGACCGCCGATGAGCTTGAGCAAGGTCGTCTTGCCCGTACCACTCGGTCCCATGACCGCCGTCACCTTGCCGGAGGGGATGTCCATGTCCACGCCATCGAAGACGCGCTGGTCACCCCGGGAAAAGGTGAGGCCCCGAATGCGCACGAGGATATCGTCGCCGGCCTCTTCTAGCCGCCGCTCGCCCGAATCCATGATTCCGGCCTCGCCCCCCGGGCGAGAGCTGCTCGCTCCCATGTGCCGGATCCCCTGCCGCTGTAAACTAATTTCAAGGCCATGATTGTCCTCGCCGGTCTAGCAAGCGTCAAGCCAGGCCCCTCGAGATTTTCCCGCCCTGGCGTTGTTGCCCCGAGTTAGGCGGCGCAAGCGTCTCTTTTCTCTCCGCCCTTGCGCGCCCTGGACACCTCTGGAACAATTCGCGGGCCATGGCCAACCCAGCGCCAACACCCTTGAAAGACCCCGACCACGCCGAGAAGATGCGCGCTCTGGGGCGGGCGGTCCTCGAGATCGAGGCACGCGCCGTGCTGACGTTGGCGGATCGCCTCGACGAGGGCTTCGCCCGCGCCTGTGGTTTCATGCTCCGGTGCCGGGGGCGCATCGTGGTTCTGGGCATGGGCAAGTCCGGGCACGTCGCCGGCAAGATCGCCGCCACCCTGGCCAGCACCGGCAGTCCGGCCTTCTTCGTCCACCCTGGAGAGGCAAGCCACGGCGACCTGGGGATGATCACGGCCAACGACGTAGTGCTCGCCCTCTCCAACTCCGGCGAAACCGAGGAAATCCTGCTGATCCTGCCGCTGATCAAGCGCCTCGGCGTGCCCCTTGTCGGCCTCACCGGCAATCCTCGTTCGACCCTGGCACGGAGCGCCGATGTCAACATCGACGTCAGCGTGGCCGAGGAGGCCTGCCCTCTGGGCCTGGCCCCCACCGCCAGCACCACCGCGGCCCTGGCCATGGGCGACGCCCTGGCCGTGGCGCTACTGGAGAGCCGAGGCTTCACCCGCGAGGACTTTGCCCGCTCCCATCCGGCGGGCATCCTGGGTCGCCGTCTGCTACTCCACGTCGCAGACATCATGCACCGGGATGAGGCCATCCCCCGCGTGCCCCTGGGTACGCCACTCCGGGAGACCTTGATCGAAATGTCGCGCAAGGGGCTGGGCATGAGCGCCATCGTCGATGGGGAAGGCTGGATCGCCGGCATCTACACGGATGGCGACCTGCGACGGACCTTGGATGGAGCCCTGGACATCCACGCCACCCCGGTCGATGCGGTCATGACCCGCCACCCGGTGACGGTAACCGCCGACATCCTCGCCGCGGAGGCCCTGCGGGTCATGGAGGAACGTAAGATCAACGCCCTGCTGGTGGTGGATGACGAGGGCCGCCTGACCGGAGCCCTAAACATGCACGACTTGCTGCGGGCTGGGGTAGTCTAAGCCAGGCCCAGGGCGACCAAGCCCAACCCCCACCTCAAATTCAGGATAGCGACACCAAGCCATGCGAGATATCCTCGAACGCGCCAGCCGTATCCAACTCGCCATCTTCGACGTGGATGGGGTGCTGACCGACGGCAGCCTCTTCATCGGCGACGATGGGCAAGAGTACAAGGCCTTCAACTCCCGGGACGGTCACGGCATGGTCATGCTGCGCCAGACCGGGGTCACGCTGGCCATCATCACCGGCCGCTCCTCGGAGGTGGTGCGCATCCGCATGGCGAGCCTGGGCATCACCCAGGTCTATCAGGGCATCCAGGACAAACTGATCGCCTATGAGGAACTGAAACAAACCCTGGCCCTGACGGACGAGGCCATCGCCTATGTAGGTGACGACGTAGTGGACCTGCCCGTCCTCCGCCGCGCCGGCCTGGCGGTGGCCGTCGCCGACGCCCATCCCCTGGTCCAGCGCCATACCCATTGGCAGACCCGCTCCCCCGGCGGCCGGGGCGCGGCTCGGGACCTGTGTGAACTCATCATGGAGGCCCAGGGCACCCTGGACGCCATGATGGCGCGCTACCTCTAGGCCGTCCGCCACCGATGCTCATGGCAAGCGCGCGCCAGCGCCTGCTCCTGGTCCTCCTTGCCGGGCTGGCCGCCTTCGCCTGGTGGCTCGGTATCCCGCGGGACTCTGGACGCGTAACCGAGGATCTCCCCTCCCGCCAGCCGGACCATCAGGTCGAGGGGCTCAAGATAACCACTATGGACGAAAACGGCCTCCCGCGCCGGCGTCTGATCGCCCGCGAGGCCCGCCACTATCCCGGCGGCGAGGGCAGTGAACTCGACGAACCGCGCCTGACCCTCTTCACCCCGACTGGCCCGCCTTGGCTTCTCAGGTCCGAGCGGGGCTGGGTAGCTGAGAAAGGCGAGGAAGTCCGGCTCTTGGGCGCCGTCTTCCTGGACCGCGAGGCCACCGGGGAGAGCCCGCCCCTGCGGGTCGAAACCCGCGAGGTTTTCATCTGGCCGGATGACCATTACGCCCGCACCGAGCACCCCCTCCACGCCATCAGTGGCCCGGACTGGCTCGACAGTGCCAGCGGTGGCGAGGCCTGGTTCGGCGAGGATCTCCGCGCCCGTCTGTTTGGCCGCGTACTCATGGAATACGGCCTCCAGCCCAAGCCGGAGCCCGCCGGCCCTGCCACCGAGGAAACCCCATGACATCTTGTTCCGAATATCCCCTCCGCCGGATCGCCGGGGCTCTGGCGCTTGCCGCTGGCTCGACCCTGGCCCTGATCTGGTCACCGCCACCCCTGGCCCTGGAGAGCGACCAGCGCGAACCCCTCTACCTGGAGGCCGACAATGCCGAACTTGACGAGGCCAGGCGCCTGAGCCTCTACACGGGCAATGTCTTCGTCCGCCAGGGCAGCATGGAGATCCATGCCGACGAGGTCACCATCCATCACGGCGAGGACAAGCGCCCGGAGCGGATCATCGCCATTGGTCAGCCCGCGACCTACAAACAGGCGATGGATGGCGAGAACAGGCCGGTTGAGGCCGAGGCCCTGCGCATGGAATACCTGGCCGCTCGGGAGGAGATCACCCTCATCGACCAGGCATTGGTCCTTCAGGGCCAGGATACCTTCCGTAGCGACCGAATCGTCTATGACCGGCTCAATGCCAGGGTCAAGGCCGGTACCAGTGCCCAGGGAAAGGAGCGGGTGAGGATACTTATCAACCCGGCCCAACGATGAGCACCCTGCGCGCCCGCGACCTCATTAAGAGCTATCGTCACCGCCATGTAGTGAGGGGCGTCAATCTCGATGTGGACGCGGGCGAGGTCGTCGGCCTCCTGGGTCCCAACGGCGCCGGCAAAACCACCTGCTTTTATATGATTGTCGGCCTGGTCCCCGCCGACCAGGGCGAGATCTGGCTGGAGGACCAGGACATCAGCGGCAAACCCATGCATGTCCGGGCGCGGCGCGGCCTGAGCTATCTGGCCCAAGAGGCCTCGGTCTTCCGCAAGCTCAGCGCCCAGGACAACCTCCTGGCGGTGCTGGAGACGCGCAAGGACCTCGACCGGAAGCAGCGCATCGAACGCTGCCTCGACCTGCTGGAGGAACTGGGCATCGCCCATGTCGCCGATTCCCTGGCCATGAGCCTCTCCGGCGGTGAGCGGCGGCGGCTGGAGATCGCCCGCGCCCTGGCCGTCGAGCCCAGGGTGATGTTGCTGGATGAACCCTTCGCCGGCGTCGATCCCATCGCCGTGGGAGACATCAAAAAGATCGTCTCCCACCTGCGGGATCGCGGCATCGGCGTCCTCATCACCGACCACAATGTGCGCGAAACCCTGGACATCTGCGACCGCGCCTACATCATCAACGAGGGGGAAGTCATCGCCGAGGGCGCCCCGCGGGTCCTGCTGGACGATGCCCAGGTCCGGTCCGTCTATCTAGGCGAGCATTTCCGCCTCTAACTCCCCCGACCGCCTTGGCGAGGATGCCTGCCGCCACCCTACTTACCCGCCTCCTTTTCAGCTACACTTTTCTTAACCTTTGGCATTCAATTAACGTACCAGTTTTAATTTATTTCCTCATGAAGCCCACGATCCAGCTCAGTCTCGGTCACCATCTGACCATGACGCCGCAGTTGCAGCAGGCGATCCGCCTGCTGCAACTGTCCATTCTGGAACTCCGGCAGGAGATTCAGGACGCGCTGGATTCCAATCTCATGCTCGAAGACGCCGACGAGGCCGAGGGCCAGGTGGAGGAGATCCGCGAGCCCCGGGGCCATGAGGCCATCGCCGAACCCGCGCCAGGGGACCGGATGCAGACGGTCAACGAGGCGCGGCTGGAGCAGGAGTTTACCCCGGACGACAGCGCCATCCCCAATGATCTGCCGGTCGATAGCGAGTGGACCGACCACTTCGACGGTCATGTCCCGGCCGGGGGGGGCGAGGAGGGGGACTTCGACATCTTCACCCAACAGAGCCGTCCCGAGACCTTGCAGGACTTCCTGCACTGGCAGCTCAACTTGAGCCGCCTGGATGGCACCGACCTGGCCATCGCCACCACCATCGTCGATGCCATCGACGCCGACGGCTATCTTGGCCAGAGCTGCGAGGAACTGCTGGAGATCCTGGGGGACGATAAGTTGACGGCGGCGGCGATCGAGACGGTCCTCCATCGCATCCAAGCCCTGGATCCGCCTGGGGTCGGCGCCCGCAATCTTGCCGAATGCCTGCGGATCCAGTTGCGCCAGCGCCCGGACCCTACCATGGCCACTCGCGACGCCATCGCCATCTGCGATCACTGCTTCACCGCCCTGTCGCGCAACGACCTGGAGCGTATCCAGCGCCAGCTCGGCCTGACGCCCGAGGCCCTCGCCGCCGCCATCAACGAGATCCGCAGCCTGCACCCTCGCCCCGGCAGCCTGATTTCCGCGGCCAAGCCCGAATACGTAATCCCGGACGTCTTCGTGCGCAGGAAGGATGGGGCCTGGGTGGTGGAGCTGAACCCCGAGACCAGTCCCCGCTTGCGCGTCAACGCCGATTACGCAAAACTCATCCGCCGCGCCGATCAGAGCGATACCAACATCTTTCTGCGCAATCACCTCCAGGAGGCCCGCTGGTTCATCAAGAGCCTGATGAGCCGCAACGATACAGTGCTGCGCGTGGCGACCAAGATCGTGGAGATGCAGCGGGATTTTCTCGAACAAGGCGAGGAGGCCATGAAGTCCATGGTCCTTCGCGATGTGGCCGATGCCCTGGATCTGCACGAATCCACCGTCTCCCGGGTCACCACCCAGAAATACATGCACACCCCCCGCGGAACCTACGAGTTCAAGTATTTCTTTTCCAGCCACGTCAATACGGCCACGGGGGGCGAATGCTCGTCGGTGGCCATCCGCGCTATCATCCGCAAGCTCATTGCCGCCGAACCCCCCTCCAAGCCCTTGAGTGACATTAGGATCGCCGCCATTCTCGGCGACCAGGGCATCCAGGTGGCGCGGCGGACGGTGGCCAAGTACCGCGAGACCATGGGCATCGCGGCCTCCAACGACCGCCGGCGGCTGGCATGAGACACGGCGATGGACAAGACACCGGCCTGGCCGGCAATCAGGCGGCATGGGAAACGGCCGCCGTTATCCGCCGCCGGCGACGGCGGCATGAGCGAGGGATCGCAAGCGTTGGCCGGCCCAGGATGCGGGCGCCAGGCCATTCCTTTGGACACCCAGGAGTCACGCTATGCAAATAAACCTGACGGGTCATCATGTCGACATCACCGATGCGATGCGAAACTATGTCGACAGCCGGTTCGAACGCCTTGCGCGGCATTTCGACCACGTCCTGGACGCCCACGTCGTTCTCAGCGTCGAAAAGCTGCGGCATAAGGCCGAGGCCACGATCCAGGTCAACGGCGGCAACATCCATGCCGAGGATACGGAGGAGGACATGTACGCGGCCATCGACGCCCTGAGCGATAAACTCGATCGCCAGATCCTCAAGCACAAGGAAAAGAAGAGCAATCATCGCGTCTCCGGCCAGAAGGGCCTGGAAAGCGACTGAGGGATACCCAGGCGTGCCATAATCCGCGCCGGCGCCGCCCGTATTGGCTAGGCGGCACCGGCCGGGCCCGGGGCCCATTCATCCATAACCCAGCCTCATCGGGAGCTGCCTTCCATGTTTCCCCCCCAGTTCCTCGCCATCGAGCGCGTCGCCGGCGGCCAGGACATCACAAGTAAAAAACGCCTGCTGGAGGTCCTCGCCGGCCTGCTGGCCTCCGCCCTGCCCCATCTCAACGCCGAAGCCATCTTCGAGCGCCTGGTCGAACGCGAACGCCTGGGTAGCACCGGCCTGGGCCACGGCGTCGCCCTGCCCCATGCCCGCGTCAAGGAGGTAGGCGAGGCGGTCGGCGCCTTCGTGCAGTTGCGCCAGGCCGCGGACTTCGACGCCATTGACGACGAGCCGGTGGACCTGGCCTTCGCCATGCTGGTGCCCGAGGCCGCCACCGAGATCCATCTCCACCTGCTTGCCCAGTTAGCGGCAATGTTCGGGGAAGACGGCTTCCGCTCCCGGTTGCGTCACACCGAGGATCCCGCCGCCCTCTTTGACATCCTCATCGCCGGCGTGGGCCAGACGCCTGACGGATGAACCCCTTAAGCACCCTCAACGAACTTGTCGAGCGTCTCGGCCCACGCCTCCTCCTGCGCTGGCTGACGCTGCCGCCCAACCCTCCGGTGCCCCTGGGGGCCGACAAGGGCTCCCCGGCGGCCCAATCCCTGGTGGGTCCGCTCAATTGCATCCGCCCCAATCGCCTACAGGTGATCGGCGAGGCCGAGCAGCGCTATCTCGCCGAGTTGGAGCCGAGCGCCCGTCGCGAGACGATGAACCGGCTCTTCGCCAGCCGCCCCGCCGCCGTCCTGTTCGCCAATGGTATCGAGCCCGAGTCCGGCCTCCTGACGGAGACCCAGCGGCTCGACACCCCCCTGCTCGCCTCGCCCCTGCCGGACGATGAACTCATCGGCTACATCCAGTACTACCTCACCCTGGAACTGGCCCCTCGGGTCATCATCCATGGCGTCTTCATGGAGGTTCTGGGCACGGGGGTGCTCCTCGTCGGCGACCCGGCCGTGGGCAAGAGCGAACTGGCGCTGGAACTTATCAACCGCGGCCAACGGCTCATCGCCGATGATGCCCCCGAGTTCGCCAACATAGCCCCGGAGATGCTGGAGGGCTTCTGCCCCCCCCTGCTGCGGGACTTCCTGGAGGTGCGCGGCCTCGGCATCCTGAATATCCGCGCCATGTTCGGCGAGAGCGCCGTGCGCCAGCGCAAGCGCCTAAATCTTATTGTCAATCTGCGCACCCTGGATGCCGCGGGGCTGCTGCGCCTCGACCGCCTCGGGGGGCCCCAGTCGGCGCGGACCATCCTCGGGGTCAATATCCCCGAGGTCACCATGCCTGTCGCCCCGGGCCGCAACCTGGCCATCCTGGTGGAGGCGGCGGTGCGCAGCCAGGTCCAGCGCAGCCGTGGCTATGACGCCGGCGCCGATTTCACCGAGCGCCAGGCCCGCGCCCTCCAGGGCTTGCCGCCGGCGGGGGACCCCGAATGGCCATAAAGCTGGTCATCGTCAGCGGCCTGTCGGGCTCCGGCAAGAGCGTCGCCCTACATACGCTCGAAGACATCGGCTTTTATTGCATCGACAACCTGCCTCTCTTCCTGCTGCGAGAATTGGCCCGCGGGCTGGAGGAGACTCCAAGCCCCCAGATGACCCGAACCGCCGTCGGCATCGACGCCCGCAACCAGCCCGAGCGTCTCGGGGAGGTCCCCGCCCTGGTGGCCGATCTGAAGGGGCGCGGGGTCGAGTGCCAGATCCTCTATCTGGAGGCGCGGCCCGAGAGCCTCATCAAGCGCTTCAGCGAAACTCGGCGCAAACACCCCCTCACCAGCCAGGACCGGTCCCTGGCCGAGGCCATCGAGATGGAGCGGGGCCTGCTGGCGCCTATCCTGGACGAGGCGGACCTGCGCATAGACACCACCCATACCAATGTCCACCAGTTGCGCGACCAAGTGCTGGGCCACTTCCAGGACAGCGCCCCACGTCAGGTCTCCTTGCTGATCCAGACCTTCGGCTTCAAGCACGGCCTGCCCCGGGACGTGGATTTCGTCATCGACGTGCGCTGCCTGCCCAACCCTCACTGGCAGCCCGACCTGCGGCCCCTCACCGGCCGCGACCCCGCCGTGGTCCGCTTTCTGGAGGAATCCCCCGAGGTGGCGGAGATGCTTGAGGATCTCACCAGCTTCTTCGAGCGCTGGATCCCCCGTTTCGAGGCCGATGGCCGCAGCTACCTGACCATCGCCATCGGCTGTACCGGCGGCCAGCACAGATCCGTGTATATGGGAGAGAAACTGCGCAACCACTTCGGCGGCCAGGGCCGCAAGGTCATGCTGCGCCACCGGGAACTGTCATGAGCATCGGACTCCTCCTCATCACCCACGGCGACATAGGCGCCAATCTGCTGTACACCGCCACCCGTATTCTCGGCGGCCATTGCCCCCTGGCCGTACGCGCCCTGGCGGTGACCGACGAGACCCAACGCGACCAGTTGCGGGCCGAAGCCAGGCGGCTAGCGTCTGAGGTCGATGGGGGCGACGGCGTTCTGATCCTCGCCGATCTCTATGGCTCCACCCCAGCCAACATTGCCTGCTCGCTCCAGGAAGGACCAGGGGCGATCCAGATCATCACCGGCCTGAACCTGCCCATGCTGGTGCGCGTCCTCAACTACGCCAGCCTGCCACTGGCGGAAATCGCCGCCAAGGCCGAGAAGGGCGGGCGCGATGGGGTGCTGATCTGTGCCAGCCTGCAGTGCGCTGCCATGGGAGAAAGGCCATGATCATCAAGGAAGTGGAAATCGTCAACAAGCTCGGCCTCCATGCCCGGGCCTCCGCCAAATTCGTCACCTGCGCCGGCGGTTTTGCCAGCCATATCCAGGTCGAGCGAGACGGACGCAAGGTCAATGGCAAGAGCATCATGGGCGTCATGATGCTGGCCGCCGCCCAAGGGGTGCGCGTCAATCTGCACATCGAGGGGGAAGACGAGGCCGAGGCCTGCACCGCCCTCGAAGCCCTCATCGCCGACCGCTTCGGGGAGGGCGAATGACAATCGCTCTGAGCGGACTTGGTGTCTCCACCAGCCAGGCCATCGCCGTCGGTCCGGCCTACCTGCTGGAACGGGGACCCCTGGCCATCAGTCCCCGCTACATCGAGGCAGGGGAGATGCAGGCGGAGCTGGCGCGGCTGGAGGAGGCCCTGAGCGCCTCCCGGCAGGCGCTCAGGGCTGTTCGCCACCAGGTCTCGCGGACGACACCCCTCAACCTGGCGGAATTCATCGATTCGCACCTCTTGATGCTGGAGGACGCGACCCTGGTGGAGCCGGCCCGGGATCTCATTCGCGACCAACGCTATTCAGCGGAATGGGCCCTGCGCCAGCATCTCGAAGACCTGGGGCGGGTCTTCGACGAGATGGACGACCCCTACCTGCGCAGCCGCCTGGATGACATCGACCAGGTGATCCACCATATCATGGGTTTTTTGACCCCCGACAGCCAGGCGGGCCAGGAGGCGCCAAACGAGATATCCGGCTGCGTTATCGTCGCCCACGACATCTCCCCTGCCGACATCATTCTGTTGCGTCATCGCGGCGCCCTGGCCCTGGTGACGGAGTTCGGCGGTCCCCTCTCCCATACCGCCATCCTGGCGCGCAGCCTCAACATCCCGGCGGTCATGGGGGTGCGGAACGCCACCCGCTACCTCCGTCAGGGCGAGACCCTGGTGGTGGACGGGGAGGCCGGGACCGTCATCGCCGGCGCCGATTACCACATCCTCCACCACTATCGTCAGCGCCTCATCGCCCTGGGCGCCCGGCGCGACCGACTGCGGCGACTGCTCCATGAGCCCTGCCAGACCCGCGACGGTCAGCCGGTCGCCCTCCTCGCCAACCTGGAACTGCCCGAGGACGCCCAGATCGCCCGCGCCAATGGCGCCACTGGCGTGGGCCTCTACCGCACCGAGTTCCTCTACATGAACCGGGTGGGCCAACCGGACGAGGAGGAACACCTGGCCGCCTATCGCCATGCCATCCGCGGCCTGGGCGGCATCCCCATCACCATCCGCACCCTCGACCTGGGCGCCGACAAGCAGGTGGATGGCTCGCCCCTCGCCTGCCCGCCTGTGTGTAATCCGGCCCTGGGCCTGCGGGCCATCCGCCTCTGTCTCAAGGATCATGACCTCTTCCGGCCCCAGTTGCGGGCCATCCTGCGCGCCTCCGCCGAGGGCCCGGTGCAGCTCATGCTGCCCATGCTCACCAGCCTGGGGGAGGTGACCCAGGTCCATGCCCTCCTCGCCCAGGCGCGCCAGGAGCTGACCCAGGAAGGGATCCCCTTCGACCCCCACATGCCGGTGGGCGGCATGATCGAGGTCCCGGCCGCCGCCCTCTGCGCCGATGCCTTCGCCGCCCGGCTGGATTTCCTCTCCATCGGTACCAACGATCTCATCCAGTACACCCTGGCCATCGACCGCATCGACGACACGGTCAACTATCTCTACGACCCCCTGCATCCGGCCGTCCTGCGCCTGCTCCAGATGGTGATCGCCGCCGGCCGCCGCCAGTCTAAGCCAGTGGCCATGTGCGGCGAGATGGCCGGCGACCGCCGCTTCACCCGCCTGCTCCTGGGCCTGGGCCTGCGCCAATTCAGCATGCAGCCCGGCTCCCTGCTGGAGATCAAGGAACTCATCCTCGACGCCGACGCCACCCGGCTCTCAGCCGACGTCGCCAGTCTCTTCCTTCGGCTGGACCGGGAACCGGCGGAGGAACTGCTGGATAGCCTCAATCGCGGGGTCTAGCCCCGCTTGGATGGGGAGACAGGACGAGACAGGCCTGAAAGACCTTCAGAGGTCGAAGGCGACCCAGACAGGACAATGGTCGGAGGGCTTGTCCATGGCGCGGATCCCGTAGTCGATGCCGGCATCCACCAGGCGGCTGGCCAGGGGGGCGGTGACAAGGATGAGGTCGATGCGCAATCCATGCCTGGGCTCGCGTTCGAAGCCGCGGCTACGGTAATCGAACCAACTGAAGCAGTCGTCCCTATCGGGATATTTCAAGCGGTAGGCGTCCATCAGCCCAAAACCCTGCAGGCTGGCAAGCCACTCCCGTTCCTCGGGCAGGAAACTGCACTTGCCTTCGCGCAGCCAGCGCTTGGCATTTTCCGGCCCTATGCCGATGTCCAGATCTAGCGGCGCCACGTTCATATCGCCAAGGATGATCAGATTCTGGTCCGGGGTGAAACGCTCGCGCACATAGCCGGCCAGGTCGGCATAGAACTGACGCTTGGCGGGGAATTTGACCGGAT
>Ga0105098_10000304_pt1 | contig 16405 bp, 5 predicted proteins | sample PPLLak21cMay2015_FD_79137 | JGI IMG/M metagenome (GOLD analysis project Ga0105098, IMG submission 79137) | Freshwater sediment microbial communities from Prairie Pothole Lake near Jamestown, North Dakota, USA - PPLs Lake P7 Core (1) Depth... | ecosystem: Environmental > Aquatic > Freshwater >... | reverse complement strand
GGCGGGAAGAAGGTGAGCAGCAATTCCTTTTCGTTATCGTGATAAACGATGGGGGTTGCCAGGCGGCCCTGATACCCGCAGTGAGGACAGCGCGCCATATTCGAGACGCCGCCCAGCAGTCTCTGTTTGGCCTGCGGATCCTGTGTCACGTCGAAGAGTTGTTCAACATTGGCCGCAATGGGCTGACGGCAGCGGGGACAAGCAATTTGTGTTTGAGGCATTGGTCGATTTCCGATTTCTGATTTTAGATTTACGATTGGTGCGCGACATCGCTCAACCAATCGACTATCGAACTATTCAACTATCAAACTACCCAACTAACTTCTCCATCCTGTCAATATACCCTTCCATCACCGCGAAGGTTTCCTCGACGGCTCGCGGCGTGGTCAGGTCTGCGCCCGCCTTTTTGAGCACATTCAACGAATAATCAGAATTGCCCGACTTGAGGAAGCCGAGATAGTTTTCCACGGCATTCGCTTCGCCGCGCAGGATTCTACCTGCCAGGGCATGCGCGCCTGAAATCCCGGTGGCATAAGCGTATACGTAATAGTCGGCAAAGAGATGGCCGAACGTGGACCAGGTCATGCCGACTCGTTCGCGGTCGAGGTCGAAGCCGGGGCCGAAGCCCTCCGCGAACAAATCCGCCATCAGGTCGACCATCGAATCGGCCGTGAGGGGCTCGCCGCGTTCGGTGCGCCGGTGCGTCTCCAGCTCGAAGCGGGCCAGGGTCGGCATCTGGAAGAAATAGCGGAAGAAATTGCCGCCGACGGCTTCCTCGATCAGCGCCAGCTGGAAGTTTTTATCGGTGACGGTATCGAGCAGGTGTCCGCGCAGCATGGCCTGGTGGAAGTTGGAGGCCACCTCCGCCACAAACAGGGAGTATTCCGTGTAGATGAAGGGCTGATTTTTCCAGGTGAGATGCGAGTGCATCGAATGACCCAGTTCGTGGGCCAGCGTGCTCATGCTGGTGACTTCGTCCGTGTAGCTCATGTTGATGAAGGGATGTGTACCCTGCGAGCCCCACGAAAACGCGCCTTCGGCCTTGCCCTGGTTCGGATACACATCCACCCAGCGATCCTGCAGGCAGCCTCGGCGGACCCTCTCCACATATTCCTTTCCCATCGGCGTCAGGCTTTCGCAGATGAGTTCCACGCCTTTTTCAAAGGGTATTCTTACTTTTCGCTTCACGATGGGGGCCCACATATCGTAATAAGCGAGCTTCCTCAGCCCCAGGGCTTTGCGTCTGATTTCGAAATAGCGATGCCAGATCGGCAGGTTCTTCCTGAACGTATCGATCAGATTATGGAAGACGTCCGTGGGAATATTCAGGTCAAAAAGGGAGGCTGCCAGAGATGACTCGTGCCTGCGGGCACGCATATAGAAAATATTGGCTTTGATGGAATGCGCCAGGTTGCTTGCAAGCGTATTCTTGTGCTCGATATATTTATCCATGTAGGCTTCGTAGGCGGCGCGGCGCGCTTTACGATCGGGGCTGTGCAGGAGCTTGTGATAGCTGCCCTGTGTGAGATCGAGCACGTTACCTTTGCTGTCCCTGACCGGTTTGAAGTTGAAGTCCGCGTTGGTGAGCATGCCCGTCGAGTTGGACGGTCCCTGCAGCGGGTCACTGACGAGACCCAGGATCTCCTCCACATCGGCCGAGCGCACATGGGCCTGCTTGCGGAAGAGATCATCGAAGTAATGTTTGTAGACGGCCAGTTTTTCGCCCGAAGGGTGGCTCATCCATTCATCGAGTTTCTCTCTCCCGATCTCCAGAATGCCCGGCTGCAAAAAGGAAACGGCCGACAAAACCTGCCCGTACATACCTTGTCCCTTGCTGCGCAGACCCGCCGCGTGCTGGTTTGTCGTGTCGACGGCATAGGAAAAACCGGCATACATAAAGGCTGTCTGGGCCCGCGAGATCAATTGATAGACAGCCTCCAGTGCTTCGACCAGGACCGCCGGCCCTTCGGCCAACCGGCCCTGAAACTGCTTGAGCGCGGGAAGGTCTTCCATGATCTGCCGGACGGCCTTTTCCCAGGCCTCATCGGAGGGAAAAACGCTCTCGGCATTCCAGGTGAAAGCCTTATTCAATTTACTGCGCGGGGGAACTGTATTTGCCATATCCTTTGCTGTTCCTTGAATTGATCATGCCGCAGACTCACAGACAGTTGCGTTGCATTCGATTTTACCACCCCGGGTAGTTAAGACCTCACAGGTTCCCGGAACCTGTGAGGTCTGTTAGCGCGGCAGGGAGAAACAGATCCTCGCGCCCGAATCAGGTTTCGGGTCGGCCCAGATCCGCCCGCCGTGAGCCTCGACGATCGCGCGGGCCAGATAGAGTCCCAGCCCCGCGCCTTTGGTCTGTTTGACGGCGTTGGTCGAACGATAAAAGCGGTCGAAGATGTGGGGCAGATCCCTGGCTTCGATGCCGGGTCCCTGGTCGCTGACACATACAATGACCTGCTCCGTCCGCACTTGTCCGCTGATCTTGATCTCACCTTTTGCCGTGTACTTGATTGCATTGGAAATCAGGTTGATGAGCACCTGCTCGATACGCGTTTCATCTGCCAGCAGGACCGGGAATTTCTCCGGGAAGTCTGTCACGATGGTGTGCTGCCTGGACTGCATGCCAAGCTTCTCCGCGACCCGCTTTGCCAGAGCGGGAAGCGAGACATCGCCTCTGCTCAGGCTCAATCCACCGGCCTGCAAACGCGATGCATCCAGCAGGTCATCGATCATTTTGCTGAGGCGGTCGGCTTCCTCCTCGATGACCGCCAGCGAGTCGCTGATGGTGGATTTATCCCATTTGGCATCATCCCGCCGCAGGGTGGAGGCGTAGCCCTTGATCAGGGTGACCGGCGTGCGCAGTTCATGGCTGACGATCGAAATGAACGTCGACTTAATTTCATCGGCTGTCCGGAAATGGGTGATGTCGCGCACCGAGACAATCACATTGCGCAGCCTGCCGTCCTCGGAGAGAAGCGGCGCGTACGTGATACCCACGGGGAGGGGAGGCGGAAACGAACGTTTCAGATCGCCCTCCACGTAGAGGGTCGCGTTGGGCGTGAGGGGCCAACCGTTTGCAATGGCTTCGTTCAATGTCGAACCCTGGGGATGGTTGGCCCAGGTCAGGACTTCAGCGTGTGAAAGGTTCACGAGCTCAGCGTGAGTCTTGCCATAGATCCCTTCGAAGGCGTCGTTCACGCGTTCGATCGTCAGATCGGCATTCAGAATCAGGATGCCGTCCGCGGCCGAATCGAGCAGAGCGTCCAGCCTCTGCTTTTCATAGGAGACCTGTCCATAAAGGCGGGCGTTGAAGACCGCAATGGCGGCCTGGTCGGCGAAGGATTGCAGCAGAACCCGATCGTTCGGTGTGAAGAGATCGGGATAATTGCGGAAGATGAAGATGACTCCGATGACCTGTCCATGGGCGGCGAGCGGCAGAGCCGTGCCGTTCAGGAGTCCCATGCTGGCGGTGTAGGTCAGCTCCTTCAGCATACGATTGAGCTCGTTGACGTTCAGTTCACGGACGTTTTCCTCGGCCAATAAAGGGGTGAGGTAGCTCAGGAACGCGGCAGCAATCCCATGGGCGGCTGCCACACGCCAGCCGGTTTCCTTCAATGCGATGATGCCGGCCTGTCCGGCGAGCATTTCGATCGCGATCCGCAGGATGCGCGCCAACAGCTTCTCAAGATCGAGCTCTTGCGTGAGCGCGCGCGAGATTTCGAGAAGATAGTCACGTTGCCGGACGCGGAAATCTGGAAGCATAGTGGAACTCAAAGGTATTTTATCACTGCCGGTAGCAGGTGATCGCTTCGATGACCCGATTGACGAGTTCAAGTAATCATGAGAATCGGACTTGACATACCTGAATTATCGCATAAAATGGTGATTAATTTCATTTTAATAATTGGATACAGCGGAGGCGTTGATCCACAGCCCAGTTTGGTCGCCGATCCGGATCGTTGGAAAGGGCAGTGGTGAGCCAGTGGCGAAACCGACCGCACCGCGTGCGTCGGTTTCTTTTTTTAATACGGGCACTCCCAAAGGACAAAAATGCGCAAAGCTCTTATTTCCCTGCTCGTGGTACTTGTGACTGTATCGATCCTGGGGGTTCCTCAAAAAACTGTGTATGCCCAGATCTCCCTCCCGGCTGAAATCAACAAGAGCTTTTCCCCCATCTCGATCGCGGTAGGCGAGTCCTCGCGACTAAGCGTGACCGTCTTCAATCCCAATGGTTTCCCACTGACAAATGCCTCCTGGACCGATAATTTAGTTCTCCTTCAGCCCGGACTGACCATTGCAGACCCTGTGGATTTGACCAATTCCTGCGGCGGCTCCGTGACGGCACCGCCCGGCGGGACGAGTTTTTCCCTAAGCGGAGGGACTGTGCCGGCCCAGGCCGGTTCCACGCCGGGATCGTGCACCGTAACGATCAACGTCACTTCGACGGTTGCCGATACCCTTATCAATCGGATTCCAGCCGACACATTGAACTCAACGGGCCCTGGCGGCATCTCTATCACCAACACCACTCCCGCCAGCGCCAGCCTCAACGTGAGCGGTATCCCAGGTCCCTCGGTGACCAAGAGCTTCAGTCCCAGCACCATATGGGCCGGGGGAACCAGTTTATTGACGGTTGTGATCCGCAACAATTCATCAGACACGACCCTGACCCAGGCTTCGCTCACCGACAGTCTGCCTCCCGGCGTTTTCCTTGCCGATCCGCTGGACACATCCCTCTCGGGATGCGGGGCCTCGGCTTCTCTGACGGGCGTGGGTGGCGGCGCGTCGGTCAGGCTGGACAATGGCAGTATCGCTCCCAATTCATCCTGCATTATCACGGTCAGGGTTACCTCGGATACTCAGGGGACGTACACGAACCGGATCCGTGCCAATTCACTCCGAACACAGCAGGGGCTTACAAATGCCACACCGGCCACCGCGCGCCTCACCGTCCAGGAGATCGGGATTTCCAAACGGTTTACACCTGCAACGTTTCCGGCCGGCGGCAGTACGACGCTGATCATTACTTTGCAGAACCCGATGGGTTTCCCCTACACGGGTGTTGAATTTACGGACACATTGCCCGATCCTTTGGCTGTGGTGGATGTAACGGCAAATAGCTGTGGCGGGACGACCGCAACAACCGCAAACAGCGTGAGCCTCTCCGGAGGCACCATCCCGGCCGGAAGCCCCGCCTCTCCCGGAACCTGTTCGATCTCAGTTGAGGTCACTGCGCCCGCGGGAACCACTTCCGGAACCTTTACGAATACCATTCCTGCCCAGACGCTGATCACCGGCCAGGGCATCCGCAACCTGCGTCCGGCCAATGCAAATGTAACTGTCAGCGGATCAGGGATGGCGGGGACAAAGTCCTTTTCGCCTGCGACGATCCAGGCGGGCGGCAATTCCAGATTGAGGATCACGATCATTGCGCCGAGCGATACGAACCTGACGGACTTCTCGATGAGAGATGATCTGCCTGCAGGCCTGAGCATAAGCAATTCCACCGCTCCAGTCACCAGCGGTTGCGGCACTTCTGCAACATTGACTGCCACCACGGGGGAAGATTTCATCCTTTTGGAAAACGGGCTGATCCTGGCCGGACGCACCTGCCGGATCGACGTTTTTGTGACCAGCATTGCGCCCAGTCCGGCGAACACACCGTATACGAACAGCATTCCTCCGGACAACATTACAAACGCTGAGGGTCGGCGGCCCGCAAATGCTCTCACTGCAAGCCTGACGGTCGCCGGCGGCGGCACGCTGGGGATTTCGCTGGTCAAGGGCTTTAACCCGAAGCAGGTCTTTAATGGCTCCTCCTCAACCATGAGCATCGAACTGATCAATCCGGGCAGTGTCACGCTGACGGGCATCGCCTTTACCGATGACATGCCCATGGAAAACAATGTACCCGGAACCGGAATGATCCTTGCCGACCCGCCAAACTTCGATACGGGCAGCTGTGGGGGGACGCTCAACGGAGCTGCCGGGGAAAATTCCTTCTCGTTCAGCGGCGGCAGCCTCCCGCCCTTCGGAAGATGTACATTGACCCTCCGGGCAACCATGACTGTGGATGGCAACCTGACCAACCTCATCGGCGCGGGCGCGGTAACGACCACGAACGGAGTCAGAAACGCCAGGGCCACGGAAGCTACATTGACCAATCTTTCGGGCGCGATCGTCGATAAATCCTTCGCGCCGAACCCCATCCCGGCAGGCTCTTATTCCATACTGACCATCACGATCCAGAATACGGGAGAGATCCCCTTGACCGGACTGGGATTGAGGGATGTATTGCCCTCCGGGTTGGCGATAGCCGGCGGCTCTGCGCCTGGTCCGGTCAATCGCTGCGGGGGCACGCTGACGGCCGCCTCGGGAACGCAGTTGATCCAATTAAGCGATGGCGTGCTGGCCGGTAACTCATCCTGCACGATGGAGGTGGCGATCACGGGCAGCGCTCCCGGAGATTATCGAAATACGATTCCGGAACGCTCGCTGATTACCGATCCGAATGTCAATGTGACCAATCCCCTGCCCGCGATCGACACACTGACCATAACCGGCAATCCTGGAGGAGGAGGGGGGGGAGGTGGCGGGGGCGGCCGAGGAAATGGCAATCCGGTGCCTCCGGCTGGAACCACCGGTGCTTTCCTCATCCCCGTTACCGGTTTTGCTCCGGGCAGAGCGACAAAACTCGATACCGCTTCCCAACCTGTCTATGGCACGACAAGCCTGGCTATTGAGATTCCCGTGATCAAGGTAAATACCACTATTGTTGGTGTGGAGTCTAAGAATGGGAGTTGGGATGTCTCCTGGCTCCATGACCAGGTTGGATGGTTGAATGGAACGGCCTATCCCACCTGGAAAGGCAACAGCCTGCTCACGGGACATGCCGTCAACGCGGACGGGAAGCCCGGAGTATTTTCCCGGTTGAAAGCCCTGGGCATGGGTGAATATATCTATGTCTATAGTTCGGGTTATCGCTACACGTACAAAGTTGTTTCCAATGCCCATGTCCAGCCTGACGACATCACCGTCATGAAGCATGAGGAGAAGTCATACCTGACGCTGATCACGTGTGATACCTATGACGAAAAGAGCGGGACCTATCTTCGCCGGGTCGCGGTGCGGGCTGTGCTTGTGGACGTGCGTACCGTCCCCTAAACTTCGTTGATCGAAACAATGGCTGTTCACAATAGGCAGCCATTGTTTTTTTATATTGCCACCGACCCGTTCATACCTGCAATTACTACGGCAGATGTGACACGTCTCAGTATTGACACGGAGTAACGCAGGATTAGAATAGTATTAAGCATATTTTAATTTACCGGGACCATTTTACTGCCCGCAGGGAGGTGTAGACAGGAACAGCGAAACTGGCCACGGTCAGTTTTTTTGTGCATTGCTGCGAACATGGAGCCAAAATGGAATTATTCTTTGTCTTTGCAGGGCGGTTTACAAGGCTTGCTTTGCTGTTGTCATTGACCGCGGCTTTTTTGTTGGGCGGTAAGCTTCCTGCCCCAGTCCTCGCGGCCCCCGCGCCAGAACCCGAACAAGAGGTTGTACATGCGCCATCCTATGCACCGGTTGCACGCGTGATCCTGGATGTACCCGCCGATGTGATGGTCGGCGAAGACTTTACGTTCACAGCCACCTTTGACAACCTGACGGGCACTGATGCCGGGTACGGCCCCTTCATCGACATCGTTTTCCCCGTGACCGGCGCGGATGGCGCGGGCGCGGCGCCTGACGATGGCGTGGACTTCCTCGGCGCGACCTACCTCGGCTCAGTGCTGACGGCTGTACAGAATACATTTGGCGCAGCGAATACAGGCGGCTGTTCTGGTGGACTGGGCCCTGTCACTCATCCCTACGCAGTTGCGCTGACGACAGGCACTCCTCTGGTTGTCTGCGGCGTGCCCGGGGATAGACTCGTGACGCTGCAGCTGCCTTTTGGCTCCTTTGTCCCTTCCCAGCCGCCTGCCATGGTGAATATCTCAGCCCACTTGAGCGACCTGGCGGATGTGGGCACGGCGCTCACGATCCGGGCCCGCGGCGGATACCAATTCGGCGCGACCGCGCTGAACGATTGGTGCTGTGGCGACGCGACCCTCCTGACGCCCGCCGCTCCCGACAGCACTACCTGGCCGGGCCGGGACATGACACCGGTCATTGCCTCCATCTCCAAAACATACAGTGGCCCCGAAGATGAAACGGCGACCGGTCCCAACTTCCTGCGCCGGTACACCGTCAGCGTGGACATTGCCGCTGGGCAAACTGTTACGGACCTGCTGCTGACGGATACCCTGCCAAACACCATCCAGTACAGCTCATTCATTGCCTCAACGCCTGCCGGCTGCACGCTGACCGGCACTCCCAGCACGGCTACTCCCGGCGGAGTGCTTACCTGCCGCTTTGACAGCGTCACCGGCGGCGCGGGCGAGAACGATGCCTCTTTTACCTTTGAATTCTATGTCCCTCTCACTGATGCGGGCGGCGGGCGCGTGATCGATCCCAACAGCGGCGCCGATCGGAACATGACCAACGCAGCAGATTTTTCCGGCAACTGGACTCCGATCGACACGCGCGATGCGATCGCCCCCGTCTCCGCTGTGTGTCCCAACTGCCATAGCCTGGCGGCGAAATCCATTGCCATACAAAAACAACTGATGATTCGGACTGATGCTGGATACCCGGGTTATTCGCCTGGCGACACTGTAGAGTACACACTGAACTTCCAGGTCTCCGACTTCTTCGCCTTCGATCAGGTGGACATCACCGATATCCTGTCTGACGGTCAGCGGCTTGACGCGAGCCTCCCGCTCGAACTGACTGTCAATGGCAACCCCTTTGCATTCGGCCCTGTGAGCATGAGCGGAAGTAACGTCGATGTATCCTGCAATTACACGGCCGGGCCGGGCCCGGAATGCGATAGTGACGATCCGGCTGCCAATGACGGCCGGACGACGATCGTCTTCGATGTTTCCACAGAAATCTCTGATCACACGGCGACGGACCGGCTGATCGGCGGCTGCGTCAATCCGGCTGGCGGCAGCGCCATCCCGGATTGCGGCGCCTATCAAAATGGACCCACGACCGGTACGATTGTTTACCGGGCAGTGGTCCAGGACCGCTACTCCGATGATTATCCATCCGGCGACCCATCGGTGGATCACGGCGACGTGATGAGCAACCACGTGACGATCAGCGGCAGGCTCCTGGATACCGGTACCCTGATGACCCTCGGCCCTACGGAATCCGACACCAGCGGCTCGGACCTGGTCGTTGAATTCGGCAGCGTGCAGAAGGCGGTGTATGCCCTCAACGGGGACACAAGCTGCGGCGGCAGCTGCGCGAACGTCCGGGTGAGACCGGGGGATAGGCTGACGTATCGTATCCAATACACCCAGCCGTCCAGCGATTTCGAGCCGACGAACATCGATGACTACCTGCCCCTGCCGGTGTTCCTGGCGAATGACCCGGACGCGGACGGCGCTGCGGGCCCGGCGTGGAGCTATGACTCGACAGCTGCTACCACGCCGCCGGCAGGTCAGTGGAAGTATGGGCCTGCCGATACGCTCCACCTCGACCCACCTGCGGGACCTGACCCGGTCGTCAGTGTGGAGGCCTCCAATAACCGGCTCCGCTTTGCCTATCCCGCCTTCGACGACCCGGCCAACAGGACCTCCCAGATCGACCTGCTCTTCAGTCTCACTGTCTCCAGCGAGCCTTTTGCTGACCTGTTGATGCTCACCAACCAGGTCCATGTGACCGAAGGCACGACGCAGCTCAATCCCATCGACACCGACGCGATCGTGCAGATTACGCTGACCGAGCCGGTGTTGACCAGCAAGAAAGGCGTGGTGGCGACCGACAGCTCTCTGGGCACATTCAACCCGGGATTGAGCGCGCCGTTCTTCAATGCGCCTGGCACCGGTTCACCGGGCGGCATATTACCGCGCTGGATCGGTACGATTAGCTCTGCCAACGTGGCGAACATTGCCACCGCCAACCTTTCCGGAGTGGACGCAGGCGACCGGGTCACCTTTGCCATTGTCATCGAGAACGCCGGCATGAGTGCCAGCGGCGCGTTTGACATTACCATCCAGGATGTTCTTCAAACCGGTTATGTGATCCCGGCTGGCGGGATCAATCTCCACATTGCGAATGGCGACAATAGCACGGCGTTCACGTTTACGGGGCTGGGCGGCGGACCGGACGGTTCGGCGGACACCGAAGACGATATTTTTGGTGCCGGCATTCGTATCGACGATCCGAATGAGGGCACCGCGACGCCGTTTCCCGGCGCTTGCCAGGCGCATCATGCAACCAGCGGCCATAACATTCTGGTCCTCACCTACGATCTGCAAATTGCTGACGACGTCACGCCCAACCAGGGCATCATCAACACCGCCAGTCTGCTCCGCTATGCCGGTTCCGAAGGCGGTCCCAACCACCTGTCTGCCCCGCTAACCGACACGGCTACGGTGACACCCTTCGCCGCGCCGACGAAATCCATCACCGTCACTTCTGAGACACACACGGGTGAGACCACACCGCGCCTCGCCGCGGTCGGGGAGATCGTCCGCTTCCGCATCGTGGAGAGCATCCCGGAAGGGATCCTAACAAATTTCCGTTTGCATGATGCATTACCCGCTGGCCTCATCTTCCTCGATGACAGCACGGCCCGGATGGTCTTTGTTTCCAACGACTCCATCGCCCCTGTGGAAGTTGTCACATCGAGTACTCTTTCAGGAGTCGGACTAAATGTCGTCGGGAATGAAACCACTGTCCCTGCGGTCACTCCGGGGTTTGTCCTTCCGGATCCAGCCGTATCGGCAACTGACTCGACCAGCACCACCAATTATGCTGCCAATGATAATGACACCTATGGGAGTGGCACCGATATATATTTTAAATTCGGCACGATCACCAACCCTGACCGTGACCCCGATATGGAGTATGTGATCCTTGAATTCAACGCGATCGTCGCGAACATAGCCGGGAATACCGCCGGGGTCAATCGAGCCAACAGCGCCACCTCACGCTATGGTTCATCGCTAACCGACAGTAGCGCTTCGCCGACTGTTCAGGTGCGGGTCGTTGAACCGTCGATCACATTTGGCAAGACCATCCTTTCCCTGCCATCCCCGCTCGACGCGGGCGGCGTGGTGCAATACCGGCTCTCCTTTGCCAATGGGATGGGAGCCAATGTCAGCGACGCGTTCGATGTCCACCTGACCGACACGCTTCCCGCGCAGCTGCAGCTTGATCTGGCTTCGATCAACGTGACTCTCGCCGGAGGCGCCGCGGGACCCACAAACGCGTCAGCAGGGAATGGCATTGATATCACCGTTGCATCGGTCCCGAGAGGCGGGAGTGTCACCGTTGACTACAGCGCGACCATTCTGGATACGGTGACACCTGGCGAGATCATCACCAACACGAGCACCGGCACATGGACCAGCCTGCCGGGCAGCGGCACGACTCCCAACGCGGCCGGCTCGACAGCTGGAACTGCCGGTGGACCAACGGGCGAACGGATCGGCACCATTCCCGTAGCAGCACCAAATAACTACACGGCAACCCGCACGGCGTCATTCCAGATCCACTCCGACCCGCTTTTCAGCAAAACCATCGAGCATACCGATGTCCTCGCCACGCCCGATCCCGATACCGTGATCGGCGAGATCGTCACCTTTGGACTGCTGGTCACCCTGCCTGAAGGCACCACGCCTTCCCTGCATCTTGTGGATGACCTGCCGGGCGGTATGGCTTACTTCGACGATGCATATCCATATGTGCTGGTTACGACGCATCCTCCTGCGGCTTGCGGCTCTCTGGCACAGGATTTCGGCGGGACGGTTCCCGCACCCGCGCTGACCGTCACTCCGGCTGCTGGAGGCGACAGCGCCATGCTGACGTTCGACTTTGGCACGATCACGGTTGCAGATGACAATAACCCGGACAACAACTCCTTCCTGATCTGCTTCCAGGCCGTTGTGGAGAACCTGGCCGGGAACCAGACGGGCACCGGGCTGACCAATCTCGGCACGGCCCAGATCGGGGCAGGCAATATTGTTACCGGGAATGAAACCGTCAATGTCGTCGAGCCGGTCCTGCAAATCGAGAAGGCGGTCGATGAGCTGTTCCCGATCCCCGGCCAGGTTCTTAACTTCATATTGACAATTGATCACGCAGCCGCCAGCACGGCCAACGCGTATGACGTAATCGTCTTTGACGACCTGCCCGCCAACCTGACTCTGGACCTTGCTTCTGTCACAACATCTATTGCCGGGGCCGTGAGCGGGGTCGCGGACCACTCGGCCGGGAACCGTGTGGAAGTGTGGGTAGATGCCATTCCCGATGGAGCCAGCCTCACGGTCCGTTTTCAGGCAACCTTCACCGGGGCTCTCGGAGACAGCCTGACCAACACCGGCAACGTCACATGGACCTCGAAGCCGGGCGCGGATTCCAATGAGCGCCAAAGCGGGGGTGGGGTAGATGACTATGCCGCGTCCGATGATCTGGGCCTGGCGGATACCCGTGAGCTGGTCAAATCCCTGGTTGCCACCAATCATCCGAATACAAGCCTGCCCGATGTGGCGATCGGTGAATTACTTGCTTATCAGGTCGTGTTGACCATACCTGCGGCCAGCACGGATACCGCGATCGTTATCGACACGCTGGATGCCGGACTGGCATTTGTGTCCTGCTCTCAGATCACCGCCGGGCCCGGCATTACGAGTTCAACGGTTGATTTCGCGGCGATCGACAATTGCCATCCGGGTACGACCCTTGCAGATAACCCGCAGGTCTCGGATTCCGGCCGGGTCATCCGGTTTGATCTTGGCACGGTGACAAACTCGAATCCCGCAGCCACCGAGACGATCACAATTACTTATCAGACCGCCGTCCTGGACGTGCTCACCAATACGGGAGGCGTGCAGCTTGTCAATGAGGTGGAATGGAGGTGGAATACGACGAGCCTGCGGGCTGCCGCGCCGCAGGTGACGATCCGCGAGTCAGATTTGAGCCTCGACAAGACGGTCGACCCGCAGGTGGCACTGCCCGGCGCGCCGTTAACGTATTCCCTGACGATTGAACACACCGGTCAGAGTGCGGCCGATGCCTTCGACCTGCTGCTGACGGATGTTCTCCCGGATGGACTGGAATTCCCCGGTGGTGCACCGGCGGTTACTACCGCGAGCGGCCAGGCGCCGGACGTGGTGAACTATGAGCCCCTGACGCGTACTCTCACCGTCCGGTGGAATAGCTTCCTGCTCGGCGCGCAGTCTGAGGTGGAAGTATCCGCGCGGCTTTTAGCGACTCTGAATCGCGGAACGAGCATTACCAATGAAGCCTCGCTCGAGTGGTCCAGCCTGCCCGGCGACATCAGCGCTCCCCAATCGATTTTCAATGCTGCCTCGACGGAGCGGCGCTATGACCCTCTCAATCCCGCTGATATTTACATTGTCAATAGTTCTGCCTTGGTGACAGTGCCGGCCCTGCCTCGGACAGGGTTCGCCCCCGGCCAACTCACAGCCCTGGCCGAACAGCCCGATGACTTCGCATACAATTCGCTCGGAGATTTGTGGCTGGAAATTCCGCGCCTCAATCTCAAGGTCAATGTCGTTGGGGTTCCCTTCAAAAGCCAGAAGGATTGGAATCTCACCTGGCTGGGCAGCCAGGCCGGATACCTGGAGGGTACTGCCTATCCGACGCACGCGGGCAATTCAGGGATCACCGCGCATGCCTATCTGGCGGACGGGTCGCCGGGCCCGTTTGTCGATCTGAACAAGCTCAGCTATGGCGACCAGATCATCGTCCATCTGGGCGGGCAGCATTATATCTACGAAGTGCGCGAGAATAAACTTGTTCGTCCCAACGATCTGTCTGTGCTTGGACATGAAAAGTATCCCTGGCTGACACTGCTCACCTGTAAAAGCTATAACGAGTATGCAGGGGAATACCTGTTCCGTGTGTCGGTCCGGGCAGTATTGGTAAAAGTGGAAAACGAGTAAAACAAGCAGGTCGGGATGTCACATCGTACTCGAAGAGTATCCCGACCTGCTTAATGACACCCCGAAGATGTTCTTCGGGGTGTTTCCTTTGTCAGAAACTTTATCTCATTCCCTGCTCGTGTTCCGCCAGTGTGATGGCGTGTTCGAAGATTTCCAGGCCTTCGTCGGCTTCCTGCTTGGTAAGGCAGAGCGGCGGGGCAAGGCGGATGGTGGACTTGCCGCAGCCCAGCAGCAGGAGTCCGTGCTGGAAGCCATGCTTTTCGATCATGTCGCGCAGGGCTTCGTTGGGCTCCTTCGTGCCCTTGTCCTTCACAAACTCCACGCCGATCATCAATCCCTTGCCGCGTACATCTCCAATGGATGGATGGCGGGCCTGGATCTCCTGGAGGGCGTCGATTGCATATTGCCCAACCTCCGTCGCATTCGCAAGGTACTCTTCCTCCAGCAGCTCAATGGTGGCGAGCGAAGCCGCGCAGGAGACGGGGTTGCCGCCGAACGTGTTGCCGTGCGTGCCTTTCGGCCAGGACATTACCGACTCGCGCGCGATGCAGGCGCCGAGCGGCATGCCCGAGGCGATGCCCTTGGCGGAGGTGATGATATCCGGCTCGACGCCGAAATGTTCGATGGCCCACCACTTGCCCGTGCGGCCCATGCCGCTTTGGACTTCATCGGCGATCAGCAGGATACCGTACTTGTCACACAGCTTGCGCAGGGCCGGGAAGAAGCCATCCGGCGGGACAAGGTACCCGCCCTCGCCCTGGATGGGCTCGACCAGGATGCCGGCGATCTCATCCCCGGGCACGTTGTGATCGAAGATCTCCTCTTCGATGAAGCGCACGACAGTCTCGCCGTAATCCTCACCCGGCCTGCGCTCGAGGATGGGGCGATACGGATTGGGGAAGGGGACATGCGTCACGCCGGGCATGAGCGGATAGAAGCCGCGATGATAGTGAGGCTTGCTGGCCGTGAACGCGACCGAACCCATCGTGCGCCCGTGGAAGGCGCCGAAAAAACCGATAAAGTTGTGCCGCTTGGTGTAGTACTTTGCCAGCTTGATGGCAGTCTCGACAGCTTCCGTCCCGGAGTTCGTCAGGAACGTCCTGGCAGTCTCTTCGAACGGTGCGATCTCATCCAGCTTTTCGCTCAGCTGGATCCAGCCTTCGTGATAGAAATCGGAGGAAATATGCAGGAACTTTTCCGCCGCGTCCTGCACGGCTTTCACCACTCTCGGGTTGGCGTGCCCGGTCGAGAGCACGGCGATCCCGGACATAAAATCGATAAAACGGTTGCCGTCCGGGTCCCAGACTTCCACGCCGCGGCCGTGGTCCATCACAAACGGATACCCGCGCGGGTAGGACGACGAGACAACCTTTCTGTCACGTTCGATCAAAGCCTGGGCCCTGGGCCCCGGCAAATTCAGCTTGTTCATACGTACTCCTTGATTTATTTCTAATCCTGTTTCGCGATACGTTTCGTCACACCGGTATAAGTAGAGTCAACAAAGGCACTCGACCTATGATTCGTCGGCGCTACGCGGCGTTCTCAGCCGGAAGATGATTCGGTTTATTGAGTTAAATGAATTCAGACCGACGTAAGGCGATCGGCTGTCCACCACTTGGTCACCACCCAGGGGGGTGGCAGGGAATTTACTGCCTGCTTTCGGATCATGCGCTCTTCATCCGTGCCAGGGCCAGCGCGCCGAGCAGGCCTGCGTCGTCGCCCAGTGCCGCTTTTGTAATCACCAGATTATCCAGATAATGCGGATGAAACGTATGCTTGCGCAGGCTCTCTTCAAAGGGTTTGAAGAGCAGCTCGCCCACCTGTGAAACCACGCCACCGAAAATCAAAATGGACGGGTCGAAAATAGCCAGATAATTTGCCACCGCGATGCCGAGATAGTGGCCGGCGCGCTCGAAGGCGGAGATCGCAAGCGCGTCGCCTGCCCGGGCCGCGTCCGCGATTTGCGCCGCGCTTACATTCGGCTGAGACTCGAGCGTCGATTGTTGGCCGGCCTTGATCTGTTCCACCACATAGCGCGCGATCGAAGGCCCGGAACAAAACGACTCCACGTGTCCATGCTTCCCGCACCCGCAGAGAGGCCCAGCCGGGTCGATGATCATGTGACCCAGTTCCGCGCCCATGCCGTGGAAGCCCTGGAGCAGGCAGCCATGGCTGATGACGCCGCCGCCGATGCCTGTGCTGATGGTCAGATAAACCAGATTCTGATGTCCCTGGCCGGCGCCATACTGCCATTCGGCCAGGCCTGCCATGTTCGCGTCGTTATCGAGGTAGGTGGGCACCCCAAAGTGCTGCGTGAGCTTGGGTGCCACGGGGAAATTTTTCCATTCCGGGATGTTTGGTGTGGCCAGGATCGT
>Ga0105098_10000303_pt1 | contig 16410 bp, 15 predicted proteins | sample PPLLak21cMay2015_FD_79137 | JGI IMG/M metagenome (GOLD analysis project Ga0105098, IMG submission 79137) | Freshwater sediment microbial communities from Prairie Pothole Lake near Jamestown, North Dakota, USA - PPLs Lake P7 Core (1) Depth... | ecosystem: Environmental > Aquatic > Freshwater >... | reverse complement strand
GGGGGACGAGCCAGGTCGCCTGATCTCCAGGGCCACGACGAAAGTCTCGGATGAAGACGGAAGCGTGGGCTCAGGGAAGCCACCGGCCTCTTCATCCTCCGATAACGGAGGATGTGTCATATGCGAAGGATCACCCTGATCCTCACCCTGCTGGCGGTCGTCGCCTGTTCGGCCGAAGTTGGGAGCACCACCACGACCGAGGAAGTCGCCACAACGACGGCGACCTCCGAACCGACTACCACGGCGCCACCCGACCCCTCAACGACTGTCGCTGACACAGGGTTCCCGGTGGACGTCACCGATGCCAACGGCGCAGTCACCATCGAGGCCACGCCGGTGAGCATCATCTCGCTGTCGTCGACGGGCACGGAGATGCTCTTCGCCATCGGCGCCGGCGAGCAAGTGGTCGCCGTGGACGAGTTCTCCACCTACCCCGCGGAGGCACCGATCACCGATCTTTCCGGCTTCACCCCAAACATCGAAGCCATCGTGGGTTACGACCCCGACCTGGTCGTCATCTCGTTCGACCCGGGTGAGCTCGTGTCGGGGCTGGAGGCGGTCGGGGTGCCGACGCTCCTGCTTCCCACCGCCTCAAGCCTCGACGATTCATACACCCAGCTCGAAGTCCTGGGCGCGGCGACCGGGCATGTCGGGGAGGCGGCGGAGGTCGTAGCTCAGATGCAGGCCGATATCGACGAGATCGTGGCCACGACCACCATTCCTGCGGGAGTGACCTTCTATCACGAGGTCGATGCCACCCTGTTCTCGGCGTCCTCGAACAGCTTCCTCGGCCAGATCTACGGGCTGCTCGGCCTGACCAACATCGCAGACGAGGCGGACACCGACGGCACCGGCTTCCCGCAACTCGCCTCCGAGTACATCGTCAGCCAGGACCCAGACATCATCTATCTCGCCGATGTCGACTTTGGGGTGACACCCGAAAGCCTCAGCGAGCGGCCGGGATGGGCTGAGATGACTGCGGTTCAGAACGATGCGATCGTCCCGTTGGAGGCCTATCTAGCTTCGAATTGGGGGCCGCGTGTTGTCGAGTTGCTGGGGTTGATCGCCGAATCGGTGACAGGGCTAGTGCCCGCTCCTTGAGCGAGGTGCCGTCCCCGCCCGCCGTCGCTCCGGCGCGAATTGGCGCCCGGAGGTGGTTGGTCGCGGCGGTCATCCTGGTCGTCGTGGCCTTGGCCGGGCTGCTGGTCGGTTCCGTGGCCCTTTCACCAGTGGATGTGCTCAAAGCACTTGCGGATCGACTCCCGTTCGTGACTATGGAGCACGGGCTGAGCGAGGTCGAGACCAGGCTCCTCTTCGAGCTGAGAATGCCCCGTGTCGTGATCGGCGGCTTGGTCGGGGCGGTCCTGGCCGTCGCCGGTGCGGGGTACCAGGGTGTGTTCCGGAATCCTCTCGCCGACCCCTATTTGCTCGGTGTGGCCGCAGGGGCGGGTCTCGGAGCGACCGCCGTAATCGGGCTTGGTGCCGGCTCGGCTGCAGTCCCCTTGGTGGCCTTCGTGGGCGGCATCGCGGCGGTGGGGGCAACTTATGCACTCAGTCGGACGGTTGGTGGCAGGACAACCACGACTCTGATCCTGGCGGGTGTCGCCATTGCCGCGTTCGCCACGGCGGTTCAAACATTCCTGCTCCAGCGCAACTACGAGACCCTGCGAGAGGTGTACTCCTGGATTCTCGGGCGATTGGTGACAGTTGGCTGGAGCGAGGTTTGGACCCTCGTCCCCTACGCGCTGGCGGCCGCGACCGTCCTTGTCCTCATGCGTCGCCTGCTTGATGTGCTCGGCCTGGGCGACGAAGAGGCTGCGGGCCTCGGCGTCGACGTGATGCGGGTGCGCCGCCTGGTCGTTCTCGCCGCGACCCTGGCCACGGCAGCCGCCGTCAGTGTCAGCGGGCTGATCGCCTTCGTCGGGATCATCGTGCCCCACACCATCCGGCTGCTCACCGGCTGGAGCTACCGGGTGATCATTCCGCTTTCCCTGGTGTACGGCGCCTCGTTTCTGATCCTCGCCGACCTCGGAGCGCGAACTGTGGTGGCACCGGCCGAGCTCCCCATCGGCGTTGTCACTGCCTTCCTGGGCGCTCCCTTCTTCCTGCTCGTCCTCCGGTCGATGCGGGGTTCCTCGTGATCTCCTGGCGCGACGTCGTGGTCTCCTTCAGCGGTGTGACCGTGGTCGGGCCAGTCTCTCTCACGGTGGGCGATGGCGAATGGGTGGGCTTGATCGGGCCCAACGGCGCCGGGAAGTCGACGCTTCTCAAGGCAGCCGTCGGCATCGTCGCCCATCAAGGGTCTGTCGATCTGGGCGGCCGGGAGCGTCGGGCGGGAGCGGACATCGCCTGGATGCCACAACGACCGCTGCTGCCGGATGAGATGACCGTTGCCAACTACGTCCTCCTCGGCCGGACCCCCCACCTCGGCTACGTGGGATCGGAGAGAAGCCACGACCTGGAGTCTGTTGGACGGGCAATCTCGCGCCTCGACTTGATCGCGCTATCCGATCGCCCCCTATCCACCCTGTCTGGGGGCGAGGCGCAGCGGGCTGTCCTGGCCCGGGCCCTGGCCCAGGAGGCACCCGTCCTCCTGCTCGACGAACCGACATCGAGCCTCGACATCGGTCATGCCCTGGAGGTCCTCGAGATACTCGATGAACTGCGGCGTCACGAAGGGTTGACAGTGATCACTGCACTTCACGACCTGACCTTGGCCGGTCGGTTCGCCGATCGACTCGTCCTCCTCGACAAGGGGCAGGTGGCTGCTGAAGGGAGTGCCTCGGAAGTGCTGACCGAGGGCACACTCATCCCGAGCTACGGTGCCGGGATTCGAGTCGTGACCAATGGCGACGGTCCGACCGTCATCCCCACGCGGAAACAGAGTGACTGATCAATCCAGCCCACCGACTGAGTCACCACCGGCGGCGCACAAGCGCTTGCCCTCGCTGGTCCTGGTCAACACGGGCGAAGGTAAGGGGAAGTCGACCGCTGCATTCGGCACCGCGCTGCGGGCAGTCGCCCGCGGCTGGAAGGTGGGCGTAGTCCAGTTCCTCAAGTCGGGGGAGTGGAAGGTCGGTGAGGAGGATGTGGGCCGGAGGCTGGGGATCGACTGGTGGGCCCTGGGCGATGGGTTCACGTGGGACTCCGACGATATCGACGAATCAGAGGCGGTAGCCCGAGAGGCGTGGCACAGCGCCAAGACGAGAATCGGCTCTGATGAGTACGACCTGTTGATCTTGGACGAGGTCACCTACCCCATGAACTGGGGATGGATCGACATCGACGACGTGCTGAGCGCCATCGCCAATCGTCCCAGCCGGCTGAATCTCATCCTGACCGGCCGTGATGCCCCTACCGCTCTGATCGAGGTGGCCGATACGGTGACCGAGATGAAGAAGGTGAAGCACGCCTTCGACGAGGGAGTCATGGCGAGACGAGGAATCGACTACTGATCAGATGGTCTCGAAACCTGGAGCACAGTCAAGGCCCGCCGTGCACCAGGGCGATCGCCTCTTCGACGGTGAGGGATTCACCCGCCACCGTGGCGTGGGCGAACTCCTGGCTTCCCAGTTTCTCCTGGGTCGACGCCACCTGTGCGGCGTAGTCGTGCTCCTCCGGCGGCGGCCAGATTGCGACCCGGTGCTTGCTTGCAACCAAGTCGGCGAGCCCGAAGAGACGGGCGGCGACCACGTCGCGGCCCTGGGCATGGGCCCCGACCGCGAGCGATGCGATGGCTATAGCCACACCTCCCATGTCCTCGGCGGCATCGGACAGGACCAGGCTCTCGACCAGGGCATCCTGGGCCCGTTCGAACTGGTCATGCCGGTGTGCGGTCTTGCCCATGTGGTACAGGTACTCGCCGAGTGCGGCTCTGGCACCGCCTCTGTCGTTGACGACCGTGGCCCGGTTCCGGTTCTGCTCCACGACTCTCTGTAGCTCGGCTGTCGTCGGGTTCGATTGGATCATCGTCTTCATCTCGAAGAGGTTGTTGGCCGTCTCCTCATAGAGGCTGAATCCCTCGAGCACCGACTTGAACAGCTCCAACGCGTAATCGTGGTCGCCGGCGAGCCAGGCCATCGCCCCCAACCCGGCGTCCGCATGAGCCACCCCCAATTGGTCGCCGGCGATGACGAGGAGGTCACGACCCTCGGTGTATCTGTCTGTGGCCTCGTTGTAGTTGCCTTCGTCGCGGGCCACGGCGCCGAGCCTGAGCGCCGACCACCCCACATCGAGGACTCCGGAATGAGCGAGGAACAGTCCATGGCTCTCGGTCATCTTCTCCCTCGCCTCTTCCAAATCTCCCTGGAGGCGAGCCATGGTTGCCCAGACGGCGAGGGTCCAGGCCAGCATCCAGGTGTCACCGACCTCTCGGTTGATACGCTCGGCTTCGGGAGCTAGGCGCTTCGCCTCTTCCAGATCGTCCCGTAGCCACGCCGTCGCCATGAGCTGATAAGCCTGGCGCGCCTCGCCATGTCGATCCCCGAGCTGACGGTAGATCTCCATGGCCTCGGTCAAGGCGGCGTACGACTCGTCGAAGGCGAGCCGGCGACTGGCCAGAAGCCCGGCCCCATTCAGCGCACGCGCGACGATCGATGGATCGACTCCTTCCCGGTGGGCGAGCGTGCGCTCGAGCCATTCCGTGCCGTCGCTGACCTCCCGTTTCATGACCCAGAACCAGCGCAGGGCCCCGGCCATGGCCATCGCATCCCGAGTCCGGCCCGATTCGTGCAGCCAGGTAAGGGCCGCGCGCAGGTTGTAACGGTCGCGCTCGAGACGGTCGGCCCACACATTCTGCTCGTTGTCCAGGATCTCGGTGTCACCTTCCTCCGCCATGGCCAGGAAGAACTCGGCATGGCGGTCACGGAGCGTCGAGAGCTCGGCGGCCTCGTCCAGCCTCATCCGGGCGTAATGGCTGATCGGCTCGAGGAGGCGATAGCGGATCGGGTCGGTCTCTGTTGCCATGACGAGAGACGTCTCAACCAGTCGCCCGAGCAGGTTCATCACGTGCTCGCGCGCAACGAGGCCTCCAGAGCAGATGCTTTCGGCGGCTTCCAGGGTGAAGCCACCGTTGAATACCGACAGTCGCGTGAACAAGGCACGTTCCGCACCGCCGAGGAAGTCATAGCTCCAGTCGAGAGTGGTCTCGAGTGTCTGCTGATGAGGTGGCAGGTCGCGAGCCGTCCCGGCGAGGAGGGCGAACTGCTGATCGAGCCGTTCGACGAGCTGTCCCACCGACAACACCTTCAGTCGTGCTGCAGCCAGTTCGATGGCGAGAGGAATTCCGTCTAGTCGCCGGCAGACCTCTGCGACCTGCTGCGCATTGGCCAGGCCAAGCTCGAAGTTCGGATTCACCAGACGTGCCCGGTTCACGAAGAGCTCGACCGAGTGGAACGAGGCGATCCCATCGAGAGACCGGATGTCGGGGCCTGGAACCGCCAGTGGGGAGATCTGGACCAGGTGCTCCTCCCTGATCGACAGCCACTCCCGCGTGGTGGCCAGGATCTTCAATGTCTCGGTGCCCTGGAGCAGCTGGTCGGTCAGCTTGGCCACTGCGTCGATCAGGTGCTCACACCCGTCGAGGATCAACAACGAGTGTGCCTTGGCAAGCCGGGAGATCAGCGTGTCGGTGATCGATTGGAGCGGGCTCTCTGTGATGTGGAGCTGTCGGGCAACGGCCGCCGCCAGGAGGTTGTCGTCCGCCACCCTCGACACCTCGACGAACCACACGCCGTCCTCGAAGCTGGAGGCGAGCTCTTCGGCCACCTTCAGTGCAAGTGTCGTCTTCCCAACACCACCCGGCCCGGTGAGGGTCACCAGCCTCGACTCTGCCAGGGCGACGAGAACAGAGTCCTTCTCGAGTTGACGGCCAACGAGCGTGAGGTCCCTGATGGGGAGGTTGCCCTTGGAAGACGTCAGGGTGCGCAATGGCGGAAACTCAGTTGAGAGCCCCTCCACGCTCAATTGGAAGATGTGCTCCTCGTGGGTCAGGTCGCGGAGTCGATGGATTCCCAGATCCTCGAGGAGCGTGCCCTCGGGGAGGTTGTATTCGACGAGGCGGGCTGTCGCCTCGGAAACGAGGGTCTGGCCGCCGTGCCCGCTGTCCCCGATGCGGGCTGCCCGGTGGACGTCGATGCCGACATAGTCGGAGCCACCCAGCCTGCCCTCACCGGTGTGAACTCCGATCCTCACCATGACGTCTTGCGGCGACTCCCAGTCCTCCGCCGCCAGATGGCGCTGGATCTCCACGGCGCTGGAGACAGCGTCGAGTGCTGACTGGAAGGCTACGAAGAAGCCATCGCCCTCGTTCTTCACGATGCGGCCGCGATGCTTGGCCACCGCCTCGTGCACGATCGTGTTGTGGCGCTCCAGGACAGGTCGAAAACCGTCGCCGAGCTCTTGAAGCATCCTCGTGGAGCCCTCGATGTCGGAGAAGAGAAAACTGACCGTCCCGAGAGGAAGGTCTCCTGAATTCATGGCGAACACCAAATTAACAACGGCACGACCATTGCCCGCCGCCCTATTTGGCCTGGTTCAGGTTTGCCTCAAGATGCCTGGCGCGCGTATCGAAGCAGGGCCGCTCGCAAGGCGTCAGGATCGAGGTCGAGACCGTTAAGCACCCCAGTGGCGCGATCGGGCCCTTCGATCGCGGTCAGGGCGAGGGCGATGTGCTCGACACCGATATGCCGATGTCCCAGATCCAGCGCCTCACGCAAGGCGCCCTTGAGGATGTCCTTGGCCCCGCTCGTGAACGGGATATGCACGGTTTTTCCATTTCGTGCCGGTCCGGCCAGCTCGATCAATCTCGGGTCCAGACCCACCGATGTCAGCGCCTTCCGATCCATCCGCTCGAGTTCGGCGCGGAGGGACTCGACGTCCGGCATCAGACCATTGAGAGATCGTGAACGAGCCACGCCGATGAGGAGGTGCTCGGTGCCTATGCGTGTATCGCCACGGGTCTCCGCCTCCTCGACGGCGTGAGTCACCACGAGCCTGGCGTTCCTGGCGAATCGCTCGAACACAGCTACCTCCCGTGCTTCTTGTGTACTGCCTGCCGTGACACGCCCAGTGCATCGCCGATCTCCTGCCAGGTCCAACCATGGGCCCGGGCGGCCTCCACGTGAATCGCCTCCAACCTCTCTGTCGTCCGTCGGAGAACGACCACGGCCTGCAGGCCCTGAGCAGGGTCGGCGCTGTTCGCGGCGGCTACCTTCGGGAAGGTCATACCTGTCACCCTAGGTTGACAGCCATCAGTATGTCAACCCAAGTTGACTCGACCAGGTGGAAAATCAGGGCATCCTGAGGGCTGCGAGGCGGAACAAGGCACGGGCACCTTCTCCCAGCGGCTCGAACCGGGGGTCTTTGGTCTGCCCCCTCAGCCATCGGATGTAGATCTGCTGGAGGACGACCCCCAGCTTCCAGGTCCCAAAGACCACGTACCAGTCGGCTTGGCCCAGGTCCCTACCGGAGCGCTCTCTGTAACGGTCGAGCGCTGCACTCCTGTCGAGCCAACCGGGGGAGGTGGTGGGCATCGGCGCAAGGATCGACTTCTCCTCTCCTTCGTCGTACCAGGATGCCATCAGTGTCCCGACATCAGCCAGTGGATCGCCCCTCGTCGCCATGTCCCAGTCGTATACGGCCACGCAGATACCGGGATCGGTCGGCGAAACCGCCATGTTGTCCAGCCGCCAGTCGTTGTGAATGAGTGTCGGCGACCCCGAATGTGGTACGCCGACTCGTAGCCATGAGCCGACTTCGTCGGCAATCGGATCGTCGTCGTCTTTGGCTTGTTGCCAGCGTCTCCACCACCCCTCGACCTGCCGTTCCAGGAAGCCGTCCGGGTGCCCGAGGTCTTCCAACCCGCACTTGGCGGCGTCAACCGAGTGGAGCTCGACCAGCGTGTCGATCACTACGGTCGACAGCTTGCGGTTGGCCCCGTAGTCCCTGCCCCCACCGAAGCCATCGGGGACGACGTCCCGGATGACGACACCGGGTTTGGGCTCCATGAGGAAGAAGGGGGCGCCGATGACGTCTCTTTCTTGACACAGGGCAAGGGCCCTCGGCGCTTTGTCGAAGCCCCTCCAGAGTCGGGAGAGGACTGTGTACTCACGTGTCATGTCGTGAGAGCTCTCGGCGACCGGGCCGAGGGGGGGCCTCCGCAGCACGAGCTGCTCACCGCCCGGGAAGTCGAGAAGATAGGTGAGGTTGGCCTTGCCACCGGCGAACTGCCGGACCCTGGGAGACCCACCGGGCAGCGTCCCGTTGCCGGCCATCCAGCCAGTGAGGCGGTCGACATCGAATTGCTCTTCCTTGCGGACCTCGATGACCTCTTCCACCAGTCGAAGGGTATCCAGGGGTCTACGCTCCACGCTTCACCCGAGCATGCCAGAGACCACACCGTTTCAGATCTGCGATCGATTGACGGAGGCGTACGCAGACTTGTCGCCGATCGCCGCAACCGAGGCCGGTATTCCCGGTCGCGATCATCTCTGGGACGATTTCTCACCCGAAGGCCACGCGGCGAAGGAGGAGCTCAGGGCCAGGGCAGTCAGCGAACTCGCGCCTCACGTCGAGCACCCGGACCCGGTGCAAGCGACGGCCGCTCGGATTGCGAGTGGGTACCTGGAATCGGAGCGCCGCCTCTACGAGGGCGGGCACTGGAAGCGGGACCTCAACCACATCTTCGGCCCGTTTCAGACTGCACGTGACACCTTCGACATCGTGTCCAAGGTCGGGCCTGACGCATGGGAAAACGTGACCGTGCGCTTCTCGACATGGGGCGACATGCTGGATGGGTATCGGGCCAGCCTGCTCGTCGGACTCGACGATGGGGATGCCGTCGCCCGACGACAGGTGCTGAGCGTCATCGAACAGGTGCGTTCAGTGGCAGGCCCCGAGTCGCGCTTCTCCGCGCTTCCAGCGCTCGCCGCAGCCAGCGGAGGCGACGAGGATCGGGTAGCACGCGCTGTCGCCCGGGCCAGGTCGGCATCAGCAGGGTTCGCAGACTGGCTGCAGACCGAATATCTGCCCCGCGCCAGTTCCTCCGATGCGGCCGGTCTCGACCGGTACGCGGCGGAATCCGAGCGCTTCCTCGGTTTGCACCTCGACCCGGACGAGACCTACGACTGGGGATGGTCCGAGGTGCACCGGTTGCTCGGCGAGATGAAGGACACGGCAGCGGAGATCGACCCAGATCTGAACATCGATCAAGTGATCGACCTGTTGGATACCGACCCTGGTCGCTCAGCGCCCGACCATGACGCATTTGCGAATTTCGTCCGCGATATCCAGGCTCATGCAGTCGAGCGTCTCGACGGGTCGGCTTTCGACGTGCCGCCACCGATGTGCGACGTGACGGTGAATCTCGCCCCCCCGGGGGGCGCTCTCGGGGCATGGTACGTGGCACCCTCCGAGGATCTCGATCGGCCCGGATCGATCTGGTATGCACTCGGCGAGAGGACCCGGATCCCCTACTGGCAGGAGGTCGCCACTGCCTATCACGAGGGCTTCCCCGGTCACCACTTGCAGGTCGGGCTCGCAGTGCTGCAGCGAGAGAAACTGTCCCGGTTTCACCGGTTGTTCGTCTGGTACCCCGGGTCGGGAGAGGGTTGGGCCCTCTACGCCGAGCGGTTGATGGAGGAGCTCGGCTTCTTCGAGAATCCTGAATACCGATTGGGCCTGCTTGCCAGCCAGCTGTTCAGGTCAACGAGAGTCGTCGTGGACATCGGGGCCCATTTGGAAAAGCGGATCCCTGACGACGCCCCTCTCCATGCAGGTCAGGTGTGGGACTACGACCTCGCCGTGGACTACATGGAGAAGATCGGCAGGCAGCCGAGAGACCTGGCGGAGTCGGAGGTGCTGAGGTATCTCGGCTGGCCGGGCCAGGCCATCTCGTACAAGGTCGGGGAGCGGGAGATCCTCGACATCCGGAAGCAGGCTATGTCCGAGGCCGGAGCCTCATTCGACCGCAAGGACTTCCACCGTCGATTGTTGGAGGCAGGTGCCATCAGGCTCGATCACCTCCGCGAGGTGATGGCCTGAGTTGCCTGCGTGTCAGCAGCCGTTTGAGACCAGTGTCGGGTAGGGGTTCATCGCTCCAACCTTCCCGTACATTCCGAAATGGAGGTGCGGAGTCGTCCCGGCAGCGTTGCCCGAGGTCCCTACGTAGCCGATTACGTCCCCGGCACTCACCTCGCCGGTCTTTCCCGCCGCATCCAGGTGGGAGCCGAGGTACTCGATCCCGTCACTCCCCTGCAGGTTGAACTGAAGACCGCCAACCGTCCCCTCGATGAGCTCGACGGTGCCTGAGACCGGAGCCCTCACCGGGGACCCCTTTCCGGCGAAGATGTCGTTGCCTTCGTGAAACCGTGAGCCGCCGCGGGGGAAGCCCCAGTCGTTGAAGTAGCGCCCGCCTTCGACCGGGCAGACCCAGCTGGATCCGCCCGGTACCGCGAGGGTCTGGCCGGACCTGATCATGTTCACGTCGGACAACCCGTTCAAGTCGGCCAGCGTCGAGATGTTGGTGCCGTGCTTGGCGGCGATGTCGCCGAGACGGTCACCGGTCTTCACCACATAATTAGCCGATCCCCCACTCCCTTTCCCTACGAAGGCAGGGCCGTCGAGGAAGAGCCGGGTGCCGGTGTAGACCTGTCCGTTGGTGATCCCGTTGGCGTCGGCAATGACGTCGGGCGAAAGCCCCGAGTACTGCCCGGCAATCGAGTCCAGGGTCTCGCCACGCTGAACGATGTGGTAACGACCCGATCGTGACGACGTGCTCTCGCCATCGGAGGCGCTCGGGGTGCCTGAGCCCGGTGACTTCTTCCTGGTCGTGGGTATGAGAATCTCCTGACCCGGAAGGATCAGGTCGGGATTGGCCAGGCTGTTTGCATCGGCGATCGCCGAGGCGCTGGCACCGTAGGTGGAGGCGATCTTGTTCAAGGACTCGCCACTGCTGACCACGTGGAGCTGCTCCACCGAGCCGTCGACTCCGGGGATGAGGATCATCTGGCCTGGGCGAATCAAATCGGGATTCGAGAGCTCGTTGAGCTCGATCATGTCGGATAGGGATACGTCGTGGTCACGTGCGATCTCGCTGAGGGTGTCTCCGCGCTTCACGGTGTACTCCAAGGAAAATAGAGCCACAGTCAGGGCGAGAACCGAGCCAACAGCGATGGCGCGGGCGCGTCGATTGACTGGCATGAAGGTCCAACTCCTTCAGGCCCCTGTTCCGTCCGCGAGTCCACCCTAACCGCAGATCGCGAAATTTCCACCAAAACAGCGTTTCGTCAGTCAGACACGGGGTTTCAGACCCGGTTTGCCGGCGAGCAGGCGTAGCTGGCCGCAAGCGGCGTCGATATTTCGGCCTCTCGTGTTGCGGACGGTCACGTTGACGCCGCGTCGACCCAGTTCCCGGGCAAATGTGTCGATGGCCCTCTCGCTCGATGCCGTCTCCTTGGTCAACGGCGTCGGATTGAGCGCGATCAAGTTCACGTGGGCGTGGAGGCGACGGGCGATCGCAGCCAGCTTCATTGCCTGGTCGGTCGTGTCGTTGACGCCATCCATCATCGTCCACTCGATCGAGAGCCGGCGCCGCTTCTTCTCGAAGTACCCGGCGGCCGCTTCCTCGAGGTCCGCAAGCGGGTAGCGCCGATTGATCGGGACGATCGAGCTCCTCAACTCGTCGTCGGCGGCGTGGAGGCTCACCGCCAGCGAAACCGGCCAAGGCTCATCGGTCAGTCGTCGTATTCCCGGCACGATGCCGACGGTTGACACCGTGATCGATCGCGCCGACATGCCCATCACCTCTATCATCCGGCGGATCGCCTCCCTGACCCGATCGTAGTTGGCCAGGGGCTCTCCCATTCCCATGAAGACGACGTTCGTCAGATGGTCGGGGGTGCCCGGCATCCCGATCTGACGGAGGAAAGCCTGCGCGTAGGCCACCTGAGCCACGATTTCGCCCGCATCGAGGTGTCGCTCGAACCCGAACTGGCCAGTTGCGCAGAACGTGCAGCCGAGGGCACAACCGGCCTGGCTCGATATGCACAACGTGGCCCTGCGCGGATAGCCCATGAGGACGGCCTCGATGGCCGCCCCGTCCGGGGCACGAAACAGCCACTTGCGGGTGGTCCCGCCGTCGGCGGACTGCTCCGCTTCCACGTCGAACGGCCAGAGGGGGTCCAGCCTGCCCCTCACCTCGGCCGGGAGATTGGTCATGTCCGTGCTGCTCAGGACAGGCGTCCGGTAGAGCCAGTCGCGCAACTGGTCGACTCGATAGGAGGGCTCACCCTCGAGGAGGTTGCCGAGGTCCTCCGGCTGGTGGAGGTAGGGCACTGTCAGGCCAGCGAGCGGGCCTGTTCGATCCAGGTCCTGGCCCGAGCGCCACTGACGCCGGCTGCCTCGGCGATGGTGTCGGGAGTCGCCGAGGCCAATTTGGAGACATCGTCGATACCGGCGACTTTGAGACGGCTGGCGAACACAGGCCCGATCCCGTCGATGGCGTCGATCCCCGAAGCCGTCGGAGCAGGAGCGGCGGTCCGCAGGACGGGCGGCTCCGGTTCGCGCGACGCTGCGACCGAGATGAATCGGTCGCGCATCGCCCACACCAGGGCGGCCGCCGCGCCGACGACACCCACGACTTTGGCCAGTGTCTTCATCGGTCGTGATCGTACCCATCCGTGGCCCGACCTACTCTGGCCGGCTGATGAAAGTCGACTTCTATTACCCACCGAGCCCTCCTGAGGGCGCCCCGGAGGCGGCGGAGAGCGCGGCGAAGCTCGGCTATGACGGTTTCTTCACCGCCGAGACCCAGCATGACCCCTTCCTGCCATTGGCCCTCGCCTCAGCGGCGGAGCCCGGGCTCGACCTCGGTACGGCGATCGCCGTCGCCTTCCCGAGATCGCCGATGATCACTGCGATGACCGCCTGGGACCTCGCCCGGATGTCGCGTGGCCGGTTCATGCTCGGCCTGGGGACACAGGTCAGAGCGCACATCGTCCGGCGCTTCTCGTCGACCTGGGATCGCCCGGTTCCCCGTTTGCGGGAGTACATCCTTGCCCTTCGAGCGATCTGGGGATCGTTTCAAGACTCGAGCCCGCTTTCCTTCGAGGGTGACTACTACCAGTTCTCACTGATCACGCCGTTTTTCAACCCGGGCCCCATCCCGAATCCGGATGTGCCGGTCTACATCGCCGGAGTTGGTCCATATCTGAGCCGACTCGCCGGAGAGCTCTGCTCGGGGTTCCATGTCCATCCGTTCCACACGGTGCGTTATCTCGATGACGTAGTCCTGCCCGGAATCGCTGTCGGGGCAGCGGGCTCTGGCCGGAGACTGGATGACGTCGAGCTGGCCACGACCGTTTTCGTCATGACCGGATCGACGGATTCCGAGGTCGAGCAGGCGATGGGCCCCGTCCGGCAGCAGATTGCCTTCTACGCCTCCACGCCCTCATACCTGCCAGTGCTGGAGGCTGAGGGATGGGATTTCGGCGGTGAGCTCAACGCGATGTCGAAGCGCGGTCTATGGGAGGAGATGGCCGCGCTGGTACCGGATGATGCCGTGCTCACAGTGGGGGTGGCGGCGACGGCCGACCGGTTGGCTGACGCCATTCGGGAGCGCTACAGCGATCGAGTGCAGCGGATCGGCTTCTATACGATCGGCCCCACTCTGGACGCCGAGCCGGAGGCCCTCCGCGAGGTCATAGGCAAGCTGAAGGCGTAATCAGAAAACGATCGCGCTGGTGGTGTCGACGCGGGGGTCCGGGTGGGTCCTGCGGTCGTTGCCATCGATGCTGATCATGGACACCGGCCCCCAACCGGGTTGGCGGTCGCTCACCTCTTCGATGAGGTGACCGCGCGACCGCAAGTCTGAGAGCGTGGACCCGGCGATTCCAGGCTCCACCAGGAGACGCGCCTCGGAGAAGGGTCCGAACTCCCGGACCACCCATCTCGGCGCGGTCTGAGCCTCCTCGATGGTCATCCCGGCGAGGATCGCACGTGCCGCAACCTGGGCCACGAGTTGAGGCTGGACCGAGCCGCCTCGGGTCCCGATCACCCACTTCGGCTCCCGATCGTGCGTCCAGAGAGTGGGGGAGAGGGTGTGCAACGGGCGCTTCCCGGGCTGGATCTCGTTCGGATGTCCCGGAGTCAGGGAGAAGCCGCTGCCCCGGTTGTGGAGCAGAAACCCACTCGTGCCGGCTCCGAATGCGGAGCCGGTGCCTTCGAAGTTCGACTGGATGATGGATACGGCCAACCCTTCGTCGTCGACGATGCACATGTATGCGGTGCTCGACTCATAGCCCATCCTCCTGGGCCAGACTCCCGTTGTGGCCCGGTCGATCGTGTCGGCGGCTCGGCCCAACCGGGCAGGATCGAGGAGAAGGTGCACGGGAAGGGGCGCATGATCGGGATCGGCGACGAGATCGTCTCTCTCCCAGGCCATCGAGCGATACGCCTCGATCAGCAGATGCCACCAGTCCGGGTCAGCCGGGTCCGAAGGCGGTTCCAGCATCTCGAACACCGCGAGCGTGGCAGGGCCGAGATAGCCCTGTGAGTTGGGTGGGATGGTCCAGGCAAACATGTCCCCGACCGAACATGAGATTGGGGTCACCCAGTCGGCGTGGGATCGCGCCAGGTCGTCGTGGGTTATGAGACCACCCAATTCCTTCACGATGTCCTGGGCCGGATCCCCGAGATAGAAGGCATCTCGCCCTCCCTCGGCGACAGCGTGGAGAGTTGCGGCAAGAGCAGGTCGCTTGACGACGTCGCCTCGTACCACCGGCGCCTCGCCCGGATAGAACTCACGGACCGCCTGTTGCCCGGCGTAGAAGGATGCCTGATCGAAAAAGGCGCCAGCCTGCTCGGTGGAGACCTCGAAGCCCTCGCTGGCGTGCTCGATGGCTGGGACGATGCATTCACTCAGTGAGAGAAGGCCGAGATCAGCAGAGAGGGCGGACCACCCGTCGACACAACCGGGCACTGTTACCGAGAGCGGGTTGCCGCGCGGGATGACCTCGAGGTCCCTGAGGGCGCTGGGGTCGGCATTGGACCCGGCGCGTCCGGAGGCATTGAGCGCGCGGGGCTCATCCCATCCCGGCCTGTGAACCAGGGCAAAGAGATCACCCCCGACCCCACACGTCTCCGGTGCAACCACCCCCTGGGTCGCGGTCGCTGCGATCGCGGCGTCCACCGCATTGCCCCCAGCGGTCAGCACACGTTTGGCCGCATTAGTGGAGAGATGATGTGGGGTGGAGACCGCGTGCGTCAGGATGTCTTGAGGTCGGGAAGCACCCGATTGAGGGCATCAAGGACGGAGCGGACCACCGCTCTCGACTCTTCGTCCTCGACATAAGCACACCCGATGAGGTGTCGCTCGGTTGCCTCGGTGACCACGACAATCTGTGCCACGGCCACTTTGCGGCTTCCCAGCACAGGTATATCCATCGACGAGACGGCGAGGGCCGCCTCCTGATGGATGGCCTGGCGGATGGCCTCGAGCGTGGCCTCGGCGATTTGACGGGATCGCGTAGTTACAGCGGCCGCACCCTTCGCCGTGCCAGTGAAGACCTCGTTTTGCCACCGCAATGACACCGAAACCTCTGCGCGGGACCCGTCCAGGATTTCGCTCACGTCGACCAGCGCCGGACGAAATCCCACATCGAGATCGGAATCGGCGAGCTGGACGACCGAGACCACCCGGCGGTCGATCTCCTCGCCAAACAGCGCCTGGCTGAGGGACTGCACGTCTCTCACAACCTGCTTCGGCGGCTTGTTGCGCCGCGCCAGGACATGTATTTCCTCGATATGGCCGTTGCCGGCGACGACCCTCGCCGCTTCGACGCCGTCGATGCGACAGATCTTGTCCTGGAGCGCGATTAGGTCCATGAACGCCCAGCGTACAGCCAACCGGAGGGGTCTATCGGGATAACACGTCTCATTTCCTCTTGTTCAAGGTTCCGAGAGGCTCTAGATTGCGGCGGGCTGGAAGGCAGTATTGGAAACGTGGGGCAGGCGAGGTCACTGACCCGTCTGCCTGGCCAATGGCGGGCGAAGTCAGGGGCCTTTGACATGTTAAAGGTTCCCCGTCAAGACTTGCCGGGGAAAAGCGGTGAGACCGGCGTCAGACGTCGGCCTTGTACTGGACGCCCATCAACCTAAGCGGAGCGGATCGTCAACACCGGCACACAACGCCGGTGAAATACGGCACCAACAGGTGAGCGTTCTTGATTAAGGCATTTCTGGCCCGTAATCACAGTTGTGTCGCGAGCCTGGAGTCTGTGCTCGCCGGCACCCGGATCGGCTGATAACCGACGCCGGCTCACCCAATCACGGTCACACATGTCGTCGAGGGGCTCAATGAGGCTTGGTCGGAAAAGACCGTTGCGGGGATGGTTCGGACGTCTCCGTCCCACG
>Ga0105098_10000302_pt1 | contig 16420 bp, 16 predicted proteins | sample PPLLak21cMay2015_FD_79137 | JGI IMG/M metagenome (GOLD analysis project Ga0105098, IMG submission 79137) | Freshwater sediment microbial communities from Prairie Pothole Lake near Jamestown, North Dakota, USA - PPLs Lake P7 Core (1) Depth... | ecosystem: Environmental > Aquatic > Freshwater >... | reverse complement strand
CTCGGGCACCACCGGGCCGCCCAAGGGAGCGATGCTCACCAACTCCAACTTCGCCTTCAACGCCGACGTGTTGATCTCGGTGGAGAATCGCACCCCGGACGGCAGGCCGATCGGTCCTGATGACCTCATCCTCACCTATCTGCCACTGTGTCACGTGGCCGAGCGCATCTTCTCCACCTGGTCCTCGGTGTCCCGTGGCCCTTCCCTCAATTTCGCCGAGTCGATCGAGACGGTGCAACAGAACCTGCGCGAGATACAGCCCACGATCTTCTTCGCGGTGCCGCGGATCTGGGAGCGGATCCACGCGTCGATTGCCATCAAGGGCCGGGATGGCACCCGGTTCAAGCGGTTCTGGTTCGGGATCGGGATGAAGCTCGCCAGACGCATCGGCGACCTCCGGGTGGCCAACGAAGGCGACCACACCGCACTCAGCCGGTTCCTCTATGCGATCGGGTACCCGATCGTGTTCCGGGCGATCAAAGAGCGGATCGGCCTGCGCCGGGTTCGCTACGCCGCCAGCGGGGCGGCGCCAATCGCACCCGAGGTCTTGCGCGATTTCCTCGGGATGGGAGTCCCGCTCTTCGAGCTCTACGGGATGACCGAGAACTCCGCCGTGGCGACGTGCAACTTTCCCGGTGCCAACAAGGTCGGGACGGTCGGGGTGCCCTATCCAGGGACGGAGCTGCGCATCGACGAGGTGTCTGGCGAGATCCAGACCCGGCATCCTGGTGTGTTCAAGGGGTACTGGAACAAGCCAGAGAAGACGGCCGAGGCGTTCACCGAGGATGGCTGGCTGCGGACGGGCGACGTCGGCGAGTGGGTGGACGGCACCCACGTCAAGATCGTCGACCGGATCAAGGACATCATCATCACCTCGGGCGGGAAGAACGTCTCGCCGTCCGAGATCGAGAACTCCCTCAAGGTCTCACCCTTCGTCAAGGAGGCGATGGTGATCGGCGACGGTCGCAAGTATCTGTCTGCCCTGATCGCCATCGAGTCCGACGTGGTCGGTGACTGGGCAACCAGACGGCAAATCCCATACACGACCTACCGCGATCTCACCACGAAGCCACAGGTCATCGAGCTCATCCAGGGTGTCGTCAATGAGGCGAACGAGAAGACCTCACATGTCGAGAGCATCCAGAAGTTCCGCTTGATCCCCAAAGAGCTCGACCACGAGGACGGGGAGCTGACCGCTACTCAGAAGCTGAAGCGGACCTCGATGACCTCGATGTTCGGTGGCTTGATCGAGGACATGTATCGGTCGTGATCACCGGTCTCGTCGTTCTGGCGCAGGCAACGGCGGATGGCAATGCCTTTGCACAGATGCTCGTCGGCGGGATCAGTTTCGGGGCCATCTACGCCCTCTTGGCCATGGGCTTCGTGATCATCTTCAAGGCGACATCGGTGATCAATTTCGCTCATGGGGCCCTTACCGGGCTTGGAGCCTTCCTCGTTGTCGCCTTTGCGACCGTCCTCGACTTCCCGGGTCGTTTTCTCACCTCTTTCCCGGAGTGGGCGCAATGGACGGCCAACGTCCTGACCGCGTTCGCGGTCGCCGCATTGTTCGGGGTCCTAATAGAGCGCGTCTTCCTCCGGCCAATGGTGGGGGAGGCCCTGTTCGCCGTCGCCATCGTGACCCTCGGTATCGACATCGTCGTGAGGACCATCACCAACGACTTCATCGGGACCCAGCCCCGTCCGGTCGGTGCCCCGTGGGGACTCAATGTCATCGATCTGGGGTGGGTGATAATCGCCTGGTCGGAGGTCATCCAGATCGTGGTGACCATCGTCTTGTTGGTTGCAATCGCAATGTTCCTGCGGACCCGCACGGGGGTTGCGATGCGGGCGACCGCCTTCGATCAGGAGACAGCTCGCGCCCAAGGAGTGAACGTGGGACGGGTGTTCTCGGTGGCCTGGGCGATCGGTGCGTTTCTCGCCGCCGTCGCTGGTCTGTTCTACTCGGTGTTTCCTCGCCGGGCCACCGGTGTCGACCAGGCCACGGCATTCATCGCCTTTCGCGCGTTTCCAGCCGTGATCATCGGCGGGCTCGACTCGATACCGGGAGCGGTGGTGGGTGGCTTCGCAGTTGGGATCGCCGAGTCGGCGGCCAACACCTATCTGGGCTTCGAGTTCCTCGGCAACGGCTTCCCCGGGATCGTCGGCTACCTGCTCATGATGGTGGTGTTGCTCATCCGCCCCTACGGCCTGTTCGGGACCCCGGAGATAAGGCGAGTATGAAGGGCAGGCCACTCCTCTACACGAGCTACGAGGCGGACCAAGGTCTGCTCAACACCACGTCCAAGAAGGTGATGCTCGGTCTCTTCCTCCTCGTTCTGGTGTCGATTCCTTTCCAGGTCATCCCCGGACTGAAGTTCCTCGGCCAGGGCGGCTGGCTCCGCCTGCTTTCCACCACCGCGATTTTCGCAATTGGGGCGCTCGGGCTGAACATCCTCACCGGTCTTGCCGGCCAGGTCTCACTCGGGCACGCCTTTTTCATGGGAGTGGGCGCTTACACAGCGGTGTGGCTCGGTGGCCCGGTGGACGGACCGCTCCTCGGGCTAGGGCTCCCGATCTGGATCTGGCTCCCCGCGGCCGGGATCGTGGCGGCGCTGATCGGGGTGGCCGTGGGGCCAACCGCGGTGCGGGTGCGTGGCCTCTATCTGGCCATCGTGACCTTGGGGCTCGTCTTCATCGGCGACTACCTGTTCCGGAACTGGGCATCACTCACCGGAGGGGCACAGGTCGGCCGGGATTTCCCGCCGCTCGAGTTCCGATGGTGGAAAGAGGAGTCGCCGGTGATCGACTTCACGACACCGAGCACCTGGTTCGGAGTCGAAGTGTCGGGCATCGCCAAGACCTTCTTCCTCCTCGCCCTCCTTGCCGGTGTCTACACCCTCCTGGCCAAGAACCTGCAGCGAACAAGGGTGGGTCGGGCGTTCATGTCCATCCGGGATCGCGACATCGCTGCCGAGATCATGGGGGTGAACGAGTTTGCATACAAGCTCCTTGCCTTTGGGATCTCGTCGTTCTATGCAGGGATCGCAGGCGCCTTGCTCGCCTCGTTCCTGACTCGCGTGATACCCGAGCAGTGGAACCTCTTCCTCTCGGTGCAGTTCATCGCGATCATCCTGATCGGAGGCGCGGGAACCGTCACCGGCGCCCTGCTCGGATCAGCGTTCGTCGTCCTCCTGCCCCGGATCGTGCAGAACTTCACCCTGTGGCTGCAATCGCTCGCCCTCGAAGGCGAAGGGATTCTCGGCGCTATTGCCAATGTGTTCATCGCGACATCGCAGACGGACTTCGGGCTGATCAACACCATGGCCGGTGTCGGCCCCGGGCTCTCCGTCGCCCAGCTGAACCTGGTCCTATACGGTCTACTGATCATCGGGTTTCTCATCTTCGAGCCGCTCGGCTTGTTCGGGATCTGGCTTCGCATCCGCAACTATTGGAAGGGTTGGCCGTTCACCTATTGAGCGGTCCCGAGAGGGCTCCTGCCCTCACAAGTAACAGAGGAGGAAGGAACGAATGAGAAGAAAGCCCCAGTGGCTGGTTCTGCTCTTGGTTCTCGGTCTGATTCTCGCCGCCTGTGGTGACGGCGGGGGTGGCGACACCACCACGACCGCGGCCGCAGAGGAGGAGCCCACGACCACCGCGGCCCCGGCAGAGGAGACCACCACGAGCGCGGCCGAAGAGGGCGCGGGCGACGTGGCAACCGACGTCGGAGTTGACCTCGAGGCGCAAACCCTCACCATCGGGCTGCTGTCCGATCTGAGCGGCCCGTTCGCCCCGCTAGTCCAGGTCATCGTCGCGGGTCAGGAGATGTATTGGGCCGACGTCAACGCGAACGGCGGGATCGGCGGCCTGCAGGTGCAGATCGAGACCCGCGACACCGCGTATGACCCCGCTCAGCATGTCCAGCTCTACGAGGAGCTCAAGACGCAGGTGGTGGCCTTCGGCCATTCGACCGGTTCGCCGCAGACAATGGCCATCAACCCCCAACTCCAGGCCGACGGGATCCTGGCGATCCCTCTCACCTGGTACTCGGGTTGGTCCGACCCTGCGATCAACTCCAATCTCGTGCCGCACGGCGTGCCTTACTGCATCGAAGCCATGAACATGATCGAGTACCTGACGGTCCAGGCCCCGGATGCGACCACAATCGCCATCGCATCGAGCCCCGGCGATTACGGCGAGGACTCGAATGCTGGTGCTGTATTGGCCGCGGAGGCCCTCGGGCTGGAGGTCGTGTACAACGGCACCGGGTTGATCAACCAGGCGGACGAGGCCACGCTGACCGAGGTCGCGGGCGGGATCGCATCGTCAGGAGCAGAGCTGGTGTGGGTGACCACATCGCCGACTCCGTTCGGCTCGATCTACGGTCAGGCCCTTGCTGCCGGATTCTCCGGAGCCTTGTGGTCCGGTGCCGGCCCGACGTGGAACCCGGCCCTGGTGGCACCGGATTCCCCGATCTCCGAGCCTCTGTCGAACGACTTCTACATCTCGGCGTACTACGCGCCGTGGGCCGCCGAATCCGAAGGCAACGCGGCGGTGCGCGACCTGGTGACCGCAGCCGGTGCGGATCCACTCGACTACTACGCCGAGGGCGTCATCGAGGCCACGATCCTGCATCAGGCATTGCAGACCGCCTATGACGCCGGAGACTTGACCCAAGCCGGGGTGCTGGCCGCGGCCAAGAGCCTCGAGTCGGTCACGTTCGGCGGGCTCGCCCCCGACGAGACCTACGTCGGTGAGCCCAACGAGCGGGTGCAGCGGGCGCAGTTCATCTCGCGTCCCGATCCGGCGGGTCTGGCTGACGGCACGTCGACCGGGTCCACGCTGGTGGAGTCGAACTACACCTCGCCCACTGCCGAGGCGTTCGAGTTCAACGAGGCCTGTTTCAGCCTCGGCTGAGCAGGTCGTGATGGTGGCCCCGTTTGGGGCCACCATCACCCCTCGAGACCGGTGTCGTCGAATTGCTTGCCGTAGAGAATCTCGAAGTCGTCTACAACGACGTCGTCCTGGTTCTGCGCGGGATTTCCCTCGAGGTCCCCGACGGCAAGATCGTTGCGCTTCTTGGCACCAACGGCGCCGGCAAGACGACGACTCTTCGCGCCATCACTGGTCTTCTCGATATGCACGAGGGCGATGTGACCAAAGGTGAGATCACCTTCGACGGGGCCGACATCACCGATGAGGACCCGGCCGCCCGGGTACGGCGGGGTATCAGCCAGGTGATGGAGGGGAGACGGGTATTCGCCGAGATGACGGTGGATGACAATCTCCGGGCTGGTGCCTACTCGAATCGCGATGCCAACCTCGTGAAGGAGGCGCGTGAGCGGGTCATGACGCTCTTCCCGAAGCTGGCGGACCGGCGGAACGCCACTGCGGGCTATCTGTCCGGGGGCGAGCAACAGATGTTGGCCATCGGCCGGGCGCTGATGCAGGTCCCGAAGCTGCTGATCCTCGACGAGCCCTCTCTAGGGCTGGCACCGCTCCTGGTCCAGGAGGTCCGGGACATCATCGTCGAGATCAACTCGCAGGGGACTGCGGTGCTTCTGATCGAGCAAAACGCCAATATGGCGCTCTCCATCGCCGACTATGGCTACATCATGGAGACCGGGAAGATGGTGATGGATGGCGACCCGGGCAAACTCCTCAAGGACGAGGATGTCAAGGAGTTCTACCTGGGGTTGCACACCACGGGGGAGCAGAAGTCGTTCCGCGACGTGAAGCACTACAAGCGGCGCAAGAGGTGGCTGTCGTGAGTGGCAAGCTGCTGGAGCGTCGGGCGGAGCGCTCAGGGCCGAAGGGTTATGACCATCTGCTCGATGTGACGGATATCCACCTGGCATTCAAGGGCGTCAAGGCGATCGACGGGGTGTCGTTCCACGTCGATGACGGCGAGCTGTTCGCCATCATCGGGCCTAACGGCGCCGGTAAGACCTCTCTCTTCAACGTGGTCAACCAGGTGTACAGCCCGCAATCGGGTGACGTCAGGTGGAAGGGCGAGAGCCTGATGGGCGTCAAGCCGAACGAGACCGCCGAGCGCGGCATCGCCCGGACCTTTCAGAACATTGCTCTCTTCCCCCATATGACGGTTATCGAGAACTTGTTGACCGGGCGCCATGTCCGGATGCGGAGCTCATGGCTGGCCGGGAGCGTCTGGCTGGGGAAGGCCAAGCGGGAGGAGATCGAGAACCGCGAGATCGTCGAGGACATCATCGACTTCCTCGAGATCGAGCAATGGCGGAAGTACCCGGTCGGCTTGTTGCCCTATGGGATTCAGAAACGGGTTGAGCTGGGCCGGGCCCTGGCCATGGACCCCGAGATGCTGATGCTCGACGAGCCCGTCGCCGGGATGAATCTGGAGGAGACCGAAGATATGGCGCGGTTCATCCTCGACGTTCAGGACGAGCTCGGCATCGCCATCATCCTCGTCGAGCACGACATGGGCCTGGTGATGGACATTGCCGACCGCATCCTCGTCGTCGACTTCGGCAAACCGATCGCCGAAGGCACACCCTCCTCGGTCCAAAAAAACCCCAACGTGGTCAAGGCCTACCTGGGCGAAGAGGTGGAGACGGTTACCTGAGGTTCCTGGGCCCACATATGGGCCTAGGCGGACAAGGAAGCGCCAACAGGGGTCTCGGTGGTGTTTCTATGTCCCCGTAGGACCACTATTGGGCCCATGTACCTCAGGTACGCGGTTACGGCCTCGGGTACTCGCCTAACAACTTCCAGGCGCCGGGGAGGAGGAGGCCGGCGGCAGCGGCCTTGATGATGTCACCGAGGACAAAGGGGACAACGCCGGCGACGACGGCCTCCGAGAAGGTCATGTCGAGGAGGATCATCAGCCCGGCCACGCCGAAGGCATAGATGATGAAGGACCCGGCGATGAATGCCGTGAACATCGTGGGAAAGGTCCGGTCTTGCCGACGCTCTGCCATGAAGCCGACGAAACCCGCGGCGAATATGAAACCGATCAGATACCCGGCGCTGCCCTGCGCGCTCGCCGTGTCCCAGCCGCCCTCCCCTCCTGCGTATACAGGTAGCCCAAAGGCCCCGGCGACGACATATACGGCCTGCCCCGCAGCCCCCAGAGTCATCCCGAGCGCTGCGCCTGTGAGAAGGACGGCGAAGGTCTGGCCCGTCACCGGGACGGGGGTGAATGGCAAATGGATCTCCCACTGGGCGGCCAATGCGGTCAATGCCGCGGCGCCGATGACGAGTAGCACCGAGTTGACTCGCGACCGGGGGACAACCCGTTGGGCAATGACTGCCGATGTCATCTTTATCTCCTGCAAACCCGAGGTCTGCCACCTTAAAGAGCTAGGACCGCCCTTCGCGGCCCACCGTTACCCTTTCATGATGCAAGACCAGAGCCAACGTGGATCTATCTGGCCCCTCTACCTGGTCGGGGCTCTTTTCCTCGTGGGCGCTCTCGTCTTGGGCATTTGGAACCTGGAGCTTCCCTACCTGGCTTTTTCGTCCGGCCCGGTGTCCGATGCTGCCGATGCCATCGTCGCCAACGACGTCGACACTTTTCCTCCTGAGGGAGAGCTCCTGATGCTCACGGTGGTCAGCCAGGAGGTCAACCTCTTCGAGGCCATGATCGCCGGGTTCGACCCGACGATCGACCTCGTGCCCAAGGAAGCCTTCCGCCAGCCTGACGAGACCGATGAGGACTACCGCAAACGGGTGCTCCAGCAGATGGACGACTCCCAAACACGGGCCATCACGGTGGCTCTGGAACATCTCGGGTATGAGATGGTCCCAACCGATGTCCTGATCACCGACCTCGTCCCCGACATCCCGGCTGCCGAGGTGCTCGAGATCGGCGACTCCGTCGATTCGTTCAATGGCACCGAGATCGTGCGAAGCACCGATCTCACCGAACTTCTCGAAGGGCTCGAGCCGGGTGAGGTGATCGACGTCGGTGTCACCCGCGACGGGAACCCTCAGACCGTTCAGGTAAAGCTCGCCGAGCGGGACGATCCCGGAGGCGGAGCCATGATCGGGATAACGGTTGGCGAGCTGAGCGAGCCACCGTTTCCGCTGACGATCGAGGCTGGAGACGTGGGCGGACCGTCGGCTGGGATGATGCACGCCCTGGCCATCATCGACACGCTGACGCCCGGCGAGATGACGAACGGACACATCGTGGCCGGGACGGGAACGATTGCCTACGACGGCGCCGTGGGGCCCATCGGCGGCATTCGTCAGAAGGTCGTGGGCGCGGAGGCAGCCGGCGCCGAGTACATCCTGGTCCCTGCGGACAATTTCGAGTCGGCCCTGACCGCACCCCGCGAGTCCATCGAGATCGTGTCCATAGCCACATTGCAGGATGCCATCGACTTCTTCGAGGGCCTGGACCGGGCCTGACCGAGCCCAAACCCGGGCGAAATCCTGCCCGATCGGTATCTTCTAGAGCCGATGGCTTCTGACATCAGCCCCGACGACATCCGGCGGGCGGAGTTCCGTACCGTCCGGCGTGGCCTCGACCCGGATGAGATTTCGGGCTTTCTCGAGCGCGTCGCCGCCGATCTGGACGAGCTCGAGGAAGAGCGGGAGCGGCTCGCGACCAAGCTGGGCGAGTACGCCGACCGTGACCTGGAGTCCGAGTTCGAGAGTCTTGGCCGTGAGGTGGCGGCGGTGTTGCAGGCAGCCAAGGAGGCCGCTGACTCGATGAGGGAGCGGGCCACCATGGACGCTGCACGATGGCGATCTGAGGCAATGACCGAAGTCGAGGCAATGCGGAAGGAAGCCAAAAACGATGCCGAGGCGCTTCGAGGTGACGCCTGGACTACGGGCACCGAGTTGCTCAATCACAGCGCGGCGGAGGCGCGTCGCATTCGCGCCGAAGCCGAACAGGATGTGCTATCCGTCATGGGAGAAGCGGAGCGCGAGGCTCATCGTCTGACCTCGACTGCGCGCCGCGAGGCCGAGGACGTCGTCCGGTCCGCGATGATGGATTCAGAGAAGCTCGGCTCGGAGGCAAAGAAGCGTCACGACGACCTGATCGAGCAGGCCTACCGTCAGGCCGAGAGCGCCCAGGAGCGGACTAGAGCCCTCGAGGAGCGGCGCGAAGAGTTGATGCTCGAGCTAGAGACGGTGCGCTCGACCCTGAGCCGGCTCGAAGGGAGTCTCGAGGAGCGGCGTGAGGACCTCGATCTCTCATCCGCATCGTCGAGTGTCAGGGTCGTTCCCGCCCGAACCGAGCCCGATGAGGAGATATGGCAGCTGGGGGAGACGGTGCGGGTCATCCCCCCTTCCGAGAGGCCGGGGAGCAAACCAGCGAGTCCTGCCCCGGAGCGGCCCCGACCCCCGGCAAGCGAGGTGACCGAGGAGCCTCAAGCCGATCTCTTCGAGGAGCCGGAATTCGAGGAGGCACCACCGCCAGAGCCGGAGCCAACTCCGGACGAGGTCGACGAGCCGGAGCCGATCGCGACGAGGCACGAGCCGGAACGCGAGCCCGAACCGCAGCCCGGCCCCGACGATGTGGGTGCGCTCTTTGCCTCACTCCGGGGCTCACCGGGCGCGACGATCACGGTGCATAACGCCGCCAGGCCCGAAGTCGAACACGACGAGGCAGAGGCTGCCGAGCCGGTGATGACAGCACCACGCAGCGAGGTGATCGAGGAACGGGATGCACGGCTTCTTCCGATCACCAACCGGGCACTTCGTGGGGTGAAGAAGGCGGTGACGGACGCCCAGAACGTCGCCCTCGACAGCTTGCGTCTCGACGACACATGGCACCCCGAGAGCCGGGTCCTGGCCGAGATGATGCAGGCCGACCTCAAGGGTCTCTGGGCCGAGAGCTATTCGGCGGGCCACGCGGCGGCCGAAGAGATGACGGGCTCCAAGTTGAAACGGAAAGAGACTCCTCCCTCCAGCGCCGCGGAGACCTTTGGTGACGATCTGGCCGGGGCTGTCTCCTCTGCGTTGATCGACGCCGGAGACGGACAGCGCGAGAAACAATCGGCGACATCGAGGGTGTTCCGGGGCTGGCGCACCGATGAGGCGGAGCGCAGAGTCCGCCAACTCGCCCTCGTCGGGTATCACCGCGGACTGGTCGACTCCGTGGAGGATGACAACGGTCTGGAGTGGGTGGCAAGCGGCACGCCATGCAGCGCCTGTCGCGGGGCCGCCGCAGAGCCCGAATCGCATCTGCCGCCGGTGCATGCCGGGTGCGAATGCACATTGGTGCTCGCCGGCGAGTAGCCGGAACCGCCGAAGAAACAAGCACAGCCGAACCGTTACCCTCACCGCCAATGTTCACGAGGGTTCCATCCGACTACCGGTCGGACAGACGGCGGCCGATCACCCTGATCCTGATTGCCGTGGCGGCGCTCTATCTCGCCCTGACCGCACTGGGAACACTCTGGACCGACTACCTCTGGCTCGACTCGATTGGCTTCAATGACGTGTGGCAGCGTCGATGGGGCCTTTCGATCCTCCTTGGCGCCCTCGGTATCGCAGTGGCCTTCCTGGTCCTATGGGCGAGCCTCCGGCTGGTCGACCGCATGTCTCCTCGCTGGGCCCCCTTCGACCTGAGCGAAGAAGAGGAGATGATCGAGCGATTCCGGGAGTGGGTCGAGCCACGGATCCGACAGATCCGTTTCTGGCTGACCGGTGGTCTCGCCGTCCTCTTCGGCCTGACCGTGGCGTCCTGGCGGGACGAAGTCTTTCTCTTCATCAACGCCCAGGATTTCGGGACCCTCGATCCGATCTTCACCCTCGACGTCGGTTTCTACATCTTCCGTCTGCCCCTGCTCGAGACGCTCACCGACTGGGTGTTCAACCTCCTCGTGCTGGCGACCGTGGTGACGGTTATCGGCCACTATTTCAACGGCGGTTTGCGCCTGAGCGGACGGCGGCTGACAGCGACCCGGCGGGCCAAGACCCACATCTCGGTGATGCTGGCGCTCATCGCCCTGGTTCGGGCCGTCGTCTACCGCATCGACATGTACGAGCTCTTGCTCTCGGACCGGGTGTCGGACCAGTTCTTCGGGCCGGGGTTCACCGACATAACCGCCCGCTTGCCTGCCTATCGCCTGCTCATCCTCGTGGCCGTGTTGGCTGCGGTCCTCTTCATCGTCAACATCTTCCGACCGGGGTGGAGTCTCGCCCTGGTGGCTGTCGGGTCCTGGCTTGTTGTTGCGATCGCCGCCGCCGTCATCTACCCGGCCATCATCCAGCGCATCCAGGTGAATCCGCAGCCTCAGGCCAGGGAAGGCCCATATATCGAGCACAGCATCCAGTTCACCCGCGAGGCGTGGGGACTGGACGAAGTCGAGGTACGGGGCTTCCCGGCGGCTGACGATCTCGAAGTGGCGGACATCGAGGCTAACCAACTGACGATTGACAATCTGCGCATCTGGGATCCGTCCGTGCTGCCTCGCACCTATCAGAGCTTTCAGGAGCTTCGGAACTACTACACGCTGTCGGTGGTCGACACGGATCGGTATCTCAACGAAGGGATACCGACCCAGGTCATGCTGGCGGTGCGCGAGCTCGAGGAAGTGAATCTGCCCCGTGACGATTGGTTGAACCAGCGCCTCCTCTACACCCATGGCTTCGGGGCCGTGGTCAACGTGGCCAACCAGGTGGCCGAGGACGGGCAGCCGAACTTCCTGCTGAAAGATGTGCCGCCGCAAGCCGCAGTTGAGGGCCTCGAGCTCGACGAGCCCAGGGTCTATTTCGGCGAGACCTATCAGGAGGGGCGGCCGGTGATCGTCCGCACAGGCGAAGAGCCACAGGAAGTGGACTTCCCGCTGGCGGACGAGCAAGGAACGGCCTATAACGAATACACGGGCGAGGCCGGAGTCACCCTCGACAGCATCTGGAAGCGGATTGCGTTTGCGTTCCGCTACCGCGACCTCAACCTCCTCATCTCTGGCGAGGTCCGCCCCGACAGCCGGGTGCTCGTCGAGCGAAATGTGAGTCACATCGTAGAGAGCGTTGCCCCCTTCCTCCATCTCGACGACGACCCATATCCCGTGATCGAGAACGGCGAGATCCTGTGGGTGGTCGACCTCTACACGACTTCTTCCAAGTATCCGTACTCCCAGCCGCTGGAGCCCGATGCCATCGGTCGGCTGGCCCGATCCTCCGACCTCCGGCCCGGCATCAACTACATGCGCAACTCCGTGAAGGCGGTGGTCGACGCCTACGACGGCCATGTCACTCTCTATCTGGTCGATCCCGACGACCCCATAGCCCGCGCCTGGTCACAGGCCTATCCCGAGCTGTTCACTCCGTTCAGCGAGATGCCGGAAAGCCTGGTCGAGCATCTCCGCTACCCGCAGGATCTGTTTCGGGTCCAAGGCCAGCTCTACCTCGAATATCACGTCACCGATCCCAATGAGCTCTTCAGCGGGAACGACGCCTGGTCGCTGCCGAAGGACCCGGCCACGATTGACCGTAACCCGGCTTCCCTCGGGGCCGGGCTCCTGTTCGGCGACTCCCTCGACCAGACCACCGGCCAATATGCCTACAGGGCGGAGATCCTGCCTTACTACCTGCTGACCAAGCTGCCCGGCGAGGACGATCTCTCTTACCTGCTCCTCCAGCCTTTCACCCCCGGCGACCGACGCAACATGTCGGCATTCCTGGTCGCCGACTCCACCCCGGGCCGGTACGGGCGGCTGATTGACTACAGGATGCCCCAGGGTGAATTGGTAGACGGGACCGAGCAGGTCGGTCAGCGCATCGACCAGGATGCCGACATCTCATCCCAGTTCACCCTGTGGGACAACCAGGGGTCGAAGGTCATCAAGGGCGATCTGCTGGTGGTCCCGATCGAGGATTCGATCCTCTACATCCAGCCGATCTTTCTCGAGGCGGAAGGGGGAGGTATCCCCGAGTTCCGACGGGTGATTGTGGTGTATCGCGACCAGGTCGAGTGGTCGGAGACCCTCGACGGCGCGTTGGAACAGGTATTCGGGGACGGCGATGAGCCGACCGAGCCATCCGAGCCATCCGAACCGGCGGAGCCCACCCCGGACGGGGGCACGGTCGAGGAGTTGTTAGAGCAGGCGGCGGCTGCGTTTGCGGCTGCCGACCAAGCCCTGACCGCCGGGGATCTCGCCGAATATCAGCGCTGGGTCGACGAGGCCGAGCGCCTGATCAGCGAGGCTCAGGCGATCATCGCCGATGCGGTCGAGGCAGGGAGACGGGTCCCGACCTCCTGAGGCATCACCTCCTGGTGTAGATCCCGCAACACCAACGACCTGCTCATCGTTTCGGTCGCCATCGGAAAGAAGTCCCACTCCTGGCGGCCGACACCGATTTCGAGCGAATCGCCGCGGTGTCCAGTCTCCGGCTCGCCGCGGCCCGACGCATTCACTACAGGACCAGGCGCCCTCCTACACTGGCTTCCTCCCTCCAGGAAGAACATGGCGAAAGACGAAGACGAATACATACGGATGAGGGGCACGGTGCTCAAGATGCTGCCCGACTCGACCTTCGAGGTGCAGTTGGAGGGCGGTCTCGAGCTCCTGGCCAAGCCCTCGGGCCGGATGCGTCGGGGCCGTGGCATCCGGGTCCTCCCCGGTGACACCGTCGACGTCGAAGTGTCTACCTATGACCCGACTCGGGGTCGCATCGTCTGGCGCTACCGCTAGACCTGCCCAGCTGGCCCCAACAGGCCGCTCGCCTTATGGAATCTGTCAGGGTCGTCCGGCAAGATGCCGTCATGGAGCTGGCTATGAATCTGGTGGCGGGGGCTGCTGCGGTGCTGATGATCCTGGTCGGGGGCTACGCCATCGCCGCCATCTGGTGGGACGATCTCTGAGCTGAGGCCTGGCAATCGGGAGTAGTTTCCCGGCATGCGTCTCAGCAACGTCATTCTGCGGGTCTCAGATCTCGCGGAGTCGGTCGCGTTTTGGCGCGACTTGGTCGGGCTCGATTTGAGCTGGTCAGGCGACGAGTTCGCCTTCTTCGCCGTCGGTGACAACCAGCTCACCCTGAATCAGCCACTGGTCTTCGAGGATCAGGCTTCCGACACCGAGATCGTGTTCGAAGTCGAGGATGTGCATTCGGTGATCTCGGAGATGCGGGAGCGGGGTGTCCCCTTCGATGTCGAGCCGAGAGCGGTGACTTCCGACGGGGAGCGGACTTTGTTCGCCGCCCATTTCCGGGACCCGGATGGCCATGTGGCCAGCGTCACCGGGTGGGTCGAAGGGGAGGCGTAGGAACCCCAGACGCGCCGGAGGGCGCCACCGGGATGGCGCCCTCCAACAAAGCTACCGGCGGCGTCAGCCGGCAGCAGTCGTGGTCTCGGCCGGCACCGTGGTCTCGGTGGCGGGGTCGGTCGGGTCGGCGGGGTCTCCGCTGTCACACGCAGCAACCGCCAACGCCAGAGTTATCGCGGCTGCGATCGTCTTCGTTTTGCGCAGTCTCCGGTCCATATGTCCTCCATTCCAGGGACACGTGTCGCCCGGCCCACCGGACGCCCACGCGACAAGACGGCCTCCTACCCCTGAACGCCAAGTCTCAAACCAGTTTCTCGTGTTTTTACCAACTCAGTTGGCGGTGTAGGCCCCATCGACCAAGTAGTAGCCGCCTGTGCAGAACGAAGCCTCATCGGAACCGAGGAAGGCGACCAGGTCGGCTACTTCCTGAGCCTCACCTAACCGCCCAATCGGGTGCATTCCGGCGATGGCCTTCAAGCTCTCCTCGTCGAGGTTGTCCGCCAGCAAAGGCGTGTTGATGAAACCGGGGCCAACCGAATTGACCCTGATTCCCTGGGCCGAATACTCGATCGCAGCCGACTTCGTCAGACCGACAACGCCGTGTTTCGCCGCCACGTAGGCCGGCGAATTGGCAAATCCGACGCTGCCCAGGATCGACGCCATGTTGATGATTGACCCGCCACCGGAATCGAGCATGGCCGGGATCTCATGTCTCATGCAGTAGAAGACGCCGCTCAGGTTGACCTCGATCACCTGCTGCCAGCTGTCGATTGGATATTCGCCGGTGAGGGCCTGCGCGCCACCGATCCCGGCGTTGTTCACTGCGACGTGTAACCCGCCGTAGGTCTCGACCGTCGCCACCACCATCGCCTCGATCTGGTGGGGCTTGGAGACGTCGACATCCAAGAAGGTTGCGTCCAGGCTCTCGGCTCGGATCGCCTCGGTCACCCTGTCCCCGCTGTCCTTGTCGAAGTCGGCAACGATCACCCTCGCGCCGGAGCGAGCAAAGGTCATGGCACAGGCCTCTCCGATCCCGGACCCGCCCCCGGTTACCAACGCCACCTTGTCCGTATAGTCATGCTCCGCCATGTCGTTCTCCGATCCTCGTCGTGGCTTCCAGACCGATCATCTCGAGTGGGCAAGCCGTGCACAGGGCCGATCGCCCTCATACCACTCGCTCCCGAGCGACTTACCCCCTGGCGTGATGCGAGCAACAATCTGAGGCGGTAGCTTCGGAGAATGACCGCAAGGTCGGCCTCGGAACGGGCCCTCCGGACCGCGCTTCTCCTCGGAGGTGCGGTAGCGATCGCCGTCGGGGTCTATGGATCAGTTCATGACCCGGCCGGCCAGCAGACGATCTCTCTGTTCTTCTCCAACACCCTCAGCTTCAAGGCCTGGACGACAACGCTGATCCTGTTCTTCGCCTTCGGTCAGGTGTACTCCGCTCTGCGGATGTGGGGCAAGGTGAAAATCCCAAAGACGATGCCGTCGTGGTGGGGCGATCTCCACCGATTGTCCGGGACCCTCGCCTTTGCGCTCAGCCTGCCGGTGGCGTTTCATTGTCTCTGGGCACTGGGATTCGAGCCCGACTTCACCGAGTTGCGTCGCTTCGCCCACTCGGTTCTCGGCTGTCTCTTCTACGGCGCTTTTGCCGCCAAGGTGACATTGGTGCGTTCGCACGACACACCCTCCTGGTCGCTGCCCGTAATGGGCGGAGTGGTGTTCACGACCCTCGTCGCTATCTGGCTGACTACATCCCTCTGGTTCTTCACCACAGTGGCCTTCCCGGGTATCTGATGTTCGAGCGTTTCGTCAACGGCTTTCAGATTCTGGTTTGTATCGCCACCGTGGTCACCGTGGTGCTGCTGTTCACCGTCCCGCCCACAATGGCCGAGCCACCTGAATCAGCGGTTGTGTCCGGCGCTGACCTGTTCGCTTCCAATTGCGCTGGCTGCCACGGCCCCGGAGGCGAGGGCGGCGTCGGCCCGGCCTTGGCGGGCGGGCTGGCGCGATTCGATTCGATGGAGGAAGTCGTGGCCTTCGTCTCCACCGGTGTCCCGGGAAGCATGCCCGGATTCGAGACCCGTCTCAGCCCCGAAGAGATCGAAGCCGTTGTCGACTACGTCTGGGTCGATCTGGCCGGGCGCTGACCTATTGGCACAAACCCGATGCAGTCGTACACTTGAAGAATTACCTCGACGCGGGGTGGAGCAGTCTGGTAG
>Ga0105098_10000301_pt1 | contig 16442 bp, 14 predicted proteins | sample PPLLak21cMay2015_FD_79137 | JGI IMG/M metagenome (GOLD analysis project Ga0105098, IMG submission 79137) | Freshwater sediment microbial communities from Prairie Pothole Lake near Jamestown, North Dakota, USA - PPLs Lake P7 Core (1) Depth... | ecosystem: Environmental > Aquatic > Freshwater >... | reverse complement strand
TCCCGCTCTGACCGTAATGGGTGTACCTGCCCGTTCGGCAGAAACATACAAGAAATTATTGAAACATTGGGATGCCCTGCTGGAGTAGATTCTAACAATTGTCTGTGACGCCATTGCAACAGCAATGGTCGCCTGGTGTGTGCCGCTCATACCCGAACAACAAGCTACCGGCAATTCTGCCATCAATCGCCAAAAATATATTGCCTTGATAAAAACAATACAATGAAGATGAAACGTGTTTTTCTGGGTGTCTGGGAAATTGCAGGATATTATTACAATTTGGCGATGGGTTTAAAGGAGTTGGGATATCAGGTTACATATCTTGACCTAAGTGACAATTCCTTCAAATATCTTGAGCGAGAAGAATTTTTTGCTGGTACTTTGAAGAAAATTCATTTGTATTACCGTTCGGCGCACAATCTAATTGGCCGTCTGGGATGGGGGGCTTTGGCTCTACTTGGACGCTTCTTTTTCTTGATTTGGGCAGTTTTGCAGTGCGATGTTTTCATCTTTGGGTTTGGGCGCAGTTTTTTTCGAAATTATGAGCTTCCTCTGCTTAAATTCCTTGGGAAAAAAATCATCTGCTTTGTTGGTCATGGGGCAGAAGCCCGTCCGCCTTATTTAGACGGGGCTTGTTTGTTACCCAATGGTAATCACCGTACTTATGATGAATACGCGCGCCTTGTGACCGATATGACAAACAATTTAAGCCGGATCGAAAAATATGCTGATTGCATTATTGCCAGTCCTCAAGCCGATCATTTTTTGCACCGAAGATATATCCCAATGGTCATCCTGGGGATTCCCTATGATCGGTTTCGTGAGGTCATCAAGACCGCCTCATCGCGGGATACAGTTCATGTTTTGCATGCGCCATCCAACGAAATTATTAAAGGCAGCAGTCGGATTCGAGAAACAATCCGAAGGTTGATCAGCCGCGGATACCGTATTGAATATGTTGAAATTTCAGGAAAGCCTCATTCGGCAGTTATGGAAGAACTGAACAAGTGTGACTTTGTCATAGATCAACTTTATAGTGACACACCTTTAGCTGGTTTCGCATGTGAAGCCGCGTGGTTTGGTAAGCCGGCTATCGTCGGTGGTTATTTGTGGAATATCCTGGAGAAAATCATACCACCGGAGCTTTTCCCAGTAAGTGAAATCTGCCATCCGGATGAGTTGGAACATGTGACGGAAAGATTGATTTTGGATCGCAAACACAGAGAAGAATTGGGACAGCAAGCAAGGCATTTTGTTGAGAAACAATGGGTTCGTCGGATTGTTAGCGAAAAGTTTTCTCAGCTTATCCAAGGTGACATACCAGAAGAGTGGTGGGGTAGTCCGTTTGATCACCCGGTTAATGTTTATGGCGCTGGATTACCTGGTACAAAGGCAAAACAATTGATTCGGATCATGTTGCAAGGTGGAGGAGTAAGCGTATTAGGATTAACTGATAAACCAGAGGTAGAGAGGCAGTTGGTGCAATTCGCGCACCAGGAATAGTTTATGGTCAAACGCTTTTTTAAGGATAGCGTAATTTATGGTTTATCGAATCTGTTGACACGCGGGCTAGGCTTCTTGCTCATTCCTCTCTATACCCGAGTGTTCTCTCCTTCTGACTATGGATTAGTTGATATTCTTGTCGTTTTTGCAAGCCTGGCGAATATTACAGTTGCACTTGAAGTATCGCAGGCAGTAGCCCGTTTTTTTACCGATGCCGAAACCCGGGAGCAAAAAACCGCTTATGCTTCAACTTCATGGTGGTTTACTCTCGCCGCATATACAGCTTTTTTAATAGTAGCAATGGCATTTGCGGAACCTATCAGCCTATGGTTGTTAGAATCAAATGAAAAGCAAAATATTTTTCGGGTGGCACTAGGGTCTATCTGGGTGAATGGCTTGTTTTATCTCGTCCAGAGCCAATTGCGTTGGGAACTCAAATCAATGAACTTTGCGCTTATGAGCCTCGTTTTTACTTTTGTTTCTTTAGGAACTACAGTTTTCCTGGTGTTGGTACCCAGGTGGGGAGTTGCAAGCGTTTTTTGGGGACAGTTTATTGGCGGGATCGTTGGGACAATACTCGGTTTTATATTGGTACGGCAGAGTTATCGCCTGCAGTTCGATTGGACTAAATTACGGTCAATGTTAAAATTCTCTCTGCCATTGGTGCCGTCAAGTTTAGGGATTTTCGTTGCCCTTTACATAGATCGAATAGCGCTAAAGGAGTTGATGGACTTAAGTGACGTCGGCTTGTTTGGTGTAGGATATCGAGTTGCTTCTATAACGGGCTTATTAATGGTGGCATTTCAAAGCTCATTGATGCCCATAGTCTACACTCATTATCGTGAAACGAATGCTCCACTGGAATTGGCACGTATTTTCCGTTATTTTGTGGCAATCGCGCTGCTGATCTGCCTGGTGCTGGGACTATTTGCTCCTGAAATTATCCACCTGATTACAACCCCGGACTATTATGCAGGAGCCCTGGTGGTGCCCCTTTTAGCTCCCGCAGTATTGTTGTATAACATGTATATTTTTGCTCCCGGGCTTGCTATAGCCAAGCAAACAGGTTGGATGGCTGTAATTAATATTATGTGTGCAATTGAGAATACAATACTAAATTTCGGGTTGATCCCATATTGGGGTATTACAGGGGCTGCACTTTCCACTTTTATTAGCGCTTCCAGTTTGTTCGCCGCTTATATGATTGCCAGTCAACGACTATATCATGTGCCTCATGCCTGGAAGCCACTTGGAATTTCAGCTTTGATAGTATTTGGAATGTTATATTGGGGTGTGCGTTTGCCGGATATATTGTGGTTAAGTATCCTTCTAAAGGGATGTTTGATTACAGTCGCCGGATTGACTTTTATAATCGTCGGATTGGTTGATCAGAATGACATAAAAAAAGTATTGATGCAGTTTCAACATTTGGTTTTTTCAAGGACAATTGTTTAATGTGTGGAATAGTAGGATTGTGGGCTACTGATGGCCGGCTCCTCGATGCTAATATCGTAAAAAATGCAACACGGCTCATCTCACACCGCGGGCCTGATGATGAGAGATACCTGTGGGTTGATACTGCTTCGGGTTCCTGGAAAGAAGATGATCCCGCGACTCTCAAGGCGGACCTGGCGTTCGGCTTTCGGCGTTTGTCGATATTGGATTTATCCTCTGCCGGGAACCAGCCCATGAATTTTGATGGCGGGCAATATTGGATTGCTTTCAACGGTGAAATCTATAATTACATCGAGCTTCGTGACGAACTTAGAGCCAATGGGTACATCTTCCGTTCTGATTCAGATACGGAAGTGATACTAGCTGCCTATGCAGCCTGGGGCGAGGCATGTCTTTCCCGGTTCAATGGGATGTGGGCATTTGCCTTGTGGGATACACAACAGCGGCAACTCTTTTGTGCTCGCGACCGTCTGGGCGTTAAGCCTTTCTATTATGCCTGGCGGGATCGCAGATTTTCCTTTGCCTCCGAAATCAAGGCTGTGTTGCCCCTCATGGCATGTTCCCCCTCCGCTAACGCAGCGGTCATCTACGATTTTTTGGTAAATGGTTGGACCGATCATACTCAAGAAACGTTTTTCCAAGATGTATACCAATTGCTCCCCGGGCACTATTTAGTGGTAAAAGACGGACAACTCTCTACTCACTGCTACTGGAAATTAGACCCTGATTATCGGGTGGAATTGCCATCCGACGCAGATTATGTCGAACACTTTCTTGCATTATTTACGGATGCAGTACGCATTCATCTGCGGAGTGATGTGTCGATTGGCACATGCCTCAGTGGGGGTCTCGATTCCTCATCCATCGTACATATTGCCAACCGTTTGCTTGTCGATGAACACACTTTGCCTGAACATTTGGTTGGGGAACGTCAAAAAACGTTTTCCGCTTGTTTTGAAGATGCTCGGTTTGATGAACGTCCTTATATTCAGCAAGTATTGTCCGTTACTGGGGCGGAAGCCAATTTAGTCTTTCCAAGCGGTTCGCGGCTTATAGATGTTTTGCCCAAGCTGATTTGGCATCAGGATGAACCCTTTGGCTCAACCAGTTTGTTCGCGCAATGGTCTGTAATGGAAAGGGTAGCCGAGCGTGGTGTAAAAGTATTGCTGGACGGTCAAGGAGCAGATGAACTGCTTGCTGGCTATCATCCCTATTTCAACTACTTTTGGGGAACACTGGCTCGGAGTGGAAATTGGGGCAAATTGTTCCAGGAAATCAGCGCTTATCGGAAAAAATATCCCATATCTTCGTGGCGTGTATTGCTTGGGATTGGGAAAAACTTCGCTCCTCCCAGCCTGGTGCGCTGGGCGCGGCGGTTTAGACGCGAAGGTGTCAACCGGGGAGCGGTAGGTCTGAATACTGACTTTGCGCAGCAATTTCGCCATCGTTTTTATACTCCCTTAATTTGGCGTGGGAACTGGTTTGAAGATTATTTGCATGACGATTTGGTGACCCATAGTTTGCCCGCGTTACTGCGTTATGAAGACCGGAATTCCATGGCTCACTCCGTTGAAGCACGTGTTCCCTTCCTGGATTATCGTTTAGTAGAATTTATCGCCGGCTTGCCTCCTAAACAGAAGATTCATAATGCCACCACCAAAGTAATTTTGCGGCAAGCCATGCAGGGTATTCTGCCTGAAAAAGTGCGTCAGCGCCGGGATAAAATGGGTTTTGTGACCCCTGAAAAAGTATGGCTCAAGGCAGAACTTGGGACACTCCTGCAAGAGATAGTCCATTCGCCCACGTTTGTGCAAAGAGGCTATTTGGATGCTCGACAGATTCAGCGCATGATTGCTGAACACCAGACTGACCAGCGGGACATTACTTTCATTGCTTCGCGCTGGTTAAGTTTAGAACTGTGGTTTCGTCAATTCATCGATGCAGCCAAATCTCCAACCATATAGGAAACAGAATGCGCATTTTGATCATTAGCTATTTTTTCCCCCCTTACAATTCAATCGGTGCCGTGAGAATGGGCAAAACAGCTCGCTATTTGATGGCACGAGGGCACGATGTAAGAGTTGTGGCGGCTGATAAACAATCCTGGAAAGGTAGATTGCCCACTACACTGCGTTTGGAAATTCCTGAGGACTATGTAATTTATTCTGGGATTGGTGCAGTTTATTTTTTGATTGGTTTATTTATCCGCCTTTTTACCCGTGGGGAGAGCAGCAATGGACATTTCGGCTGGTTCCCTTTCGCTTATTTGGCCGCCCGACGGCTAATTAAGCGATGGAGACCAGATGTAATCTATGCGAGTGGTTTGCCATTTACCGCCTGGCCTGTCGCTCATTGGCTTTCCATTCAAAACCATATTCCGTGGGTAGCTGAACTCCGGGATCTATGGTCAGATAATCCAAGGTACCCAAAATGGCGCAGCAGGATAGAGGACCGCTGGGAACGTTCTACACTTCGATCTGCATCTGGGTTGGTAACAGTATCCGAACCACTGGCGAAGAGGTTGCGAGAGAAATATGATATGCCAGTTATCGTTAGCTATAATGGCTTTGACTTGGGCAATCGGGCGAGGAATTCGAGCTTACCGGGATCAAATAATCATCGACTACAAATTGTTTATACAGGAACAATTTATAAGAAATGGCAAGATCCAACACCACTTTTTGTGGCCTTGCAACGATTAGGTTCCCTGGCTGCAAAAGTGTGTGTCTCTTTTTACGGGCCGGAATTAGATTTTGTCAACGAACTGGCAGAAGAGCTTGATGTGCACCCTTTTGTAGAAGTGTACGAGCCTGTATCTTATGACGAATCCCTGCGACTCCAGGCGCGTGCTGATGTATTATTGTTATTGCAATGGACGGATTCCCGAGAGAAAGGAATCTTTACAGGAAAGCTGTTCGAATATATTGGAGCTTGTCGACCTGTTCTATCTGTTGGGCCTACCGATAATGAACCAGCCGAACTGATAGTGAATAAGGGGTTTGGCGTTGCTTTGATTGAACCAGATGCGATTGAGGCCCAACTTCGGCAATGGATAATCCAGAAACAACAATCTGGAATCCCATCGCTTCCAATCGAAACCACCCTCCCTTATTCTCGTGATTCACAAATTAAATATATTGAACAGTTTTTACAGGAAATTACACTTCCGATCATTAACTATGTCTAAGTCTTTCATAAGCCTCCAAACTTTTGCTTTCTATGCTGACCTATGTTGAAAACCATCACTATCTTTGGCGTTAATATTCATCTTATAACAAAAGATGGTCTTCATCAGAGAATTGCGGAAGCCATTCATGCAAAACGGCATATTTTAATCCCGCACGTAAATGTATATGCTTTGAATCTGGCTTTTGATAATCCGTGGTTGCGGCAGTTTTTCAATCAGGCTGAAACCGTGTTTTCTGATGGTATAGGAGTGATCCTGGCTGCCGGATTAATGGGACATAGAATCCCTGAGCGGATCACCTACGCAGATTGGATGTGGGAATTGGCTTCGATCGCTGATAAGTCTGGTTATACAATGTTTTTTTTAGGAGGAAAGCCAACGGTGGCAGAAAAAGCTGCTCTTCGTTTACAGGAAAAGTTTCCCTCCCTTACTATTTTGGGCACTCATCATGGCTATTTTAACAGGGATGCCCAGTGTGAGGAGAACAACAATCTCATTGCATTGATAAATTCATTGTCTCCGAATATATTGGTCATTGGTATGGGCATGCCGATTCAAGAACGTTGGCTGATGGAAAACTGGGATCGCCTCAATGCAAATATTACCTTCACAGGTGGAGCAGTGTTTGATTACGTTTCTGGCGAATTAAGTCGCGCTCCACGCTGGATGACAGATCATGGGCTGGAATGGCTAGGAAGGTTGCTCATTGAACCTCGCCGGTTATGGGCGCGATATGTTCTCGGAAATCCATTATTTATTTTTCGGCTAATAGCCCATCATTTTCTAGGTTTTCCATTACCGAATTAGGGAACTTACTATGCTTAGGCGTTTTTCGGTTAACTTCGCATTGTTCTCGATGGTGCTCGACGGAATCAGCGTACTCTTCTGCTTGTGGTTTTCCGCTTTCATTCGGCCGGCAATGAGTGTTTTTTCGTTTATAAAACCTGTGGACGAAGCGGGAATTGTGCCGTTGTCGTTATACATTCTATTTCCCCTGATCTGGGTGGTTATTTTTTCCTCTCTGTCTATTTACGACGGACGCAAGTTTCTGCGTGCGGCAGACGAACTTGCCGCTTTATTTCTATCTACATTTATTGCATCCATATCAACCGCGGGGATATTATATCTTTCCTACCGTGACGTCTCACGTGCCTTATTTGTAGTGTTTGTGGTAAGTACCTTTCTTCTGTGTTTGTTCTGGCGCGTGTTGGCAAGAATTTATTTTCGCAACCGCCCTCAATCTTCCGCATTATCTCGACGCCTGTTGGTTGTTGGGACTGGGCCGCTTGGACAAAATGTGGGAAAACACATTCAAGATTCACCCTCAGAAAATTTGGCGTTGATTGGTTTTGTGGCTGACGGCTATCACAGTGATATGGAAACAATACCATTGGGAAACCTTCAGGATCTAAAGGGCCTTATTGAAAAGCATCATATAACCGATGTTGTGATTGCGCTGCCATACTCCGCCTATAACAATATGTCGGAGATCGTTTCGTGTCTTGTTGAGTTGCCTGTGGGGGTTTGGATCGCGCTTGGCTTTTTTGATTTGGCTTTATATCGAACGAATATTGAAGATTTTGCAGGCATTCCCATGCTTGATTTGCGAGCCTCTGCAATTGATGACTATCAGCGATTGGTCAAACGCGCTTTCGACGTTTTTTTTGGTCTTCTCGTCCTGATCCCTGCTCTGCCTTTAATGGCTTTTTCTGCCTTGATGATTTTCTTCGAAGATGGCATGCCAATTCTATTCCGCCAAAAGCGAGCAGGCGAGAATGGGCGGCTGTTTGAGATGCTCAAGTTCAGGACCATGGTCAGGAACGCGGAGCAGTTACAAGGTCAGGTGGAGAAACGGGATGCGGACGGGAATCTCATTCACAAAGCGAAGGACGACCCTCGGGTCACGCGGGTAGGACGGCTGCTCCGTCGCCTCAGCCTCGATGAACTCCCACAGCTTTTCAATATTCTTGCCGGAACAATGAGCTGGGTGGGACCCCGCCCGGAAATGCCTTACCTGGTCGAAAAGTACCAGCCCTGGCAACGGAAACGGTTTGCCGTGCCGCCAGGCCTAACGGGTTGGTGGCAGGTAAATGGTCGCAGCGACAAGCCAATGCATCTTCACACAGAAGATGATTTGTATTACATACAGAATTACTCTATATGGCTGGATCTACAGATCATCGTTCGGACCATCTGGGTTGTCTTGGTTGGCAGAGGGTCATTCTGATGTTCAAAAGGATGCATACTCTCCACGGCAAGCAATTTTTTTCCAGTGCTGTCGTATTTGATGACCGATTTCGTTTTTCGGTTGTCTTTATTTTTGCCATTGCTGTTGGTACGCTTTCGTGGGCAGCTCTGCCAAATGGTGGCTTGGACATGCGGAACGATATTCTGCCTGCTCTGAAGAATTGGAGAATGCCATGGGCAGAAGGAACTCCTTTGTTTCCCTGGGCGGTATTGGTGCTGATGCCTCTGCGTCTCTTCTCGCCGGCAAACGCGACCATCGCTGTTAGTTTTGCGAGCGTTATTCTTACAGCAGCGGCAATAAGGCGGATGGGTGGCGATATTCTCTTGACCATCCCTGTTTTTGTTTCCCCGGTTGGTTATTGGATGATTCACACAGGGCAAACAGACGCTTTGATGTTGGGCGCGTTTCTGCTTTTACCCCACGGCTACGATTTGCTGTTTTTTTGGAAGCCGCAAGTCCTCCTGCATGCTTTATGGGCGCGGGTGATGCAAAGACCCAGGATTTATTTTATTGTTGGGCCCTTACTGTTCGGTTTGTCTGTGCTTATCTGGGGAAACTGGATTCAAGCAATTGTTTATTTCGCTCATTCCAAACTCCTCGAGGGCTGGTGGAATCGGTCTTTGTGGCCATATAGCATCCCTGTTGGATTGGTGTTTCTATATTTGTCCATTATGAAAAAGGACGAAAGCTATGGGATTGCCGCGAGCCCGTTACTTTCACCATATGTAAACGGTGCATCGTATATTGGTTTGCTGGCGGTTGTAGCTGCGAAATGGCCAATAGTCTTTATAATTGGCTATTTCATTTTTTGGGTTTATGAGGCTTTGGCAATAGCCTTCCCAGACCTTCTTCTGCGCATAATCTAGCACTTCGGTAGCCGTGAGCGAAAATCAAATCACTCCACCATTGTCGGAATTATACTTGCACATAGAAGATGATCTTTATTACATACAGAATTATTCCATCTGGCTCGATCTGCAAATCATTGTCAGGACGATTTGGGTGGTTTTGGTTGGGAAGGGATCATACTAGTTGGTGTTAATATGCATACTAGAACCAGTCATCTGATGCAGCCTTTTATTTGGGTTACGGCTTTTATTCTCTCCAATTTGCGCGGAACAGTCATTTGGGATGTTCTTAAACAAGGATTGGGCTTGACTATCCTGCCATGGATTGAGATCTTTTTATGGATTGTGCTGCTTATTATGGCGGTCCGATCCTTGATCAGGGACAATTTGATTTCGGCTTATCTTCAGCTTTGGAAGGAAAACTGGCTTCTTTTTATATTTATTGGCGTGACACTTTTGTCAATACTCTGGTCTGTTGCGCCCCTGGCTTCAGTATATCGCGTAGCGGCACTTTTGTTTGCCTCCCTGATTGGTGCCTACATGGGAGTTCGTTATTCGCTGGAGTCCCTACTCAGTATCCTGTTCAAGTTTGGCACACTCTTGCTGATCGTATGCTTTGCCTTGGCGCTGTTTCTTCCCTTCGTAGGCACTATGGACTTCGAGCCGTACAACGGTGCCTGGCGCGGGGTTTTCTGGCACAAAAATCAGTTTGGGGGCATCGTGGCGTTAATTAGCCTCGTGTTTTTGGTCGGCGGGCTGCATGAACTCGAGAGGAAAGGTGGGACACCCACGTTATATTTCGTTTTTTATTTGTTCTCCCTGGTGGTCACATATTTTTCGAAATCAGTCGCAGGCTATTTCCTTTGTATCATCATGAGCTTCTGTGCGGTGCTGGTTTTTTTATGGCTGAAACTACGTCATCGTTTAATAGCGATACATTACTATATAGCTCTCAGTCTCGGTATTATTGCCGCAGTAGTCCTCGCATCTAATCTGGATATTGTTTTCGGACTATTCAACCGTCAGACCTCCCTGACGGGCCGCATTCCGCTATGGAATCACTTGATTCAGGATGTGTTTTTACAAAGCCCATGGGTTGGCTACGGATTTGGTGCACTTTGGAGCTCTGCTTCATTTCGAATAGCAACTCAGAAGGTTGTCAACTGGACGTTTCCAGTTGCGATCGGCGACAACGGTTTTTTGGATATCTTATTGCATGTAGGTCTGGTGGGCTTTGTTCCATTTCTAGGTGTGTTGATTGTTTCGTTTGTCCGATCTGGAAGGTTCGCTTTCGGTCAACGCTCCATCTTGGGGTTTTTCCCTCTTATGTTTATGATCTTTGTAATAATAGCTAACATTAGTTTCAGTTTCTTCCTTGAGACAGAAACGTTTTTATGGCTGGTGATGATTGCAGCGCTATTCATCGTCACAAGGCCACAACAGCCTGCTCCAGCCGGGTAAACTTCTTTTGGCGTTCAAAATTGGGCAAAAGGAAAATCATGAAATCGTTTTGCCAGGATCAAGTAAACTTTGTTTTCGATGCTTAGCACGAAGCAAAGCCAGCTTGAAAAGTGCAGTCACAAACTGTATCCCAAAGACAACCAGCTGTCGCTTTGGTTCTCCATATTTCCTTTTTTCAAACCGGAATGGAAGTTCAAGGATTGAAATCGTATGGGCTCCTCTTCCCCAGATAAGTTTGGCAAGAATTTCCTCAAGTACATCAAAGTTTTCATAAGTAGGCTGGATGCTCCGCAGTAGATCGCCACGGTAAAGGCGAAAGCTGTTCGAGACATCATAAACAGGAATACCGACGAAGATCTTAAAGATCACATTGAGGATACGGCTCATCACTACCAGCAGCCATGGGTTTTCTGTGACACCACCGGGAATATATCGTGAAGCAATGATCACATCGGCCCTTGCGCGGTTCCTCCAGAACTCATGAATGAATTGCGGGTTGTGTGAGCCGTCAGAATCCATGGCAATCACGAACTCACCTGTGCTTGCCCGGATGCCGGTACGAACGGCGTCTCCATAGCGATTGCCTCCCTGGCGGGGAAGCCATGTTACTTTGTTCTCGATGCAAACACGTTGGGTGTCATCTACTGGGGGAGTTGCATCCAATACTATGATCTCTGCATTTACGCCAAGCTCTTCGATCACCTTCTTGATTTCAGGCAATAGTACGCGCAGATTTTCTGCCTCACCATAAGCTGGCATCATGACAGTCAGTGCTTTTTCTTCCAAAGAGCGCTCAGTTTCCATTGTGGATTTCTTTACTCCATTCCAGCATTTCCTGGATACCGCCTTCCTTTGAGACTATTGGCCGCCATTCGAAAGCGCGGACGGCTTTATCGATATCAGCTACGAAAACTTTTTGATCTCCATGTCTCCATGGAAGATGTTCGAAACGCATGGGAAAGCCTGTCAAAGTCTCTAACATCTGGAACAATTCCAGCAGAGACAGGCTGTTTTGCATTCCGCCGCCAATGTTATAAATCTGCCCGGAGGCCTTCTCGATGTTCTCCACGGCTTTCAGGTAGACCTGCACGAGATCGCGGGCATGTAATACATCCCGGACCTGCTTGCCGTCACCGGAAATCGTAAACGCCGGGCTTTGAGGATCTTTCATCTCAATCGCCTTCTGGCAGAACCAGCCAATCCAGCCCTGATCGTACGTTGCAAATTGCCTGCCGCCATACATCGAAGAGTGACGAAAAACAACCGTCCGCAGCTGGTAGATCCGGCTATAGTCGTGCACGTATTGATCGCCCGTCAGTTTGGAGCATCCGTACGGTGAAAGTCCATCCAGTGGCAAAGACTCGTCCAGGCCATCTGGGAAATCAACAAGCTCATACCTGTGATCCGTTTCCCGATAACCCAGATCCTCCAAAGAACCATAGACCTTGTTCGTCGAAGAATAAAGGAGGATGGTTTCAGGCGAATGCAGGCGGACCGCTTCCAGCGCGTTCAAGGTGCCCATTGCATTGACCTCGAAATCCATGCGTGGGTTTTGTAAGCTGGTTGTCATGGCTACCTGCCCGGCGAGATGGACCACAACCCCAGGCTTGAACTTCTTTACTGCGCTCTCCACCTGGTTTGAATCGCGGACATCAGCCTGGACAAAACTCCATTGGCTGCCGTGTCTGCCGCGCAGCCAATGCAAGTTATCCCGCGAGCCGACCCTGCTCAGGTTGTCGAACAGAGCCACCTCCTCACCCTTCTGCAGGAGTACATCAGCCAGGTTGCTGCCAATAAAACCGCAACCGCCAGTGATCAGCCAGATCATAAACGCTGCCTTTCGATATTACGACTGAGCATAGAAACCAGGATGTTGGCGATACCAGTCGATGGTCGCTTTTAAGCCATCCTGCAGAGACCAGATCGGACGGTATCCCAGAAGGCGGAAGGTCTCCTCGTGGTTTGCAATTTGAGGAGATTCGTATAAACGGTCCGGGATTGCGCCGAATAGCGGCTTTACCGGTCCGGCGACAAGACTTGAGATCAGATTCGCTGTATCACGGATGGTAACTCCCACCCCTGCGCCCAGGTCGATTGCTGCGCCTGTCAGATTTGGACAGAAGCCTGAAAGGATCAAGCCCATGACCAGATCCTGTACATAGATCAGATCACAGACGCGCCGTCCGCTGCTGATTTGAGGAGGAATGCCTTGTAGCAGGCTTGTGATCACGTAGGGGATGATCTTCTCGACCGGCTGCCGAGGCCCGTAACTCATGAAAGGACGGGCAACCACTACTGGAAGTGAAAATATGCTGTGGAACATCTTTGCATAACTCGTCTCGGCTTCCTTCGCCACCGCGTAGGGGGAATTCGCCACACTCCTGAGATGACCCGCTGCAGGTTCCTCCGAAGAACCGACGACAATCAATCTGTTGCAGGTTTCCTCTGCCAGCGCCAAAAACAAATGCACGCTACCCATGACATTATTCCTCAATGTGGGTAACACCAGGCTCAAATATTGCCTTGTATTTACCAGTCCCGCCAGGTGATAGACCACATCTGGCTTTACCTCTTTGATACAGCGCCTCAGCGCATTTGATCTCTGCATGTCAACTGAATGCATGTGGATATTTTGGGGTAGTCCTCGCTTCTCAATCGAGCGGGATAACGCGTGAACGTCCGCTCCCAATCCAACCAGAGCCTCAACCAAATGCAACCCGACAAATCCACCTGCTCCGGTCACCAAGACACGACACCCGCGAATGGCATTGGACAGTCCCTTTGCGGCGATCAGATCTTTTTGGTGTTCATTCAGTTCAGACACAGGCCACCTTGTCTCACGCTGCAGTATCGCAAAGCTGGGCTACTATTTCGCACATGTAATCGAGCATCGCTTGAGAAAGACCCGGATACACCCCTACCCAAAAGACGCGTTCCATCACTTCCTCCGTACGCGCCAGGTCGCCAACAACTCGATATTTTTGTCCGCGGTAGGCGGGTTGGCGCGTAAGGTTTCCCGCAAAAAGAAGGCGCGTGCCAATCTTGTGAGCTTCGAGCCAATGTACGGCTTCCCAGCGCGTGAAAGATGCCTCGGGACGGACGTAAATCGGGAAGCCAAACCAACTAGGGTTGGAGTTTGGCGTTGCTTCCGGCAGAATGAAATATTCCTGCAAATGCTCCAGGCGTTGATAAAGGTAATCAAAATTTGCGCGCCGCTTTTCGATGAACGCGGGGAGCTTTTTGAGCTGCGAAACCCCCACTGCCGCCTGCATATCTGTGGCTTTCAGGTTGTACCCGATATGTGAATAAGTGTATTTGTGGTCATATCCATGCGGCAGGTCGCCGAGCTGCCAATTGAATCGTTTACCGCAGGTATTGTCTTTGCCCGTTTCACACCAGCAATCGCGGCCCCAATCGCGAAACGATTCAACAAGTTTTTTGAGCTTGGGTTTGTCGGTAAGTATCGCCCCACCCTCGCCCATCGTAATATGATGTGCCGGATAAAAACTGACGGTCGCCAGGTCACCGAACGTTCCAACCATCCTGCTGTCGTAGGTCGAGCCGACAGCATCACAACAGTCTTCGATCACCCAAAGGTTGTGCTGTTTGGCGAATTCTGTGACTGCGGCAAGGTTGAAAGGATTTCCCAGTGTATGGGCGATCATGATCGCGCGGGTGCGGTCCGAGAGCGCAGCCTCCAGTTGAGTCACATCTATGTTGTAGGTCGGGACATCTACATCCACAAAGACCGGAATGAGTCCATTTTGAAAGATGGGATTGACCGTGGTGGGAAAAGCTGCCGCGACTGTAATTACCTCATCGCCTGCTTTGAGCTGACGTTCTCCCAGGGCAGGGGAGGTGAGACAGGCCAGCGCGAGCAGGTTTGCAGATGATCCGGAGTTGACCAGGATGCCGTGACGCATGTTGAAGAAACGCCAAACTCTCTTTCAAATTGTTTTGCAAACCGACCTTCGGTCAGCCAGAAATCCAACCCGGAGTCGACCAGCGATTGGACATCGCTTGCGTCGAATACACGCCCCGCAACCGGCACATTCGATTCTCCGGGCACGAATTTCTTTGGAGGGAATGCCTCGTGTGAGTATTCTGCAACGAGTTCTAAGATTTGGGCGCGTAGTCGGTCAGCGTGTTCGCTCATTTTCGAAGAAATCCTTATACCAATCGATGGTCTTTTGCAATCCCCCCTCCAGTGTAAATAGCGGATGCCAGTTCAGAAGTGCCCGTGCTTTGGTGGCACTCAAGTATTGATGATGGATCTCGTTGGTGACTTCGTTGCGAATGTCGGCTATCAGGTCCGATCCCATTAATTTCAATATTTGGCTTACGATATTGCTTACTGTCACCTGGATCTCATTGGAAAAGTTGAACGCCTGACCCCTGAGCTCCGGATTTGCCCCTAGTGCCTCCGCCAGAAGCATGTATGCTGCTGCACCATCCTCCACATAGAAATAATCGCGGATGTAATTTCCATCCGAACGGATGACCGGCCGTTGACCTCGCAGAATGGATCGGATGGTCCCGGGAATGATGCGATTCCAGTTCAGGTCGCCGCCTCCGTAAAAATTGCCGCAACGTGTGATGACAACGGGTGTTTCAAAACTTTTCGCATACGTGCATGCAATCAGGTCTGCCGCCGATTTGCTCACATCGTAAGGATGTTGTCCCTGTAAAGGCGTGTTTTCGTTATAGGGCAGAGTCTCCTGATCCCCATAGGCTTTGTCTGAAGATGCAACCACGATTTGCCTCACCCTTGGGCTTCGCCGGCAGGCTTCAAGCAGGTTCCATGTGCCTGCGATGTTGGTCTCAAAAGTGGAGATGGGGTTCCGATTCGCGATCGTGACAATCGTCTGCGCGGCGAGATGAATAACCGTATCGATCTCATACTCACCCAGGACGCGCTCCTGGAGTGCACGATCAGATACATCGCCTCGGACAACTTTGACCCGCTCAATCCACCCTTTTCGGACCATTTCGCTTTGTGGGACCCAGTCGCGCACGAGGCAGACCACATCTGCGCCGGCCTCGATGAGACGCTGCACAAGCCAGGAGCCCACCAGGCCTGTCCCCCCCGTAACATAGGTGGGACGATCGATCCAAAATCCCCGGTTCAGTTTCATAGTTTCCATAGGGCGCTGCCTTCCTGCCGGAGTTTTTCGCGAAGATGTACGTCGCGTACCGTGTCCATGGATTGCCAGAGCATGGGTTTAGGCTTGATGGTTGTCTCTTCAGATAGACGGGTACCTAAACCGCCGGCCAGTATTGCTACCTTCATTGTGATATCCTCATGATAAACAGTTGGGAGAACCAGGTTTTTGTCAACAGCCCGAAATTATACCCTTATCATCCCCAGGGTCCTGGTGGTGTTTACAATCTGTAACGGTTCGGCGAGTTTCGTGGGGAGAAACGAAATGAATCCGACCCTAACTTTTCGTAAACTTCCTCTGCCACTCGAACAGCTTGTTCAGAGCCTCGATCGGGGAGAGGGAATTTATATCCAGCTCTTTCAGCTCATTCAGAAGGGGGCTGGACTCGGGAAACAGCATGGCCTGCTGCGCCGCGTGCGGATCGATCTTGACCGCGCGCCCGGACGTCTTTTCGAGTTCTGCCATGATCTCATTTGCCCGTTGTATAACGGGTGCAGGCAAACCCGCAAGTTGTGCAACGTGAATACCATACGAGCGATCCGCGCCACCCGGTACGATCTTATGCAGGAACACCACCT
>Ga0105098_10000300_pt1 | contig 16449 bp, 9 predicted proteins | sample PPLLak21cMay2015_FD_79137 | JGI IMG/M metagenome (GOLD analysis project Ga0105098, IMG submission 79137) | Freshwater sediment microbial communities from Prairie Pothole Lake near Jamestown, North Dakota, USA - PPLs Lake P7 Core (1) Depth... | ecosystem: Environmental > Aquatic > Freshwater >... | reverse complement strand
GGCGGGACGATCTCGGGCGTCGGCCGGTATCTCAAGTCCAAAAACCCAGACATCAAGATCGTGGGCGTGGACATCGAAGGGTCGATCCTGACCGAGATCTGGCAGAGCGGCGGCAAGATCCCCGAAGGCGCTTATCCCAAGACCTACAAGGTGGAAGGGATTGGCGAGGACTTCCTCCCCTCCGCCACCGACCTTTCCGTTGTGGATTGGATCGAGCGCGCCGGTGACCGTGAGTCGTTCCTGTCTGCCCGGCAGCTGGTCCACCAGGAAGGGATCTTCGCGGGCGGTTCCTCCGGTTCCGCCCTGGCAGGTGCGATCAAGTATTGTCGAAAACTAAAAGGGGATCGGCTGGCGGTTGTCATTTTCCCCGATTCTGGTTCGCGTTATCTTTCCAAGTTCTACGATGACAAATGGATGCGTGAGTTCGGATTCCTTTCGACAGAGTTCGGCGAGATGACGCTCAATGATCTGTTAATTGCCAAGCCAAATAAAGCGCTGCATGTGGCGAAATTGGGCGATTCGATCCGGGAGGTTGTGGCCGTGATGCACCAACACAGCATCTCGCAGATGCCCGTGGCCGGAACCAATGGCGAATTGGTCGGGCTGCTCGAAGAAGTGGATCTGCTCAATCATATGCTCGAAAAGCATGACCATAGCCATGAAGAGCCGATCGATGCGCTCGTTCAAAATGCGGGCGCGGTCTTCCCGCCCGAGACCTCCCTGGACGAGACCATGCCTTCCCTGACAGCCGGCTATGCCCTGATCGTTGTGGAAAACAGCCGGCCGGTTGGGATCCTGACAAAGATCGACGTGCTGGATTATGTGGCAGGAAAAATATAACTACTTTTCAATATAGGCAAATATGATGCAACTCGAATACAGCGAACTTGACAATGGCATCCGCCTGATCGAGCTCAACGGCGCATTAGACATGAACGGGACATATACGATAGAAATCGAATTCGTGCGGCATTGCGCAGGAGATAATGTCCGCGTGCTGGTCGACCTATCCAGGGTAAATTACATTTCCTCCATCGGAATCCCCATGCTGGTCAACTCCGCCAAGTCAGTCACAAGACATGGAGGAAAAATGGCTCTGCTCAACCCGCAAAAGGCTGTTGAAAACATATTGGAACTGGCTGGTATTCCATTGATCATTCCCATCTACTTTGATCTTGAATCTGCGAAGGCTGCAGTTTTCCAGCATGACTGAAAAACAGGACGAAACAAGCAATTCGTTGGAAAAGGGCTGTATGAAAAAAATCTTTGCTATCCTGCTGTCGTTTTGGATGGCAGCCTGTAATGCAAGCTCAACTTCGAATTCTGCGTTGCAGTATCCCTCCGCAACCCTTGAAATCACACAGGCACCTGCCACGGATATGTTTCCTTCTCCATCCCTGACTCCCTCGGTCACGTTGACGCCTTCATTCACGCCGCCCTCCGCCACCCTGGCACCGGCAAAGATGGCAGCAACACTCATCATCCCTACCCTCCAGACTGGAAGCTCTGTCAAACTACTTTCCATTCAGATGATCGACGCCCAGACCGGCTGGGGGATTCAGCAGGAAGCCAGCCAGATTTTGCGACCGGGGTTTCGCGGAGATCCTTACTTATCTCGAAGCGAAGGCTATATACTGCGCACCCTGGATGGAGGGAAAAGCTGGCAGAATATCACTCCTCCAACCGGTGCTTACTCTTCGGGTGGCTTGTTCGCCCACGACGCGAACAGAGCCTGGGCAAGCGAGAATGTTCCCTGTTGTACCAATCTGACGGCAACCCGTATTTGGCACACCAGCGACGGCGGCAGGTCGTGGCAACCCAGTCTGCCCTTCTTCATCGCTGAGACTGGAGGTGAATTCTTTTTACCTGCCAGAATGCAGTTCATCGACCAAAATACCGGTTGGTTGCTGGCGAGCATCGAGGCAGGGATGGGCTACTCTTTGCGAGAGGCACTCTTCCGCACCGTGGATGGAGGAGATACCTGGGAAAGGGTCAATAGCTTTCTTGAAGATCTGGGAGTTTGCGGGAATGGCGGATTGGCTTTCATCGATTCCAAAACAGGCTGGTATGGCAAAAGTTGTTTAGGGGATGGCAAGACCAGCCTTCCATTCAACACCCATTTTGCAGGGGGCGGATTCAATGTAAGGCTCACAACAGACGGGGGTAACTCTTTCTCTCTCAAGACTACGATGCCCATCCCGTCTGAACTACAAGAACTGGCAGCCACCGGTCCTGAAATGAATTGTGGGGAACGCAGAGTGATTGCTTTTACACCTGAGGTTGTAGGGTTCGAATGGGAGTGCGAGCTCTTTTGGCAACCGGACCAGCATTATCGTTACTTTTCCCTCAGCACGGATGCAGGTCGCAACTGGAATACCTGGGAACCGGCCGGCAGCGAATATTTCTTCAATGCCACGCATGGCTGGCGACTGCTTGCCCCAGGTCAGTTGCAACAAACCACTGACAGCGGTTTGAATTGGGTGACTCTAAAAACGGTTGCCTGGGAAGGCGTCCAGCTCGATTTCGTCAGCGAGCAGGAAGGCTGGGCGGTCGTATCGACGGGCAGTGAGAACGCCCTGGTCCACACCACAGATGGCGGCGAAACGTGGGAGGAGATCAAGCCGGTGATCGTGCCACAGTGATTTGCCGGCATCTTACCAAAGGATCATGGAGCAGCAGGGGCACAGGACATTAGAATTAGGTATAAATAAGGACAGGCTTCACCACCTCAATGAGGAGAGCTCATGAGAAAGTTTGGCATCGTCGTGCTGGCGTTTTTGGTCACGGGCTGCACCCTGGTCTTATTTCCAGACTGGCCTTCGACCAATCCCCCGGTAATTATTGAAATTACACGGGCATCTGCCACAGATGATCCTTCCTGGATGCCTGCCATCACATCGACGCCTGCGATAACACTAACGCCATCCTTCACGCCATCGCCTTATGTAACTCTGACGCCGGTTCCCAGCGACACCTGGGAACCTCCCAGAGTCTCGGCAACACTCATCATTCCGACCCTCCAACCGAGGCTTGCTGCCAGGCTTTCTTTCATTCAGATGATCGATGCAAATGTTGGCTGGGGACTTCGTCTGGAATCGAGAGGGAAACTCCGGCCGGGCCCGCGAGTAACTTCCCTAACACCGTGGCATGCAGAGGGATATATTCTCCGCACGACAGACGGCGGAATTACCTGGCAGAACGTCACGCCGCCCAATGGTGCCTATTCCCCCGGCGGATTTTTTGCTCTCGATGCGAACACCGCCTGGGCAAGCGGGAATGTTCCCTGTTGTAGCGATCTAAAAACTACTCACACCTGGCGCACAACCGACGGCGGTAAGACGTGGCAACCCAGCCAACCCCTCCTTATCGATCCAATCCCCCGGTTTTATTTGCCGCTTGGCATGCAGTTTATCGATCAAAATACCGGCTGGTTATTGGCAGCACTCTATGCGGAAAATTCTGGCTTTATGACCTACACCCTCCTTCAGACAACGGATGCAGGCGAAACCTGGATCGCTATCAATCAGAGGCTGAATGGTTGCTGGCCTGCCGGGCCTGTCTTTCTCGATCTCACGACAGGCTGGTATGGCGAAAATTGCTTTATAGGAGGGATCGTATATCAGGGCACTATCGAAACCTATTTCTCGACAGGCGGATGGCAGCTCAGGAAGACGGTGGATGGCGGCCGTACCTTCGACGAGACCACGATCGTGCCCATGCCTCCGGAGCTGCTGCAATCTGATCTCGCCGGCAAGAAGATACGCTGCCATGAAACACGGCTGCTGCGCGTGACCTCGGAGGTGGCCGGCGTGGAATGGGGTTGTAACGTCTTTTCAAGACTGGAGAGGTACAGGTACTTCTCATTCACAACAGATGCAGGCCGCACCTGGAATACCTGGAGAGCCTCCGGGAACGAATACTTTTTGAATGCGACTCATGGCTGGCGATCCTTTCCATCGGGCGAGTTTCAACAAACGACCGATGGCGGACTACATTGGGTAACCCTGAAGAGCGTCGTCGCCTGGGAGACGGCTCAGTTTGATTTCGTCAGTGAACAGGAAGGTTGGGCAAGCGTGTCAACGAGCAAGGCCATTGTCCTGCTCCACACGACGGATGGCGGCATGACCTGGAAGGAACTCAGCTCGGTCATTGCATCTCCATAATCTCGCGCAGATCATCGTGATCTACGTTGGGGATGATGCCAAAACACTGAATTGCTCCAGCGTATGCTCGGAACGCCCTTTGCAGGCGGTAAAGGTTCAAATTGATTCAAAAAACTTCGGAGATACGTCCGAAGTCTTTTTGAATTACCAAATGCTGTCAACTCACTGCTTTTTCAATGAGATCCCCAGATGGTTGGCAACCGCCCGTTCTTTCCCAGCTGTGTTGTCATTGACCGGAGTATTGAGCAGGCGGGGACGCTTGTCCACACCTTCGATCGCCATTGTGGACGAACCGCCGCCGTCGAGGCTCATGCCAGAATACACACCCTGAGAAACCAGCAGGTCAGCCAGTTGACTGAAGCTGGCGCCATTCGTGGCGTCGGTCCCTTCCATGACGATCAAATAGAGCCAGCGGCCGTTTTGATTGACGCCAACGGCCGTGCGCGGCTGCAGTTGTTCCGTATCCAAGCCTCCAACTTTTTGCCCTTTGACGACCAGCATACGCTGCCCGGAAATGGCATTGTATATTTTCCCTTTAGGTGTATCGAATGTGATTTCGTTCTTCTGGTTGAGATACAGAATGGGACGACTGGTTAGTTTCTGTGAATAGACCTTACCACGCGAAGCCGCGTACCCAGCGGGCCTGACCGGGTCGCCGATGTCACAATAATTCTGCGGCGGGAAATCCGTTGGATCCATATAATAATATTCATCCCCATTGACGGCAATCTGCATATCATTATCGTCCAGGAACTGTGAGGTGGTACGCGTGCACAATTGCGGGATCGCATCGCGCACCGGCGGGGTCACCAGGAAGCGCAGGGCCTCCACAGACTTCGTATCGATTTCGAGGACATGCGTTGTCAGCGGGTCCGGACTCGTACGCGAGGTTCGATGATAAGTCACTCCCTTGAACACATTCTGTTTGATCGAATTGGGAGTCTTGCCAACGTTGATTAGATAGTTGCTGGATGCCCAGGCAGTCCAGCCATCCACGCGGCGTAAACGGATCCAGCTTTGATCCGGGTTGGCGCTCAACGCCTCCACGATCTCGTCCTTGCTCAGGGAGCCAATCGCGGCAAAATTTGTCCCGGCTCCTTCACGTGCGTTGATCGTGCCTGTGAGGCGATACCAGTTCCCGGTGACGTCATCGGGAGGTGGTTCATTCGGATCAGGGGGCGGCGGAGATGCGACCGCGACCAGATATCGGGCGGAAGACCAGCCTGTCAGCCCGTCGCTCCGGCGGATCTGTCGCCAGGTCCCATCAGCGTTGACGCCGATGGCTGTGACGACTTCATTAAGCTCAATGTAACCGAGCGAGGCGAACTCCGTCCCGGGTCCCGCGCGGACGTGGAGCCTGGTCGCCGTCACCCGATATTTATCACCTATCGGAGGAGGCGGAGGTGGTGGAGGCGGTGTGGTATCGATCTTCACAAGGTATTGGCTCGAACTCCAGCCAGTTAAATTATCGGTGAGGCGGCGGACGCGTGTCCAGCTTCCATCGGCGCTGAATTCAAGCGCCTCGACCATGTCATTCCTTACCAGGGAGCCAATGGCTTTGAAATTCGTGCCGGGTCCCTCGCGCACATACAGTGATCCCGCGGTGACGCGGTAGCGCGCGCCAGTCGGAGGCGGGGGCGGAGGTGGTGGTGTGGTGATCTTCACAAGATAGGCGCTGGACACCCAGCCGGTCAAGCCATCCCTGATGCGGCGGGCGCGCGTCCAGCTTCCATCGGTGTTGAATTCGAGCGCTTCGACGGTATCATTCCTCTGGAAAAAGCCGATGGCTTTGTAACTCGTGCCGGGTCCCTCACGCACGTTCAAGGTTCCCGCGTTGACACGGTACTGGGTCCCGGCCGGGTCGGGAGGTGTCGGATCTTCGGGCACCGGGACGTTGAAACGTTGCGCGAACGCCTGGGCGTCACCGTTGAAATAGTTCAGGTCGATCTCCAGGCTCTCTGCCCCATAGCCGAGTCCATCTCCACTGGCAGTGAATTGCCAGAACAGCCATTCATTCGTTCCCCAGGGTTTGGGGACCAGAGGCTGGGACACGCCATAATTCGCGATCCATAATGGATAGCGATGGAAATATTCCAATTCATTTGGCTGGCTGAGCGGGGCATTACTATTCCAGTAATGATAGGCGGTGTAAATGGCGATTTCCTTCGAACCGACCAGCGCCTTGAGCCGTTCAAGACAAGTCTTCCAATGCGTCCAGCCTGTGTATTGACCGCGATAGGCTTCTTCGAGGTCGAGAAATAATGGCAGTTCGCCCAGGTCGCCGTCGAGCAGGTTGACCCAGAGTTCCGCCTGCTTTTTGGGGTCCGCGCGGCTATCGTAAAACCAGTAAGAACCACGCGGCAGGTCGGTTTCCTTTGCCCTGCGCCAGTTATTCTTGAAATCAGAATCTGCCCAGAGGTTCTGCCCGGCGCGGATAATAACGAAATCGGCGGCCTGATCCATCCGCTCGAAATTGATCTCTTGTGACGTACCGGGGTCATCCTGATAAAAGCTTACATCCGGCCCAATGATCTGTCTCGCCACACCAGCCTCCTTGAGTAATTTGCCTATGCGATTGTACCAGCGATTCAAAGCAAGTTGGAAATATATCTTATTGGGGAGTGTCCAATTCCGTGGGCTTAGCCACGGAGCCCACAGAGACCTTTGAGTTTTTTCTCAGAGAACTCAGTGATCTCCCCCGGCACCTGCGCCCGGGGCAGGTGTGTGGCAAAGGAAGTTTTAGCCCATTCTCTTAGACACTCTCTCTTATTGTAAATTTCTCTGCTATGGTATGTAATATTCGATGATCAATTCAGGCTTATTTACATCTGTCGAATTCCCGGAGAAGAACTTAATATAATCTGCTCCCAGGTCATCGTTATCGTCCCGGCTGAAGAACAGGCGGAATTGGGTTACGCCAGCCTTATTGATGAAAAGCAGGTTGGCATTGTTTATTTGTGAGGCATACCAGCTGGACGTCAGAACGGAAAATTGATCCCGGAAGGCGCCCGGGCTGGCTGCTGCAGAAAAGTCCGCCACTTGCAGCTTGGCGCTGCTCCCAAATGGCCCGTTCCGGATTTCCAGTACCAGGGCCGCGTGTGTCCCAAACGGATCGGCTCCTACCACAGCCTGCCTCTTGACTTTCAGCTGCGCCGAGACGATCACTGCGTGGTCCGGCAGCGAACCGGTATCGAAGGAAAGAATACCTCGATACTGCCGGTCCCGCTGATCGTCGCCAGTGCTGAATGTAGTCGCGTTCCTGTCGAGCAGACGTCCCACACTCGTGTTCTCACCCGATTCCAAAATCCAGCCGTCATAAACCCCGGTGGACTTAAAGCTTACGGAAACCGTGTCCGGGATGGATTTCTTGACGGTATACACCTCACCCGTGGTGAAGCTCCCGTTCCCGGCTCCCGCTCCAGCCAGCGGCTGAGCTCCGGAATCGAGGATGCTGTCATTGTCAATCACATCGAGTCGCACGGTTCCATTGCCAGCGCCGGTATTCACGCTCACCGTGTAAGCCGTCCCTGACACAGGCGTTACACCTGTGACGGAAGCACCTGTGAGTCCCTGGCCGGGGACAACTTTAAAGTCGCTGTTATCCACACCACTGACCGCTTCAGAGAAGGTCACTGTGAAATTCACACTGGCAGCACTCGTCGGGTCCGTATCCGCGCGTGCGCTGGATAAAACCGTCGGCAGGGGATCGAACGCCAGTTCGTACGCGCCCACATCCGGCGCGCTGCCTTTGAAACTATCGTTGATCCCGGAAATCATGACACCCCGGTCTATGTTCGGGCTGGAGGGAAGAAGCTCGAAATTGCGGCCCTGCGGATTGGCAAATCCCGGAATGTCTTCATATCCATTGCACTCCAGACGGGTCGCGGCACACAACTGCGCAATGGTGTTATAGCCCCTCTTCTCCCACAGGAAGTGCGGGAGACTCGCTCCACGTGTGGTGTACCAGTTATTGTTGTCCCAGTCGTTCCCGGTCGAACCGGTGGGGGTCTCGGCGAAAGCATACCCGGTACTCTGGAAAATGTTGTTGCGCATCACCGAGTTGCGGATCGGAGTGATCAAATCCATTGCGTTGACGTTACTCGCATTGGTCCAGCTTGTGTTGTGATAAATGAACACGAAGCCATCGGAGTTCAAAGCCCATTTGATGCTTCTGCTGGTGTAATTGCTGATGACGGAGCGCAGCACCCAGGTGGGACCCTGTGAGATCGGGGCCAGAGAAACACCGACGAAGCTCGAATCAATAATGTTATCTCGGAAGCGGTGATTGACACAGGCGCCCTCGGGCTCCAGCGCGTCATCGCTGATGTCATGGATGTAGTTATCGTAAATATCCGCGTCAAAGGCAACCGCAGGGTTCCCCAGCGCGCCGGACGAACCCGTGTAAATACCATTGAAGAAGTTATGCACGTTATTGCCGCGCACGATCGCCCCGATATGACCTCTGACAATGATCCCGGTGCCCTCCATCGAACTGCCCTTGGTTGCCTTCCAGGGAAATTCATTGACCAGCGGGTCATAAACTTCGTTGTATTCAATGCGAGTGTCATTGCCCCGATCCTCGCCCCCGTTCCAATCGACGAAGATTCCCAGAAGCATGTTGTGGATCTTGTTCCTGCGGATCACCAGGTGAGAGGCGTTCAGGGTGCACACGCCGCATCTGCCATAAAACTGCGCTTCAAATCCCTCGATCCATATCCAGTCGCGCCCGTTCACGTCGAACGCGTGGGCCAGCCGGGACATCCGCCAGCTATGGCGGGAAGGATCGTCCTGGCTGCGGATATAAAGCCGAGAGGTATTTGCATCAAAGTACCAGCCTTCGTTCACGGTGACATTCTCATGACCGCGACTCTGCATCAGCCCGGAAAGATTATCGTAGTGGTAGAAACGTTCCCGGTCGCGAGCCACATAGCCAAAGAGCGAACCGGTCGTAAACCATACGCGTCCTTTCGACGGATGAGGCGTCCAGATCTTCCCCGTCCGCTCCTCGGAGCCATCCAGGATCGCGCCGCTTCCTGCCGCCTTGACCTGGATCCACTGGTCGGCATTTCCCGACGCCGGGAACGTAACCGCCTCCCGATAAATGCCATCCGCGACCAACACCTGTGTCCCGGGCCCGGCGCGGTTGACAGCCTCCTGAATGGTCCGGAACGGCGTCGCAGCAGAACCATCGCCCCCAGCCGGTGCGTCGTCATTGACATGCAGGATCACCGAGGGCGTGAACCTAAGCTCATCCGGTTGAGTAGTAATCGAGTTACTGATCTCAGCACCCTCGACAATTACCTTGACCTCATAGGTCGTAGCCTGAGAAAGCCCGAACAGACTGCCGACAAGCCGGCCATCGTCGATGCGCACAAGCGGATGACCGGGGCGCCAGGTTGTCTCACCACTTTGCCGATACATAAGTTCCGCGGTCTGCGGCAGGTTAGTGCCATCCGCGACGACGCCAACGGTTTCGATATTGGCATACAGATTCAATTGGTTGCCAACAATGACAGCTTGATTCTCCACCCTGCCAATAAAAAATCCAGTGGCTATCGCAGCCATGATCACAGTCACTACAATAAGAGGTGTTGTAATAGTGTTGTTGCTTGTCATAGCTGCCTCTCGATTTCTGATGATTAGAAATGAAGCAATGATTTCCACATCAGGCCTTTCGGTAGTATAGCACTGTCCCAAATGAATGCGGCAAAGGCCGGAGGGGGCGGAAAAATTCTATCGATCCACTTCGATTTTTACGTCCAAAACCGCTTTACCCTCCGTGGTTCTGATCTCAACGGATCGGATCAGGCCAAAGAGTTTTTTCTGTTCGGGCGTCCGAAGAAAAGATCCAAGATCAACCACCACCTGATTGCCGTAAAGCCTGGCCCAGGCCGGCAGCGCTTGAAAGATCGAACCCAGGCTTGCCAACAGGCGATTGTTTTCCAGCCAGGCCCGCAATTTCGGCGATGAAAAACTCGCGAAGTCCAGAGACTTGTCCAGCTTCAGCTGTAAATTCAAGGGCCACGGCAGCAAGCTTGTTTTTAAACGTACGGAAACCCGGTTTTGTTCATGGATGGACACCCGGCAATACGTGATCGTTCTGTCGTCCTGAAGCGCAGTTTCGATGATTTCGTTGACAAGAGATTGCGACACGGGAATAGTGGCGCCAGCTGTAAGCCCCGCCAGGTCCGCGAAGTTGTTATCAATTATTCTTTGGAAAATTGCTTCCATGGAGTCGAATTCTAGCCGATTCCGGTTGTGGATGCAATTTTCTGCCCACATCCCTCTCACCCGCGGGGGTCCAAAACAAAACGGTCTCATTGATATTATCTCCGAGACCGTTTTTTCATCTACTGCCTGTTTGCTGTATTCTCTTCTTCAATTCAGCTTCTGATATATTCTCTTTTCGACCTTCCTGTTTCAAGCGGCGTATATGCTTGCGTACTCCTTTGGAGGATCGTTTTCGTTTTTCCTTATCAGGTGTGTTGTCCATTGGTCTTGTTCCTTTCCTTCCATCAAGCCAATGGCTTGAGAGAATATTTATGGGCCGGTTTTACTCTTGGCTACATAGTCCACCCAAAACCGGCCGAGTTCTTCACGGGCTTTCTCCTGGGTGTATCCATATTTCACCCGCAGCATCGTAATAAATTTATTTAATTTCACTTCTGCCTTGTCCACTTTGCTCAGGTCATAATCAACCATCAGACTCCAGCGTTCCGTAGACCGGCTCCGGATCAGATCCCAGTTTTCCTCGAATATTGCTTTGTTTATCATGACATGCTCCTCTTCAAGATAACGCTTTTTTACAACGTAGATTTATGTGCGAGTTTTCGTGATTTCGTTTATAAGCGCCTATCCATTTCCCACATGGAAGCAAAACAAAATTGTCAAACTCTTTCGCCATTTAGTGAATTACATTCATTGTACTATGTATTATCGGCAATAATATGTGGATAACATTAGGATTTGTCTCGATCATCCCAAACAAAAACGGTCTCGCTGATTTCACAGCAAGACCGTTTGGATTTTAAATGTCATTCTGAGGGAGCACTTCGACAAGCTCAGTGTAAACTCCGCGACCGACACCGCCCCGGTGGTTCGGTGCCGGGGAGAATCCCACCGCTTCGCGGCGGAGACCCTTCGCTACGCTCAGGGTGACATTTCACTGCGTTGCGGTTGGCTCGACGGTTACTTGTGGGGTTGGCGTGAAGGTAGCCTCGACTGTTGATATGGGCGTGACCGTAGGCGGAGGCGTTCCATTCACGGCCGCCCCGGTGCCGGCTTCAGGCAAACCCAAAAGGAGGATCTGCCAGGCAACGTTGAGATCGTCTCCGGCGGCGACGGGGAAGTTCGGCAGCGCGGACAGGACCAGGTCGAGGCGGCCAACGACCTCCTCCAGATCCTCCACAAGGGCTTCCGGAGCATCGGTTTGGAGCGCCGCGAGCAGGTCACGCGCGATCTTCACATCCTGCCGGGCCAAGCCGAAATTGCTTTGATACATGAACAGGCGGGCACGTGAGAGCAATTCCATCGCCTTCAATATGTCGATCTGGCGCCCCAGGTCCGCAGAGGTGACTTGATCCTGCGCCTCCAGTTCGGATTGCATGCGCTCCAGAGCAGCCAGCGATTTTGTGTGAGCTGCGATCTCGGTCTCGACCTCACCCACACGTTCATCCAGTTCGGTTAGTGATCGGTCATGCTGGTTCTGTACAGTCTCAAGGGTTCCCAGCCTGGTTTGTAAGTCTGCCAGTTCCTGCTCTGCCTGCACCTGCCGGGACTGTAATTCAGTGACCTCGGCCGTATTTTGCTCCACCGGGACAATGTATCTTTGATAGAGCAGCGGCAAGCCATAATACAGTCCCAGGCCGATGATACTCAGAATGAGCACCAATGCAACAAGACGAAGCAGGATGTCAAAGAAGCGACGGACGCGCTGCCCAAAACTGGGACCGGCTCGCACCGGCTGCGATTCAGGTTCTGCCTGGATGACTTCCGGTGCGTCGTAGAAGGGGTCAACTACCTTGACCATGCCTGTCTCGTTTTTGGGATCTTTGGATCGTTTTGCCATGGAAACCTCCGGGTGAGGATCGGTGTCAGGAGTTGATTGTAAGCGATTTTAGTTCTTCTGACCCTCCCGAACTCCCCTTGGGGAGGAGTAGCTCCCCTCTCCCATGGGAGAGGGGCTGGGGGTGAGGTCAAATACAAAACGGTCTCGTTGACGTTTTGTCCGAGACCGTTTTTTCATTTTCCGCAGCCTACTATTATATTCTCGAAGGAATTTCTTTTATCAACCGGATTCCCTCGAAACTCGTAAACTCGTTCTTCACTCTTTTCTCTAAAATCGCCAGATCGATGACCAGTTCTTTGATTGCGTTTATCACCAATTCATTCCTGTTTTTGTTCTTAGCCAAAGTAATGGCTTGTGCCAACATTGACAAACACAACCGCGCCGACCAGCGAAGCTGGGTATAACATCCGCTTCGATCATTGCTTGGGATTGCCATCCAACTGCGATCGAGCAGAAGACTTAGAACGCTTTTCATTGTTGACACCAGGAATCTATAATGAGGGTCCACTGCCTCATGAATAGCTGCTCTCGTGAGAATATTGTTGGCTTCCATGTAACTGGAAGCAAGGTCCAAACCCACTCTAAAATAGAAAGGTTTCGATTCTTTCAAGAACCATGGCAAATAAGTGGATACTGGGTTTTCATATCCGGAATACATCACTGTGGCAAATTCGATCATTTTGGAAAGTTCTATGGAAAAGGCCGCTTCAAGTTTCGCGATTTGATCCAGCATAATGTGAGCCTTGAACTTCTCCAAATCCATGGCCTCCATTGTACGATCCATGGGCCAGTGTCCTTTTTCAGCCATGCTTGTAGCCTGAGGCACATATGGTTTCGCCAGCAACTCCTCGATGGTGCGTTTCGGCTTTTTTTGTTCATCCAATTTGAAAGCGACAACCCGTAGCTTTTGGTAATCATCCCTCAATTGGTCAACAACACATTCCTCGCTGATTTCAATGACAGCCTCTTGATGAGGGTGGGGGATTTTACGTCCATTGTCGTCAATGATCCAATAAACCTGATCAACCATCGTTTGTAAGCAAGCGTCTTTTTTCCTTGGCAACATATAATCCGCCGACCAGATATCCCGGCTGGTCAACCATTTACAATAATCACTGGCGTCCTCCGGCCGAACACCTGTAATGGGTTTTAATCCTTCAGAACTTGGGAATCTTTCCTCTATCCACTGGTCAGGCTGATAGTACTTTCCTGCCTTTCTCATCTCATCAAGGAACATTTGATACTCGATGTTTGTTATAGGCGTCGAGTCGATATAGGTCTTTTCATCGATCCTCACCATCCAGCGTAAGCGTGATGCCAGCTTTGCCTTGGAAGCCATTGCCCTGGCATTTTCATCACTCGACTCCATCTTTTCATCCAGTACACTTTCCAATCTGTCGCGCAGAGCCGGATCGATTTTCAGCGCTTCATCCAGACAGTCGGTGGCTAAACCCAGAGAACTGTATGACCCTTTCTCCAAACATTTCTCAACGATTTCAGTGGCATCCGTTTGAGCCGAATAAAGAAGAATGGTCTCACTCCACCACGGCTCCCCAACTAGTTCTAAAAGCTTCTCATCACTGTGACCCTCTCGGTCATTGAACACATAAGTAGAGGCGAGATATTCCTGAAACGTGAAATGGGCGAATCCGTATTGCCCATTTTCCAATTCAAGGATCAACCCGCTGTCATTTTCTATGCTGCTTAAGAACTCCTCGCCTCCTATTTTTGCCCCAACCTTTTGTAAGTCCGGAGCGATCACACTCACCGCCTGGCTCGTGGATATAGTTCGTAATTCCTCTGTCATCATGTAATAAGCCAGGGTCCTCAACACATCCAGCTTTTGTGGCGTGTTTAGGTTATTCTGCGACCAGACAAATCGACTGCGTCTCTCCAGGGTAACCTCGAATATATCTCGATATAAATCGACACGCCTCCCCGGCAGGTGTTCCTTCATGCTATGTACGGTCGTAATCATAGTCAACAGCAACGGATTGACGGCCAGGGCAGACAATGCCGGTTTAATCCCCAATCTTTGTATTAAGTCATCGGCGCCGTTTTTCGCTGTCCACCGAACACCGGGGTCATCCCGTCCATTGCTCTTCGCGATTTCATTAGCCAGGTACCAGTTATGGATGAACTTCTCTACCTTCTCCCTTGAGTAAGGTGTAATTTTAAGCGTCGTCACACCGGCAAGTTGATTGTTTTCATATCCAAAGGGCCGCGAAGTAATTACGAAGGAACTTTTCGTGTAAAACCTGATCTGCTCCTGCACCCAATCCACGACCCTCTGACGCGCCTCATCGTCTGCAATCTCATCCAGTCCATCGAACATGACAACACAATTTCCCTTGAGGAGCATTTTCTGAAACCAGGTATCTGGCGGTGTTTTTGGCATCTCCTTGATCGTGCCAGATACGACGCTGCCCAAGGAAACATTTGGATCGCTGGCTGTGAATTTCTCCAGATCGCGTAGAAAGACTAAGATCGGTATTTTTCGAAGCACCTTTTTTGAAACATTGGCATTTGTCCCATTTGCTAGTACCAGGGCAACTTGTTTCATCAAAGTTGTCTTCCCGCTTCCTGGCGCACCAAGAAGAACGAGTTTCGGAGTTCCATTGGAGTTCTCATGTGCGAGCCAGTACCATATTCCCCTGTCACCTTCAACAGTATTTTCCTTCGCCCTCCTCTTAAGATCCAGATCAACGAACAATTGGCTCAACTCAAGGTTGAACTCTGGTTGGGCGCTGAGACCTCTGGTTTCAAAATATCTATATTTGAAGATGATGTATTGCAGGTAAGGCTTTCTGTAACTGGAAAACAGATTAACGACTATTTCATTCAAGGGAATAGCCGCTTTTTCAGCCAGACCTATAACAAAATGGAGAACAAATCCCGAAAATATCAAGGCCAACGTGGACAAAAAGGACTTGAATGTATCGTTTGTCTGCTTGAATATGAAAAAGGCTATGACTGACACGGCAATCAACAAGATAAGAATTCCCCACGGCTTTTTCCCTTGACTATTGTTCGACATATCTCCTCCTGAAGTCTTGTTTAAAAGGACTACACGAATGACAAAGGGAAATTACAAATGACGCAAATCGTGGCTTTTAGGCAATTTCGCCCATAGGCTTTCTCCATCCCATCAATACAGAAAATACCAAATTTAGCATGGCCCATCCCCTACGACTCAATTCGATCAAACGTTGAGCCTTTTAATTAATTTACAACCCTAATTATCAAATTCCAAGTGACAATTGTAACCACTTTAACTTGACGGATGCTCCCACCACCCCATCAACGCGGACAGAGCCAGCCCCGGTGTGGCATCGCCCTGCCGGCCGGTGTTCCAGGTAACGATCAGTTCCTTCTTGGCGCGCGTGATCCCCACGAAGAACAGGCGCAGACGCTCCTTGACGTAATCGATGCGCGCGGCCAGGGTTGCGGCGCCTTCGTCGTACCAGTCGTATTCGCCTGAGGAAGTCGCAGCAGTCAATTGCGCCAGGGCTTCGGCTTCCAGGTTGAGGTTGTCCCGCAGGAACCACCTCTCCGAGATGAAGCGGTCGTTCGGCTGATTGGACGGGAAGTCATAGTTATTCACGCTCATCAGATAGACGCGGTCCCACTCCAGCCCCTTGGCTTTGTGCATCGTCGTCACGACCACCTTGCCTCTGTGCTGCTCCGGGTCGAAGCCCGAATCGTCTGCCGAGAAGCCGATGAAGCGCCGTTCGTTTTTGGCGATCACCGCCAGTTCCGCCGTCAGCTCGGGCAGACGCCATTCGGTGTGATCGTCCGCGGCTTTGCGCAGGACCAGGGCAAGTTTGTGCGCCAGCGCCAGGTCCGCGGCTTCGGTAAAGATGTCCTGGGCAAGTGTCAGCACCAGCTGGTCGATGGGCAGCGTGACCGACTCCAGCCAGCGCCGGACGTAGATGCGGAAGTCGTTCAGCTCGGCAACGACCTGCTCCTGCTCGCCCTCGACCGACACTTGTTCCCTGACCCCTAACCCTTCTCCCCCTTCCAGCCCTTCAGGGGTTAGCGGTGCAGGGGTTAGGGGGCGCAGGATCTCCCCGCGCGCAAACGCTAAATTCGGATTGACATAATCCTCCACGTTTCCCACTTTCCGCAGCCACGCGCTTGTATCGTGGATCAATGTCGACCGCTCTTTGACGTCCTTCCAGGCGCGGCGCCAGACCTGATATGCCTTCGCCAGCTTCG
>Ga0105098_10000299_pt1 | contig 16451 bp, 6 predicted proteins | sample PPLLak21cMay2015_FD_79137 | JGI IMG/M metagenome (GOLD analysis project Ga0105098, IMG submission 79137) | Freshwater sediment microbial communities from Prairie Pothole Lake near Jamestown, North Dakota, USA - PPLs Lake P7 Core (1) Depth... | ecosystem: Environmental > Aquatic > Freshwater >... | reverse complement strand
CCATTATATTCAATATCCTCGAATGATTGGTATTCATCAAAATAGTTATCTACTGTTGATCTATCGGATGTATCTCCTAAATAATATAAAGGAGCAGGAATTGGCATTTCTGAATATGTAAATGCATCGGTTCCTTTATATACATGCTTTCCAAGCATAGAACCATCTGTTTTTGAAGCATCTGTCACCCAACCAACTAATGTATTATTTCCATTCGAATCAAGAACATATCTATAATGCTTCTTGATGTTTTTATTATACATCGTTAAACCGAATAAATCACCACCAGCAGATCCGTCAGATGCACCACCAGCATAACCAGTACCACTCAAGTCTCCCTGCCATATATTATATATAACATCACCGTATTTAGTGAGTCGTGTCATCGTAGATGTTACATTATCAGTATCAGTGGACTCTATCGTAGGAGTGCCATTAACATTATTACAAGTATCAACTGGGGGCAATACAACAGACTCGGATTTCCATAGATTAGGAACATATGCTAAAGCATAATAACCAAGCCAATAATATTGACCTGTTGCCTGTGATGATGATGCTAGAAGAGATAAACCTTGATTGGTTATTTTTACACGCTTAGCCATATTATAGATATCCAAGTATTCAGTATTTAATATAGTTTATAATACATAAACATTAAATAATATTGAAATTATTGGATTTCATTAATTAAACGTTAGCGTATCTGCCCAATAATGTAAATACTTCACTTCCTCCAGTTCCACCCGAAGGTAATCCATTACCTAACCATAACAAATCACAAGTAGTGTTCGTTGCGATAGTAAATCCATAACAACTTATATCAGCCACACTATGATTTACAATCTTAACTACAGTGTTTGTATACATAGTATCAGCACTTGTAACAAGTGCGGTTAATTTTAATACAGCGGATGTAACAGTTGTTCCTGTTAATAGAATAATAGAGCCATCTACAACAATATCACTAGATGCATGCGCATCTACATCAGCACTCGCTGTGCGATACGTAGCACCGAAATTACGAATATGACTATAACTTGAAGCAAATATTCCATATGTGGTTCTGGTTGGTGAATCATTATTAGCAATTTCAATTCCACCACTACTATTATATAACATTAATAAAGCAGCATTTAAATAACTTATTCTAGATACACCAACTGTTTTTGTATCCGCTGCTGGTGTTTTCCATAGTAACCTATTTATTTTCCATGATGTTTGAGTTCCATCTTCTGTATTTGTATATGATTGTCCCGATCCAGCCATCACAGAACTATTATTATACTGAAGATCACCCGAAACACCCGCTGGTGTAGCAATAGGGTCAACTATTATCATTTCACCATTAGCATCAAAACTAATTATTTTACCAGTATCTGCATAGGCATTATCAGCTCCCTGCAATCTACCATGAATATGAAGTATTCCCTGATTACCAATACCAAGATGAACTCCATTTGGATTATTATCAGTTGAATCCACAGTAATATTATTACCAAATATAGACACTCCACTCGTTCCATTAGCGGTATTTTGATTACCAAATACCATATTAGTCGATGTATTTGTTAATATATTCAAGTGACCAACAGCTTTTGAATCACCACCACCTCCTGTGATGGAGTTATCAGTACCAAAAATCATAGCTTCTGGATCATCAGCGCGATTATCATTACCAATAATTATTAGTTCACCAGACCCGCTACCCTGAGTATTATCATCACCTATGATTATATTATCAGGGCCAGTAATATCATTAGCATGTCCCATAATCTGAGATTGTGATGCGTATGCACGAATTCTATTATTATTACCTAATATTTGTGTTTCATTAACATTAGTTTCTAATACATTCGAATCACCAATTATATGATTTTCACTAGAACTAGCTGGGATAGTATTATAACTTCCATGAATCTGATTATTTATCACATCTGTAAGAGCGTTACCACTTCCATGCATTTCATTATTAAGACTATCACCTAATATTATATTATCTGAACCATTTTTTACAATGTTATGAAGCGAAGTTCCTGCAATCGTAGTAGATGCAGCGTTAAATATAATATTATGACCAGCATCTTCTATCACATCACTGTCACCAAGGGCGGTTGTTCCCGTCCACATAGCATGATGAGTAGCTGTTCCAGATCCAGTAAACCCAGATCCTCCTGAACTACCTTGATTTCCCTGATAACCACGATCACCTTGATACCCTTTAACTTCACTTATAGGAATACGTCTATTTAATTTTTCTGAATTTATAACAACAGCTAAAGGAATTTGAGCTGAGTCGCTAACAGCATCCCCAAGACTAGAATACACCATATCAGAAATTTTTATACCATTAGAACTCATAATATCTCACCACTTTAATTATCTATAGTTTATAAATTCAAAATTAACTTCCCATCATCACTTCACATGTAAACGTTATGTATTGATAGGTACATGAAATAGTAGCATACCCAAGAGCTAAGCAAGTGACAACTCCATTAGAATCGACTGTAGCTACTGTCTCGTTGTTACTGAACCATTCACATGCATATACGTTGCCATCACTAAATACTGGCGTAATTGTATACGTAGATCCGATTAATCCATTAATTGACTCAGGATTTATACTATCTAAATATGGAGCTGATTGAATATTCCATGACGAACCATCAAAACAATCATTTGTAACCTCGTCAACAAACGAAATATCATCAAATCCAACATGAGATGTCATTCTACCACGTGCTCTCATATTACTTATATTTATACTTGCTTTGGCTTTACATTCCAAAAACTTATAAATTCCATCAAATACGGTATTTATTGGTTTGAATCGATGAATTTGATTTCGTATTCTTCTATTATCGGTTTCCATCAACTGATTATCAAAATTTCCCTCAATCTCTACCTTAATCTTAAAGTGGGGAGTAGGAATAAAATTAGAATCATTTCCGTTAATGTTGTCGCTTATCTGAGTTCCTCTGACATCATAGTCAGCAATTAATTCATTGTATGGATCTTCCTGTCTAGTCCAGTATGTCACTAATTTACCAACAATACCAAATGTAAGCAAAAGCATATCTAATGAAGATTCAGTTCCTTTCAATGCATAGAATTGAGGTAAATTTTGTATAGTTTCTCTAAGCGCATTTTCTCGCTCGATAGCAGTTGTATACACAATACTTTCATCGATATCTGATTTCACTTCGGTAATATCATATCCCATGAATCTAGCTAAATACTCAACAATCGATAAATCAATTACTTTTGGATCTTTTAAATAAGCCAAACGTTCGAATTTTTCAATTAATGGATATGTCATATCAGTTACACCGATAAACGATGAATCCATTCCAGTTCTAGGAGCTACTGAGTTATAATCATATCTAGAGTCATACTGTAAATGCAATTGAGCAGCAGTATCTAAATTGTCTATTTTTTCAAACACAAAGCTATAATTAACAGCAAATCTACCATCGATTTTATATATTTGATGAGTTATTTCAAAATTATCTGCTATGTATTGATTCACATATGCATCACTAAATCTAGTATATATATAAGGAACTGAATTATCCTCTAATTCATCAAACTCATCATTTTCTCTACCATCAACTGTAATATCTCGTATCTTTAATACTAATTTTTTATCTAGTCGTTTCCATGCTGCGTTTGATTGCACTCGATATATACCATTTTCACGAGTTATGAATTGATCTCGCAACTCAATAATGTCCCCATCAGAAAATTTATATGAACTACCAGAATCAAATACAAATTTATATTCACCATATAAATTAAATACGTTGTTCTTATTATAATTGGATTCTATTAAAATGCCTTTATATACATTCCCATTCAATTCAGTGGATGTCACTCCTCCAATAATCGTAAATGTAGTTGGATTTACTATGCTGTAAATATTAAATGTACCGTTATAATTGGCTGTATTTGATATAGTGATAGTATCACCAACTGAAAAATCATTAGGAATCGATGTGTTTATTGTAATTAAACTTCCATTTCCTGATATTTTTGATACAGATACTCCAATATAACTACTGTTATAATTAGATTTTTGCTGCCATTCAATATCAGTAACCTCATATTTATACCATGTTTCAGCTTGAGCTAATAAACTTAATCCTGTCTGTGCTGTCGCTGGTGTACTTGGTGTTATTCCTCCTTTTATACGATAATAAAACGAAGATGAGTTTGGAATAGCAGTTATTTCAAATCTACCATTATATCCAGTTTGAGAAGCACCACTTATAGTCACAACACTACCAATCGAGTAATCATGTGTATCATACAACTCAACCAACACATTACTAAGTCCTGTGTATATCAGTGATTTTATAACATGTGGATTTAATTCAGTTGATGTACTAGGATTCTCTGTAGTTATATCAAATAAATTCTGCTTAGAAAACAAAGTTACAGGAACTGATATTTTTGTTGTATCATATAGTTTCCAATCTCCTATATCGACTACATAAATACCATTCTGTGTAGTATTATATTGATTTTCGACTGATATAAAATCACCTACTACTGGAGTATATGTGGTTGTTATTTGGGTGGTCGTTGTTGCTGGTGTAGGTGTTAACCCATTTACTTGATATGTAAAGGTAACATCATCTATTACTGTGATAATAACATCCCCATTATATCCACTTTCAGAAGCACCATCAATATGAACAGTCATTCCACTACGATACCCATGTTCAACGGTTGTAACAACGGTAGCATATGTACTTGAACGAGATATAGACTCGATTTCACATATTATATCATTATTATACACAGCAGTGGCTGGTGTTGAATACGTACCATCTATATAACTTAAATCATCTATAGTATAACTAAATACATATGGACTTATGACTGTAATCTTATGTCTTCCATTAAGAATGACCTCATTCATATTATTAATAGTTACATAAATACCAGTCTCTAAGTGATGTATCTGGTTCGTTTTTACAGTAACTATTCCATCTGTTGCATTTATAACTGATATGTCAGATATTAGAGTCCAATCCGCACCCCGCAACAACATACTATCGATACTTCTGGCATTGATATATGAAGATATATCACCCGTAACAGCATCATAATCACCAGATCCCTGTATAATTTCCATAAATCCGTTTCGGGTGAGTAAATTGGAAGGAGCTACACGTGGATCAAATATAAATTGACGTTGTTCATGCCCAAATTTAAGTGACAAATCTTGAATTTTTTTAATATATAAATCAGAATATAGTTTATCGAATCCAATCGAAAAATCAGGTGATTCATTTACGTCAAGGGATTTAACTGAATACATTCCATTCATATACGGATTATATTCAGCCTTTTTATCATACACAACAACACCAGCCATATCAATAATGAAATACTCATTATTTGAAATTTGGATATTACCACTCGTGTGAGTTTTTAATACTCTATATCGTTTTTTATCATAGTATACATAGCTTCCCTTCGTATATATTATACTAGTAGAAGATACCCATGGAATTACAGTTGATGTTGATTCTATCATAACAGGAAATAAGGAATCCGGTGAGTTTTTCAAAAAATATCCTTTAGATATAACATCACCATACATCGAACTTAGAGTCATTTCACCAGTTGATCCTTGACTGTTATGACTATATATAGTACATCCAGTATTCAAGTCCTGTGTATATTTAACTATACCAAATACTGCCGAACTACCTGCACTTAAAAATCTAACTCCATTTAATTTAACTGCATTGGTTGTTGTATTGACTGACTCTATAGTGTAAAGTGTTGATTCCGATAACATATTTGAACTAAATCCACTAACAGGAATAATTCTAAGCATATCACCAACAACCAATCCATATGTATCAGAGAATGTAAATGTCTGATCGGTTACATTAAATGAGTTATCATTACTTATTTTATTTACTTTAGTCAATGTAACATCTGAACCAGATCCAACTGATGTGAATCCAATTCCTTCTAATTTAATCCCCATCTTACCAGTATATGATTTTTTTATATCAATTATTTTATACTGTGTCGATTCGGAAAGATATGATACCGTAGCAACTGGAATCGTAGCAACAACATAATCACCATAATTAAATCCATCCACATTTGATACGATGAACAATTGATTTATCACATCAAGATCAATAGCAGGATTAAATGTAGTTGAAATTACATCATATTCAGGAGTTGCTCGATTTAATAAATCGCCACTCACTATGGAATTTTCACCAAACACATTCGAATATGCCAATTTGTATTTATATTTTTCACTATCCACTAATTTACTGTAGAATAAATCTGATATTACTAATTCACCACTATATTCGTGACCTATTACATATGATTTGTATGTGAATTGTTTAGGGGTTATGATTGATGTAACTTCTAAATTATTTCCATTAAATAAGGTAGTATCACTTATGTAAACCTTATCACCTACATTTAATAAATGATTGCTATCAACTGTTACCGTAACATTACTACCCGATAGATTTATTATATCTAATATTTTTATGTTTCGTGAATTTACACCATATATAGGATCTACGTAATTTGTATTTTTATTATTAGATAAAACAGTACTCTGAGTCAATTCACGTGCATAAAAGAGTCCTTTACCATACCCATATGTCCAATCAAAATTATCACATCCAGCACCAAATGTTATTTCATAATCTTCATCATATGTACTAGGTAAGGTCGTTATTACGTTGTAGTAATCAATTAATACATCCTCAATTACATTATCATCGACATCACCTTTAGCATCAACTACAGAAGTTATACTTTTTATATTTGATATAGTTGCAGTGAATGATACTCCATAATATACCAAATCATTAACCGTACTTTCTTTACGACTACTAATATCTGATATATCAGATACATTAAATTGCATAATACGAGGAACTAAACCAACTACACTACTAATTGGTTCATTTTCTGTATTGGTAAATGGATCTTGTGAACTTGAATTTGGATCAATAACTAATTTATCAGAGGCTGTGTCATAATAATAAACACCACTATAAGTTTCAAACGAAGTATCTGTAAACTTAACAAAAAATTTATCACCATTTAAGCTAACCGCTTTTATACTAGGTGTTATTATGTCTGAATTTAGTATGCCATCTGCGGTTGATATATTACTAACATCTCCATAATATCTTATGTACTCCATAATCAACGGACGACTTGATATATATGGATTTCCTTCTGGTTTAGATAAAAACAATACAGCATTGGATCTCAGTTCTGATTGTTTAAATAAATTTATTAGAGCAAATGCCTTTTTCTGTACTGTTATCAGATTTGATTCGATTGCTATGAATTTAAATTCAAATTTTTCAACAGTAGAAATATTTCTATATGCATTATTTAAGTAATCAGATAGTAACTGAAGAAGAACAACAACGTCTTCTTCAGCTTTTAAGAAATCAGGTATCTGTGATACATAGTCTATGTATCTATGCACACCACCATCATTATGTATTGTAGGATTTTTTGCCATATTTTATATTACCTTGTCAAGATTGAATCGCCTTCAACCGTTAAATCTATGTCTTCCGATGATATATTAAATTGAACTATTTCGTTCTCACTTGAATATTTTGTTATATTTCCATCTGAATCAACCAACTGACTCGCGATTGTATTAGCCAAAATATTACGAGTCAATTTTATATATTCCATCGTATACTTAAAATAATTATACATAGTAGACGATGTACCTTCACTTAAATTAGCAATTGAGTCTGTATCTTTGAAAGACAAATATCCATCACTCTCATACCAACCTTTTATACTTTCGATTACATTGTATATAGCATTAGCATCTAATACTGCACCAGCACTCTTATATGTTTTGTATATGTTAAATAATGGTACATATACGTTGTTCAACATGGTAGCCCATATAAATGTAGTGAATTTATTTAAATCTTCTTCGGTTAAATTTGTCTTTGGGATATATTTGCTCGTCGTTCTATCATAATATGCAATATATGTTTTATAATAGTTTGATATAGCACCTCTGATAGATTCTTGTGCATCAACTTCAAATGTTACTGACTGATTGTATGCTGAATTTGTATTACCGGACACATCATTATATTTATAGTCATAATTTAGTTTGATTTCAAATCCATCATAATCAATTTCCCGTTGATTTATAAATTGAGATGTATCATCAGACATCCATGTTAATGTAGCTAAATCCAATGTAGAATACGAATTAGGGCGAGGAACTAACTTTATATTAACACCAGCCACTTCTGGGAAGGAGTGTATAAGAGTCTCAAGTTTGGATCTAAATACAGGCGAAGCAAATTCAGTATATTCTTTTAGATACGAATAAATCTTATTTCGGATATTCGTTTTTATATCATTGAATGTATGACCTTTGAATAAAGTTATGTCCATATTCATAGTAAAATCATGAACAATAGGAGGTACGTACATATGCTGTCCACCACCCAATGTAATATATCCTTTACGATTCAATGCAATTAATAGAGATTCTAATTCAGATCCATCTTCAGCAAAATCCAATGGCTGTAAATTAGCAGAAAATACAAACTCAGGAATCATTGGTAGCGTATAATCCAGTGTACCAAAATATCGTTTAATTAATTCATTGCTATCAGTCAATGTATACTCAGATCCATTGGAATCTTTCATTTTTATGATTATGTTATTATTGACTATATCAGTATTCATTGTGCTTTGAATATCAATTAATGACATTCCAGTTGACTTAAAATCATCATTACTAGGCAATTCCGTATAATCATATTGCCATAAATACATTAATCCATTAATTTTATATCCATCTAAATAATATTCAACCGATTCGGTTGGGTAATATGACTCATCTTTGGATCTATATAAATCCTTCAATACAGAAAATCTTACCAAATTTGAATACTTAACATTAGGATTCACCTTTTTGGTGTAATTAGCATCATATGTTAAGCTACGTTTTTCATTTAAGATATCTTCACCGAATGCATTTGCGTATTTAATATCTGAATATCTACTTAGATATGTTTTATAACTAGATCTATTACTCAACGAATCCAATGAGTTAAAGATCTGAGACGCATTCTTTTTAATAGATTCAGCACTTTCTATGTTTGATCCACCGCGAATATCAGTGGTTAATGCAATATTGAGATCAGTTAATGTTAAATCACTTTCAGTACCATCTGCCTGTGTAATTAATACAGTACCGGGATTTGCAGTTAGTGCAGATCCAGATACGTTCAATAAATTTCCGTTTTCACCATTAGTTGAAAAATAGCTTACTGCAATCTTACCATATGGTATAGCGGATTTTATACCATCACCAAACATTATGCGTGGATTTCCATCATTTGCAGTATCAATAATAACACTATAATTAGTGGTCTTATTTGCATTTTCTATGAAATTTTCGATATCATTAACTGAATTATTCACAGAAGGATCTTGAAAGCCTCTTCGTGATATTCGCCAGTATACAAGATCATTTACAGCATTGACTGGATCGAAATTATCCATCAACGATGCATCTGAGGTTACTGTGGTAAATCTATGCTTTCTTTGAGTAAATTTATCTGGTTCACTCCAATTAGGATCACCAAAGCCAAAATAATCAGAAAAACTACTGTCATTTAGTAAAAATTCTTGATTTTGCTTTCCGCTTGAAAAGAATGATGTTGTTATAAAGGAACCTTCAGCTAACACAGCACGACCCGATACCAATGTCATCAATCCATTTGTATAATCAGAACTTGTTCTATCATAACTAAATTCCATATCATCTATGGCAGTCAATACTAAACTAGATATTGAAAATTTAGATCCCTTTGATATATTAACCTTCACAGTTGGATATACACCACTTCTTTTTAGTTGTATACCTATTCCACATTTAGCAGGAACGGGTCTTCTGACACTATATCCAAGCGATCTAGCCCCAATGTATATTGATTCAAGATTTGTGGCAGTTTCTAAGAACGAGTTTTGGAATGCAGCTTCGGCATATGACGCATTTAGGTCTGAATTACCAGCAAGCAACTCTAAAAATGTTCTTCCGAATGAAGATTCACCTAAATCAGCTAAGTTACCTTCTTTAGCTCGTAATATCTTTAGAAGATCATTTAATACCTGATCATAGGTAATTTGGGTATATTTTCTATTTTGTGCTATATTGAAAATTCTTAATTAATAGTTGCTTATAGTTTATAATAGCTAAAATGTATATATTTTTTCATTTTAGTCATTTTTAATGTTTCTATAAAAAACAACTCGATGTAATAAATATAAACTATATCAAACACCACTTGTATACTTATGGCAACAATTACTTTATCAGTTTCATATAACTTACGCGATTCTGCTACCGAATTACATAATTTCGGTGTAGGTGCTAATGTATCTCGTGGGTTATGGGATAATAGAGATAAAGGAATCCTCGAACGCAGTGAAAAACATCAGATAAATGTTCCTGAGTGGTCACAACAACCAAATACTGGATTAAGTACCTATTTCAGAAGACATAACGGATTCAAAGATCAGGAAAGACATAATAGAGTATCTCGTAATTTTACACTTAGACAAGGCACTTTTGTTAAATATTATGCAACTAGCTTCGATCCTATGAGTGATCCTTTATACCATGAAGATAACAACAGAGAAGTCCAACGGTATTTTGATGTGCCTATGATTTTGACATTTCAACCAGAAAATGAAATTTATAATAGATTCGGTATTCAGCACTTAGATGAGTTTGAAGTGCATGTGCATATGTCATTATTCATGGAATTACAATTTGCAAGCCTACGTCGAGCAGGAATCTTACCAGCATGTGATCCTAATGAACATAATCCTATATGGAGTCAGAGAGGATATGAAGGCTTTAGATATTATGGCTATTCAGCACAACAAATATTCCCAAAAGCTGGCGATTTAATGAAAATTGAAGCATTTGACACATTATATGAAATAGAAAGTGTTAAAGATGCTGCACCTGACCATCAACATAGATGGAGAAAATACTGGTGGAAACTATTCTTGAAGGATGCTATGGACAATGGAAAGAAAGTAAGTACGGATGTATTAAATGATCCAGAACAGGAAGGATTTATTAATGATCTTCTTGGAGCACAATCGGGCAGTGGATTAGTCGATCCACTTGGAAATTCAATAAAATGGCCTTTTGATGCATCATGTACCGTAGATCAATTAAAGAAAGATGTTTTATTTAGACCGCCAGAGGTAGATAAATCAGTTACTGATATATCAGGCGATAATAATTTTTATCCATGTTACGATAAATTCGGTAAATGGTAATGAGGTTTTAGATGGTTCCCTATTATTTCGTAAGAACACAAGAAAAAGTTGAAATTGCTTTACTGGATATGTTTAATAACATAGTAGTAAATAAATACAATGATATAACAAGAACGTCTTATTCACAGACGATAAGAGTCCCTATTGTCATAAATCAAGAAAAAAACTTTGCTAACTGGTTTAGAAATGTAGAAGAAAAGAAAAGAACTATGCCTATTCCTATAGGCGGTCTCCGATTTGTATCAAAAGAACCAAATAATGAGAATCGTACCCAATCTACATATGCTAGACAAATATTTTCAAAGGCAACCGAACGTTGGATTCAAGATATTCAACCAACTCCATATAGATTAACATATGAGTTAGAATTTCTAACTGATAATTTATCTGATTATCATCAAATAACCGAAAATATAGTACCTTATTTTAATACATCTAGAGCATTAAGAATAAAAGAATTCGATTTTGCTCCTGACATTGAACGAAAAATAATAGTGTATTTAGCTGGGACTACAGAAACGTTTGAAGATGAATTAGAAGCTGGAAGTAAACATCGGTTCTTTAAGCCAAAATTTACATTTAGATTAGATGTTGACTGGTATAGACCATTTGAAATACCAGAAATGATTAAATATGCTCAAATGAATTTCCAGATTGATGATTTCATGCATTCACAGCAAATATTTGTATACCCAGACCCAATTGCACAGACCGAGAAGAAAGCATGGGAGCAGTTATCTGATACAACTAGAACGGGATATTCATTACTAAAGACATTCTCACGCAGTTTAGTCAAAGAGACTAACATTGACGGAACTGTAACATGGGAAAATATAACAGCACCTGATGCAGTTAGACCAGTTGGTGTACCTAGTTTTAATTTATTACACCTTGATTTCGATAATGACACTTCACATGAAGTAGATAGAAGTGGGTTTGGTCGTGATTTTGTTGCGTTAAATGATAATAATCGAACATTTATTTCACCACTTGAACCCGGAAATGGTCAGGATACCCCCGATGGATATAAAGTAGACCCAACCGTTAAATGGAATAAAATTTTAGACTGGTTTGGTACTAATAATGGATTAAATGAATCTCCATTTACATTCCAAAGCATATTACAATTCAAAAATTCACCTGTGCCAGATACAATTTTCCAATATCTACTTAATGATGAGACAACTACAGATACTGGTGTAGTAATACCACAAGGTGAGGTATTTTTTGATTGGGGATTGATTGATTCAAAACTTTATTTCACATTCAAAACATATGGATCGGATTCACTTTTCTATACATTTACAACAAAAAATAAATTGGATCTGAATAATATGGATATTTATAAATTTGTGTTTGTTTTATATGACAGTGGAAATGCTGGTACATTTGGATACACAATAAATAACGGAACTATGATAGCACTAGAAACGATGAGAACATAAAAAATGGCAATTACAACAATAACACTTAGTAATAATACTGTAGCTGAAGGTCAACCTAATGGATACCTAATTGGGACGTTTACAGTTAATGACCCATTAGCTACCATTGAGTTACTTGACAGTTCCAGCCATCGGTTTGTTCTGGATTCTTCTGATTTGCTTGTTGCTGATACTACGTTAATTGATTATGAAAATCCCACAACACATATATTACCTATTGAAATAGCAGCAAAAATAACACAACCGATAAAATTAATAGAAGTAACTGACACTAAATTACAGATAACCACTATAAATTCTCATGGATTAACAATGAGTGATGTTGTATGGATTTCTATATTTAATGGAATCACTTACAACACCAGATATGATGTATATGATATAATCGACCCTAATACTGTTATTCTAACGGTGTCTACATTACCTACATCAACAACCAATATAACAGCAAATATAGAATTAATTGAAAAACTACTTACTATCACGATAGACACCGAAACAGCAACTTCATTAAGTGTAAATGATACAATTGGCGTTTCGTATACCGTATATTATGATAAACCATTCGATTCGACCAATCCATATACAGTAAAAACTATTAATGGATCTAAACTCACAACAGAATTACTTGTATCGGATTCTACTGAATTACTTAGTAATGCATTTGGTACATTATATACAGATTATTTAAGTCAAACATTCAATATAAATGTCACCGATGGAACTGAATTAGCACCCGTGATACTATCTATATCACCAAGAGCAAGCAAAATACAGACACATCCACAAATCACACTAACAGGATCTCATTTTATCGAAGGTGGATCTCCTATAGTTCGTGTAAATGGCATCCCTGCTTATATTGACAGTAGTACAGACACCGAAATAAAATTTACATTAACTACAGATTTAACTTATGGAATTTATGATGTAGTTGTTGCAAATGGCTATCAATACATAACCTATAATTTAAGCAATGCAGATAATTTCACCACATATTCAGATGATTTAACTCATATTGAACTAATTCGATATATGAATGATGAAGCTGTTAGCTTCTCTATCGGAAATAATAAATGCTATGTTAAACCAACACTTCAATTAGTATATGATACAGATGGAATTTCTGGAAAATTCGGTAAAGTAATGAATGTAATTCCAGCGAATCCATACATGGAATACATCCAAGTATATCTAAAACATAATTCTAATTTTGATTGGAGTACAGGTGGATTGGTATCATTAGATTCAATTGAATTAATTGATGGTGATTTAGTATGGTTATCTAATCAAACCGTTTCGGCTGATAATGGCATATATATAGTACGAAGTTCATCTTGGGAATTCGTACAAGCTGTTACATCTGATACATTTGTTGATCTAGGTGCAAGAGCAACTGATCAAGTTGATGGAAATATAAATCGAAATATAATAATCGATCATAATATAAATTTCGGAATATCTGGATTTTATTCTATCACATATTATATACTAAATTCATTAGGAATACTATCAACAGCAACGAGAAAAGTTAAAATTTTAGGAGTTGGTGCATCCATTACACCAATAGACTCATATAAAGTCACTGATTATCAAATATCAAGTGAAGTAGATACAGATTTATTAATAAATGGCGTGTATTCATCTAATTATCAGGATGCGTGTTGCCCAACGCAATCAGATACAGAACCACCATCAGCATCCACTATATACATAAAAAAAGATGGATCGGTGAGTTATACAGCAAATCAATCAATGGATAATCATAGAATAACAAATCTAGAAAATCCTATATATGATGGGGATGCAGTAAATTTAGGAACCGTAAAAACATTAATATCAAATATAAATGGTTCTATAACGAGTTATATAGCAGGTGAACATATATATAAATATCAAATTGTATATATAAATACGGATGGTAAGATTTATTCAGCAAGTAGTTCAAATTTACTTAGCATGGGAAAAATACTAGGAGTTGCATTAACAGAACAACTCACAGATGAATTAATCGATGTCATTGGTTATGGTAAAATTGCTAATTTTTCAACATCATTGAGTATTGGTGTAATGTATTACTTAAATAATTCCGGTTATTTAACTATAACACCACCAACTACCGGATTTATTCAGATTATTGGAACCTCTGTGTCATCTACTCAAATGCTTATTCAAATGCAGACACCAATTCAACTAGAAAGCTAATTAGTATTATTTAAGTATACTCGTTTGTTATAAACTATTGAATATATCAAACGTGTATTTTATTATGGCAGAGAAAAAACCATTAAGTAATAATTCAGGCTTAATACGAGAATTTCAAGACGGTGATTTTGTTCCAGTTAGATTCGGTGGAACGGGTAAAACATCATTGACCCAAGATTCTATGCTTATTGGTAATGGTACATCACAACTAAAAACATTAAAATTAAATTTAACTGCAACCACATCACCAACAGCATCAAATGACATAAATGATGGCTATTCAATTGGATCTCGTTGGTTAGATTCTACCCATCACTTCGAATATATATGCATGGACAATACAGCCAATGCTGCGGTTTGGGTAGTTGGTGGTGGTAGTGTTGGCGCACAAGGAAACCAAGGTAATCAAGGTGTGTCTGTTACTGGATCACAGGGTAATCAAGGCAATCAGGGAAATCAAGGAAACCAAGGCGTATCTGTAACTGGAGCACAAGGTAATCAGGGTGTGTCTGTTACTGGAGCACAAGGCAATCAAGGAAACCAAGGTGCGTCAGTCACTGGTGCGCAGGGTAATCAAGGTAATCAGGGTGTGTCAGTCACAGGATCACAAGGTAATCAGGGTAATCAAGGAAATCAGGGTAATCAAGGAAATCAGGGTAATCAAGGTGTGTCAGTTACTGGATCACAAGGCAACCAAGGTAATCAGGGTAATCAAGGTGTGTCAGTTACTGGATCACAGGGAAACCAAGGTAATCAAGGTGTGTCAGTTACTGGTGCGCAGGGTAATCAAGGTAATCAGGGTGTGTCAGTCACAGGATCACAAGGTAATCAGGGCAATCAAGGAAATCAGGGTAATCAAGGTGTGTCAGTTACTGGATCACAGGGAAACCAAGGTAATCAAGGTGTGTCAGTTACTGGATCACAGGGAAACCAAGGTAATCAAGGTGCATTTAATCCTACGATTCCAGTAGATTATATAGAATTTAATCAAACAGCAAATCACACAGCAACCACTGGACAAATCACATGGAATGATGTAGATAAAACATTTGATTTAGGACTAACTTCAGGTAGTGTTCTACAAGTTGGTCAAGAATTGATGATATACGCTCATAATGAAAGTGGTGTCACAATACCAAATGGATCTGTTGTATATATAACAACATCAGGAATCCCAAATGCAACAATACATGTCGCACTAGCCTCATGTGATTCTATAACAGCATATTCAACTATTGCAGTAGCTACACAAGACATGCTTGATGGTGATATGGGATATTGTACTCTCGTTGGTAGAGTGCGTGAATTAAATACGTCATCATTTAATGATGGTGATAAATTGTATTTATCAACAAATGGAACTATAACAAATGTAGAAGTTGTATTTCCAAATCATTCCGTTGAAATTGGTTATTGCGTAAAAAGTGATGCAACGACTGG
>Ga0105098_10000297_pt1 | contig 16486 bp, 14 predicted proteins | sample PPLLak21cMay2015_FD_79137 | JGI IMG/M metagenome (GOLD analysis project Ga0105098, IMG submission 79137) | Freshwater sediment microbial communities from Prairie Pothole Lake near Jamestown, North Dakota, USA - PPLs Lake P7 Core (1) Depth... | ecosystem: Environmental > Aquatic > Freshwater >... | reverse complement strand
GTCGCGCCAAGAGCCTGTATCAACTCGCGCGGCAAGTCCTCCTGCCTGAGGATTCCGGCCCGCGTTGCGTCGTCGATGTCGTGATTCACGTACGCGATGAGATCTGGAACCCGCATGATCTGACCTTCGACGGTGGCGGGCCGCTCAGCTTCCGGCACGCCGACCGGCGAGCCGGCTTTCCCTTTCGAGTGCTTCGCGATCCCGTCGCGCACTTCCCAGGTGAGATTTAGACCGGGAAATTCGGGATAACGTTGTTCCAGTTCCGTGACAATGCGCAGGGACTGCCTGTTGTGGTCAAAACCGCCGTAGTCCTTCATCAGGCGGGCGAGGGCAACTTCACCGGAATGCCCAAATGGCGAGTGACCCAGATCGTGGGCGAGACAGATCGCCTCGACCAGATCCTCGTTGGCGCCGAGGGCCCGCGCCAGCGTCCGCCCGATCTGGGCAACTTCCAGCGTGTGCGTGAGGCGAGTGCGGAAATAGTCGCCTTCGTAGTTGATAAAGACCTGCGTCTTGTATTCGAGCCGTCGAAATGCGGTGGTGTGGATGATGCGGTCACGGTCACGTTGAAAGGAGGTGCGGTATTCTGGTTCGCTATCCAGATAGGCGCGGCCCTTCGAGTCCCGGCTGCGCATGCCGTAGGGAGCCAGGCTTTTGTCCTCGATCTCCTCGAGCTGTTGACGAGAAAAAAACATGATCCACCTTTCAGATACAAATGTCATTGCGAGCGACCGCTGGTCGAGTGTGGCGCTTTTAGCGCCGCGTACCGAGACCAAGGGAGCGAAGCAATCTCGATAGGATGAGATTACCACGTGGCGCCGAACGCCACTCGCAATGACAGTATTGTGAAGTGGGGCGAGAGGGGGTCGAACCCTCACGGTGTCTCCACCGACGGATTTTAAGTCCGTTGCGTCTGCCGATTCCGCCATCGCCCCGGCGCGTATATTCTACCTTAATTTGAAAGGCTTTCCAATTGGCGGAGTGCCTAATGTCGAGGAGACACAGAATATGTCACCCTGAGCGTAGCGAAGGGTCTCCTGAGAATCTGAGCCTTTCAGGCTCAGATTCTCAGGGATTCTTCACTCCCCGCGAAGCGGGTCGTTCACACCGCCCCGGTGCCCCTCCGGGGGAATGACATGTACTTTTCGATGTTAGGCACTTGCCAGTCATCAAGAGATAGAATGCGGTATGGTTCCCGATTTGAAGGAAGTAAAAGCATTTGCGGATCATCTTCACTCGCTTGGCAAATATTGGCAAGCGGAATACACGCCTGAAAGCAATAAGAAGCCTGAAGATTCGAGGATGACCTTCACCCCCGCCGATTTCTGGATCGGCGAAAGCGGCATCTGGTTTTTTTCCCTGATGTGGGAACATGGCAAGGACAAAAGCCCCGTTGAGTTTTTGGACGATCGCGGGCTTGTAAAGTAATTACTACAACCAGTAAGCAAACGACCAGGTTGAGAACCTGGTCGTTGTTATTTGAGTCTGTTGCGTCTGCCGATTCTGCCATCGTCCCGGCGCTGTTCCACCTTAATTTGAAGGGCTTTCCAATCGGGATGCATGAGCTTTGTTTAAGGAGTAGAATCTAGGTACATTGAAGCTAGGAGGAAGCTATGCCACAGGAAACGCTAAATCTAATTATCGGTGCTGCGATAGCCATTGTTTCATCATTACTTAGCCAAATTGCTGGTAATTATTTTGAAAGAAAGAGTGATGAAAGAAAGAGAAAGTGGGAATTAGCAGACAGAGAATTTAATAGGCGTGCTCAGTTTTTAGACAAGAAATTGGAGGAAGTTCAATCTCATCTTGCTAACTTAGTAGAGCTCTCTCGGAAAATGAATGAGTATCAAATTGGAATAATCACGGTTGGAGCGGTATCGAGTTATGGTAATAAGGCTTTTACGGAGATAAATGAATTAGCAGAGTCTATGGCAAAAAAGGTAATGAATGTTTTTCTCCTAAATGATAAAGAGTTGAACGATTTACACGAGAAGTTATTATCACTTCTCCGTGAAGAACGTCAACATATAAATCTGATAAGGAACGATATTTACGCAAAGGAAACCACAAAGGAACCTATTGACAAAGAGCCTTTATTACAGAAAGCATCGGACTATAACAAACAGGCGGCTCAATTGCTAGGAGATATATACAGAAGAGTGGATATGATTTCCCAAAAAGTCCCATAAATAGCTAGGAGGATAGAATGGATGAGACTACTAAAGTCATTATTGCCACCCTATCGGGTTTTGTCATTGCTTTCTTTGCTGAACCAGTAAAGAATTATTTTGGGAACAGAGCCAAATTACATCATTTGAGAGTTGCATTTTATACGGAACTTGTTAATAACTATTATGCTTTAACTCACTTTACAATGGGTAATACTGAAACCGATTCCTATGTATTGCATAATGCAACTAAATATCAGATGAGAACAGAATGTTATAAGCATGCTCTTCAAAACGAATTGCCTTTGTTTTATCAACTTACAGAAGCAAAATTATTAAATCATGTATATGGTCTGATAAATCAGTTAATAAATCTGCCTAGTGATTTGTCAGCCATATATGGTAAACGGGGATTAAAATCAGCTTCACCTAATTTTACACAGCATGGCAATACTTTTAAATATATGTTTACTACTTCGTTTGCTTGTGGGGCGTTTGATGTAAGAGTTCTTAAGAAATTAGTTACATCAAAACAATACAAAGAAATAATGGAAAAAGGAAAAGAATATATCGAATTGGGTGCTAAAAATGAGGTGCAATAGCACATCTACAGAGCACAAAACAATAACTCCCCTTTCGGGGAGTCTCTGTTTAATCAGCTACTATTTCTGCCTTACTTCGAAATGCTCTCCAACCTTGAGGCGTTATCGCGGTTCAAAAGATACCTGTTCCGCAGGTCCTTCACCACAAATGGGAGATAGAGAATAAGCATCGAGGCGATCCCGATCAACTCCATGTATACAATATAGATGGGCCATGCGGGGAGCAGGTCGAGCAGGCTGGGGGTAGCCGGCTTGGAATTGATCATCAGGTAGTTGCTGCCGATGTATGAATTGATGAAATAAACGATCCCAGCATAGATGTTCATCCAGATGAAGACTCGCAGCATGGATTTCCAGGTCGGGCGGAAACCTTCCACGGCGGTCATGTAGATGGCGGAAGTAATGATCAATCCGTGCGAAAGGAAATATTGGAAGTAGAAAAAATGGGGGAAGTTATATTCGCCGATGCCCGGTGTCCCCAGGGCATGAATGGCGCCCGCGATCCCCATGAAATACATGAATTCGTAAACCCTGTACTTTTTGGTCATCAGCATCCAGGCGCCCGTCCAGACCAGCAAGCTGCACAGGTGCAGCGGCAGCATGGTTTGAATGGTCCATTTGCCATAGATGTAGTTCCAGTAATGCCAGGCAACTTCGTTGCCCACCAGGATCAATGCCAGCAGCCAGCGGATTGTCCCTTTGGTCCCGTCGCTGGAACGTTTGAAGCGGAGCAGGAACAGGTTGAGGAGTATCAATGCCGCCAGCGCGGCGAAGTGAGTGGTTCCAAACAACTCGAAAGCACCACCCTGATAGTCGGCAGCGAAGAAGTCAGCGAAGAAATTGGTCATGGGGCTATTTTACATCGAAATTGAGTTTGTCTGATGAATGTAAGAGCGGAGCAGACTGCCGAGTCTGCCCCGCTCCTGATGATACATGACTTATATCGCTCTATCTTGGATTACTGGGAAGGAGGCGCGGTCCACCCGAGTGGAGCGCTCCCTGCGGACAGACTGGTCTGCCAGGCATTCCAGGATGGAACTTCCATGACGACGATATTGCCAACGTTCGATGGGTTGGAGGACGACGGATGCTGGACGTAAGCAAGCCGCGTGCCATCCGGACTCCAGACCGGGTTCGTTGCAAACCCCACCTGCTGGCTCACGGTCGCCTCACGGTGGATAAACAACAGGTCCCAGCTACTCAGCTCGTTGCGCGTCTGCAGCACGAGCCATTGCCCACCCGGGCTCCATACCGGGGGATCCAGCCATTCCGGGAAAGTCGTGGAAGGCGAATACGAATGCACGATCAACGAGGTCTTCCCGTTCAGGTCGAACATGACCAGTGAGAACTGTCTCTGCGGTTCGAAGGCGCCTTGTGAAACCCACCAGGTCAGCAGGTGCCCATCCGGCGCGAAGACCGGGCTGGTGTATACCGCATTCGGAATGTTGCTCTGATAGCCGTATTCTACAACGTCGAAGGGGCGTGGACCTGCGCCGATCTCGTAGAGCATGGGCTGGCCAAGCATGTCGTAGGCAATGGTTTTGCCGTCAGGGTTCAGGGCAGGCCGGGTATAAGACGGAACGTCGCTGAGCGTGGTGTAATCACTGCCATCGGTGTTCATTATCGAAAGATAACCGCTGATGTCATGGTTCCATTTCTTTTCCTGCGCTTCATTGATGCCCATGGAATTGAAAACGATCTTCGCAGGGTTGGCGGCCCACCATTGCGGGAATTGCTCAAAACGTTCCGATGTAGTAGTTAGATTGATACCGGGGTTGTCCATGGGTTCAGCCAGCCACAGGTCTCCGGACCGTTCAAAGAGCGCCTGCAATCCGTTGGGCGAAAAATATGCCAGCCTGCCCTGCATGATCTGGACCGGGTTGCCATTGATCATTTTCCCGATCTGGTCCGCGTAGATATCCGCGTAGATCAATCCGTCCAGTGATGACAAAGAGATTACGGGAGGCAGAGTAGGCGCAGATGTTGATGGCAATGTGGGAACGGAGCCCGGTTGTGTCGGAGGGCAAAGGGCGGGCGGCGTTGGGGTTGGCGCAAGGTAGGAATAAGCATTGTTCGCTTCATCGCTTTCTGCCACGAGATTCTCGGGGTCCACAATCACCGTGTAGGAAGCACCGGCTGAATTTAACGGGATCTGGACTTCCAGGCTTTGCAGGGCCGTTAGGGTCCCGATCCGGACCTGATACCCGGTGGATTGTTCGACCGCAAAAACATCCTCTGCTGTAACAGACCCGCGGTTTTCAATGATCGCCCGGATCTCGTAAGGGGCATAGGCGGATATGCAGTTGGTAGGACTGCCCGGGATACCCTCCATTCCAAGATACACGCTCGATACAACCAGGTCAGGCCTTGCGTTGGATGGCTGTGTACCTGCCGCGGTCGGTGAGCTCATGACCGGCACGCAAGCGGATAAAGAAACGATCAGAAGAAATTGGAAAAGGGTTCGCAGTGTCATTCTTCTCCTTGGTATTTTGAATTGGTTTTTTTGATAGGAAGGCCCGATCGATCTGCCCTGTGGTAATTCCACGCTTCCTATGACGGATGGTCACTCCCCGTTGTTCCAATTTCTCGAGGCCGGGAAGTCCCTATGAACGCGTGCCTGAACGGCCCAGAATGACAGCTACTCCCGCAATCATCCTGTAATGCACTAAACAACAGCACAGTCATACAATGAAGCCGGATGGGAAACCTTTGGATTGCTGTTCATAAGAAGGATGTGACCATGAAACCGAAGCGCCTCTTTCAAATCCTTGTTTTGCTTGCGCTGCTGTTCAGTCCTTTTGGGAGTAATCAGCCTGCGCGCGCCAGCGCCGATCTTTCTGCGCCGCGGGACGTCAATCAAGACCAGCCAAGCGTATCCATGACGATCAGTCCAGCCAATGTGAATCCGGGCGAGAACACGCTGGTGACGGTGCGTCTGAATAACGTGCCTGCGGAGGGGTATTCCAGTGCTGAGATTACCTGTATCTATAACCCAGGCCTTGTAGCAGCAAATAACATCGTCGTTGGAGATCTTTTTGGTATCGACCCGGCTGTGGCGATCAACGGTCCCCAGGATGGCCGTTTTATCGCCGCGATCGCTGGCAGCGATGGCAGGATAGCCACCGGCGGTGGGACGGTAATTGTCTTTAATCTCCAGGGCATCCAGCCAGGTCAATCGCCGCTGGAATGTCGGGCACGCGTCTCCTGGGCGGACAACAAGCTTATCAATATCTACTCCATCCCTGCCAGCTTGACTGTTCTGGGAGGGACTCTTACACCGACCTTCGAGCCTACGGCCTGCGACAAGGCGGAGTTTATTGCCGATATCAGCGTGCCGCCCGGAACCGTGATGTCCCCGGGTGCGCAATTCATAAAAAGGTGGCGTCTGAAGAATGTTGGCTCGTGCGTTTGGACGACTTCTTATCGACTGGCACTCCTGAGCGGCGAGCAAATGGGCGCACCCTCGTCCATCCAATTCCCTGCCAATGTCGCACCGGGTCAGACGGTGGATCTCTCGCTCCCGATGACCGCACCGTCCATAGCCGGTTCCTATCGCGGCTACTGGATATTCCAGAATGCAACTGGAGTACCCTTTGGCGTCGGCTCACAGGGAAACCAGCCCTGGTTTGTGGATATTACAGTGTCGGGCGCCACGCTCACAGCGAGTCCGACTGCTACGCAATCGCCCACTCCGAGCATTACACCCAGCGGACCCACACCGACGCCTTCGCCGTCACCTGCGACGGGCACGCCGTCACCAACCATTACGGCCACGCCGACGACGAGCGGGACACCCGGCGCCCCCACAGGGACTCCCATAGCGGGGACCGTCTTTGACTTCACAGCCAATGCCTTTGAAGCCGATTGGCTTAGCGGCGCGGGCCTGCTCCCATTTCCAGGCATTGATGGAAACCCCAATGGCTTTGCATACATAGTGAATAGCCCCAGACTTGAAACAGGAGCCACCGCTCCACGTCCGGGCCTGCTCACGGTCCCACAGAACGTTCAGAACGGATATATCCAGGGCTTCTACCCGCCATTTCACGTGCAGACGGGCGACCGCTTCCGCACCATATTGAGCTGCGAAAGCGGCGCGACGTCTTGTTACGCCGCCTACCGCCTGGATTACCAGGTCGGCGGCGAGAGCATCAGGACCTTCTGGGGTCCCTGGCTGGAGAGATATGAAGGCCAGGTCTTTACTGTGGATGTCGATCTCAGTCCACTGGCAGGCAAAGATGTCAAATTCATTCTGACTGTGCTGGCCGGGGGTGTTGCCACGGGAGACCGCATGCTGTGGGTGGACCCGGTCATTTATCGCCGTGACCTCATCCCTACAGCGACCTCAGAGCCGACAGGGACACCTACGATCACGCCGGAGGAACCGCCGGTCGATACGCCTACGCCGGGCAACTCGCCCACTCCGACGGTAACACCCATCCCGGGGACCGGAACGATCACCGGGCGGGTGCTGGCCGGCAAACCGGTCACGCTGGACCTGCTCGATGCGGGCAGCTCTCCGGTTGCCACAGTCGTGGCGAACGGCGACGGCACATTCAGCCTGACCGCTCCCGCCGGGACATACAATATTGTTGCGCATGCTCCCGGCTTCCTGAGCGCCATGGGTCCCGTCACAGTCACGAATGGGAACACCAGCACGCTGCCGGATGTCTTATTACTGGCAGGTGATATCGACAACAATTCCATGATCGACCAGTTCGATGCCCTGACGATCGGGATGAACTACAATACCACCCTGCCCTCTGCCGCGGATTTGAACAACGACGGGACTATCAACGTGCTGGACCTGGAACTGCTCGCCAGGAACTATCGAAGTACGGGCCCTGTCCCCTGGTAGGGTTCCTTGTCCATATCGAGGCCTGACGGGTTTTCAAAACCTGTCAGGCCTTAAAGCTCCACCCCATTTCCCAACCCGAAATCCACCCGCATCCACGCGCCCAGCCTGGACCTTTGGTCTGCTTCCTTCAATCCCAGGTTTTGCGCGAGCGGATGGCTGGCTAAGGATGCGATACTCAATGTGTAGGGATCAGGGAAGAGGCCCCCTTCGTAAAAATTTTCAACCTGTAACGGCGCTTCGATCAGTCTCTGGTAACAAGCCTTCTGTGTGTTTTGCGCGTCACGGAATTGCTTGAGAAAGACCAGCGGAACATGATCGTTGATGAAACGCGCTGCGAATTCGAGCAGGCCGCCTCCCAGGTCGGTACGTATATTCCCAAGTAACTCATCTGCCATTGCACTTTTTATGGACTCAAGATCACCGGATGAAGTTGGATCGGTCGATGAGGAAGCGCGCAATTCAAGCAGACGCCCTCTTTGCGCAATAGAGTCTGCGCTAAACTCTTTGAACCCAAGCACATCGGCTGTAAATTCAGGCTTTTGGATCTTCTCCGGTTTTTCGAATTGGGCTGCCAGTTTATTGAAGCCATATACCTCGCGACCTGTCGCAATGGCATTGCCTTCATCCACCAGCAGATAAGGGAGAAACCAGGCAAGGTGATGGGGGATGTCGCCGCTGTGAGTCTTTTGCATGGCAACTGTCAACACCCAAAAGCTCACTTCGGTTTCAGGAATGAGCCCCACCTGGGCGTCACGCTCATCCCTCGACGAGACCAGCATATCTGTGAAGACCAGCATCAGGCTCGAGGTGATGGGAACATATTTATATTCAAATGCCCCGGAAACGTTCAATGTTCGATCGCAGAGTCTCGTCAACTGTTCCGTATCCGCGTTGAAGAAAAAAGCCGCGAGACGCGCATCCTTCTGCAGATAGGGTCCACGGAAAACCGGGAAGCCAGTTCCGTGTTCTGCATAATCGGGAAGCGAATCGCCAGGCGTGGGCTCGATGCGGTTCCTGTCTCCAAAATAGTACGAGAGGGTAGAAAGACCGAACGCTCCACCCGCCAATTTTAGAAACGTCCTGCGGTCCAAATCCTTATTCATAATTTTCTCCATGCGGACCCGAATGGTCTCCTCGTCTGACGCGGCGATGGCTAAGGATAGGTCACTAAAATGCAGAATAGATCACCAGGATAAAAACCGGTATTAGTACGTGAGGAAGGAACGTGGCGGGTTTCAGCATATGTTTGACGGTTTGATATTTCTCCGTTTTATACTCTTCCGTCCAGGTTGAGTAAACCTGGAGAGGGACTTCTTTTTCCCAGGTGCCGTTTCGCAAAGCCGCCTCTATGTTTTGTATCCGCACGGCGAAGAAATGGGACAGCCCGCGCCAGTAGCCTTCCAGATACCAGAACACGAAGGAAGCTGCAAAGGCTAACCACAACAGATTCTTTTCATCATTTAGAATACTCGCCCCTATGACAGCCAATGCCACCGTGATCGCCCAATTCTTGATCGTTAATCCCTTGCTATCCATATCTTCGTACAACGTCTGCAGCATAATATATTCATCTTTCAACAAACCTGCCAAAGTATTTGGTTCCATGTGGTTTATCCCTTGTTTAGTTTGAATAGCGACTGTAGTCCGTACCTCCCGTAAATACTCTCTCGGCGGACGTACATAGCGCTGACGGCAGGAGTCGCACCTTTTGCATGTCGTTGCGAGCGCATGTTGCGAAGCGTCGCCGTGGCGCCGTGGCGACACAATCTCCCCTCGAAGCAGCGGGTTGCTTCTCGAAGACTCGCAACGGCATGCTCACAACTCTACCTTGAACGCCATGGGATTCTGCGGTTCACTACTCACTGGCACGGTACTCCAGGTCGAGCGACATAACCTCCAATGAAATCCCGCGTTCAGTGCGATTTCGAACCGTCTTGAAACCTCGTTTCAGAAATAAACCCTGGGCATGAGTCGTCTCCAGAATAATTTTCTGACAACGTTCTCCGTGGGCAATCTCAAGAAACTTATCAAGGATACGTAAACCATAGCCTCGCCCTCGATATTTCGTTTTGACAGCCATTGAAGTGATACAAAGTATTCTTCCATCAAGCTGGTGGGTCACTGCGGGATTCTCGTCCAGGCCCGGCTCGCGCTCCGCCAACCATTTTTCCGAACAGCCATAGGCTGCAATTTCATTATCTGCTACCAGAATAATAAAACCATCCGGGAATGCCCTCAGCCGGAGCTGAAAAGTTTCCGGATTTTCAGCGGTTCCGTACGGAGAGAAGGCTTCAGCATCGATCTCTACAACTGCAGGAATATCCTGATCTCTGGCATTTCTAACAAGTACCTTCGTGTTATCGGACATGGACAATTTCCTCTCGATGTTCATTTATTTTTACAACTACCACTACAATATCTTTTATATCACTTTTTTTGCCGGGAAGCGCCCAGGGTTTCTTTCGGTAACGCATGGAGATTATTAATCCATGCAACTGCCCGGTCAGAAGACTTGCTCATTTCATCCCCAGCTTCCCGTGATGGGACATGCACCACGGGGTGGAGTGAAGGAGGCAGGAGCATGATGTTCTACGGCTCATAATAAGGATGAATGACCAAAGACAGCCCGGACAGTGCGGTTTAGAATGAACCCATGAAACCTTTTCAACTGATCTTCGCCTACGCTCGAAGATATAAACTGCCTCTGATCGTCACCGCCGTGAGCATGCTGGCGCTGGTCGGTGTGCAGCTGCTGATCCCGTGGGTGGTCAAGCTGCTGGTGGCTGCGATCACGTCAACCGGCGCGACCCCTGAGGCAATGGATTATGTCTCGCGGCTGACCGTGCTTGTCCTGATCGTTTTCATCGCGCGTGCCGGCCTGCAGTTCGTGCGTTCCTACGTGGCGCATGTGGCAGGCTGGGGCGTGGTGGCAGACGTCCGCAAGTACGTGTACGACCACATGCAGAGGCTTTCCCTGCGCTTCTACGAGGACAAGCAGGTCGGGCAGCTGATGTCCAACGTGGTCAACGATACCGAGCTGTTCGAACAGTTCATCTCGCACGCCATCCCGGATGTGGTGGTCAACTTCGTGACCCTGTTTGCGGTGACCGCCGTCCTGTTCACGCTGAACTGGCAGTTGGCCCTGCTCAGCCTCATCCCCATCCCGCTGGTGGTCCTCTCGTTGCGCGCCTATGCCAGATACGTCCGCCCGGCATTCCGCCACCGGCAGCAGCAGCTTGGCGACCTGAACGCCCTGCTCAACGACAACCTGTCGGGCATCCGCGAGATCAAAGCCTTTACGCGTGAGGAGGATGAGTCCCGGCGGGTGTATCGCGGCATCGAGAGGTATCGCACATCCCTGCTCCGGGCCCTGCGCCTGATGGCGATCTTCCAGCCTTTTGTGGAGTTCACCTCCTCGCTCGGTACCCTGATCGTGATCTTCTTCGGCGGGCGGCTGGCGCTGCAGGGGACGCTCCCGGTCGCGGACCTGGTGGCGTTCTTCCTGTACCTCGAAAGCTTCTATGCCCCCGTCCGCAACCTGAGCAGCGCCTGGGAGGCGGTCCAGTCGTCGCTGGCGGGTGCGGACCGTCTGTCCGACTTGCTGGCAGAGCCTCAGGAGCCGCAAAACGTCCGGGGTGCGGAGCCGGTCAAGGGTCGCGTGAACGGGGCGATCCTTTTCGAGAATGTGGACTTTGCCTACGTCCCTGGAGTACCCGTTTTGGAATCCATCTCATTGGATATCCCCGCCCGTTCCGTCCTGGCTCTCGTCGGGCCGACCGGGGTGGGGAAGTCCACGCTCGTCAGCCTGATCCCGCGCTTCTACGACGTGGCCTCGGGAGGGATCTGCCTCGACGGGCGTGACCTGCACGAGTACACCCTCGACAGCCTGCGCCAGCAGATCAGCATCGTGCTGCAGGATGTCTTCCTGTTCTACGGGACGGTGCGCGATAACCTGTTGTTCGGCAAACCCGATGCCAGCGATGCGGAGATCGAGGCAGCTGCCCGAGCCGCCAACGCCCACGACTTCATCGTCGGCCTGCCGAACGGCTACGACACGTTGATCGGTGAGCGCGGCGTGAAACTGAGCGGCGGACAGAAGCAGCGCCTCTCGATCGCGCGTGCCATCCTCAAGGATGCCCCGATCCTGATCCTCGATGAAGCCACCTCGTCTGTGGACACCGAGACGGAGCTGCTCATCCAGCAAGCCATCGAGCGCCTGATGCGGGGCCGCACGACTATCGTCATCGCTCATCGCCTGTCCACCGTCCGCAATGCGGACAAGATCGTGGTGCTGGAGGATAAAGCCATCGTGGAGGCCGGTACGCACGCCGAGTTGATCCGGAAGAATGGATTGTACAAGCGGCTGTACTCTGTGCAGCAGGAATTGACCCCCGCCTCGGTGGTCGAGTAGCCTGTTGTCCGGCAGTTGAACTGCCAGACAAACAGAGCGAGACCGTATCGAGACTGCACATTTCATGTAAGTCTTCGAGTGAAAGGATTTGCCAAGTGCAAAGAAATCACCACCTGATCGATAAATCAGATCTGCTTGGGATCATAGTAGAAAAAATAGAAACCTCCTATTCAGAAGATATATCCCTTTTGATCTGCTATGGTTCCTATGTCACCGGCGATTATGGTGCCATGTCTGATATAGATTTCTTTTTTGTCCCAAAAACGAAAAAGGGATACGAGCTTGGATATCAGTTCATACTCAACAACATTGGATATGATCTGTGGCCGGTATCGTGGGAGAGACTGACTGCCATATCGAACCTTGAAGAACAAATCGCCTCCATTTTGATGGATGGGGAAGTACTCTTCGCGTCATCAGAAGATGATCTTCTAAAATTAGATGAACTGAAGAATAATCTTAAGCAAAACCTGAACAATGAGTCTGTTGCCAGGAAAATGTCCATGAGACATATGGACAAGGCAAAAGCCATTTATTTCGATATGCAAAACCATGAAAGCAATATGATTTTTATTGACGCGGTTAGCATAGCTGAGACTCTGCTGTTTGCGATCGCCATCCTGAACGGTACTTATAGTAGAAAGGGAATTAAAAGGATTGAGGACGAGATCGGCAGATTTTCCATGATGCCGGGTAGATATCTGGAAATCTACAGAAAATTGATAAGGACGGACAATAAAGCCGAAGTGCAACATCTAGTAAATGAACTGATCGTTGAAACAGACAAAATCTGGAAAACAAAGTTCGATCATGACAGGGAAAATGTAGATGCCTCCGAATTGGCAGGATTTTACGAGGAATTCAAGTCAACCTATAATAAACTCCTGCTCGCCTGTGATAAAAAAGATTATGAAAATGCATATTACGCAGGATTTATGATTGACAGAGAAACACAATCTTTCTTAAACAATTACGTGGGTCCAGGCGTGTTCCCGAACATCATAAATGAAGTGATAAAAAACGACTTTGAAATCGTTCGAGACAACTGTATTGAACATGAATGCCAGCTTATTAAGTTGTTGAATAAAAATCACATAGAAATAAATTCTCATAGCGATACTAATGAATTTAGACAATATTTTCTGGAAAAGTCAACCTAACAAAGCCCTGCCTCGCACGTCGCGGTTATGACTGTCTGCGACGTGGGATGTACTTCGCCAGGGACGGGAGAGGGTTGCGTTACAATAGACTTCGAGCCATTACAATGAAACTACGCAAAATCAAAACAATCGAGATCGAACCCAGTACCCCCTTTCATTTTGATGCCACCTTCCATAAGCCGGATCACTTCACCTCCGGAGATAATTACTGGGAACCAGGTCTGCGCTGGCAGACGTGGACGTGGTCAGGAAAATGTTTCGGGTTGAAATTCCAGGATACCGGCACGATCGATCAGCCCGGGCTTCAGGTAGTTATCTACGCCGATCAAAAGCAGCCCGATCAGACAATTGCCTCGCTGGTGGATGAGATCAAATACAGATATAACCTGGAACTCGACCTGACCGGTTTCTATAAAGCATTCCGAAAGGACCAGGTGCTTGGTCCGATCATCAAGCGCTGGCGAGGCATGCGGCCGGGACATCCCAGTTCCCTTTACGAATATCTGATGATCGGGATCGTCCTGCAAAATGCCACTGTCAGACGTTCCGTCCAGATGTTCAAGGCCCTGCTGGAAAATTACGGGACATTACTTGAATACGATGGGAAGAAACTGTGGTGCTTTTGGGAGCCGGGGGCCTTGCGAGACGTGACCGAAGAGGAACTCAGGGCTTTGAAGGTCGGTTATCGTGCAAAGTCGATCAAGCGGACAGATGAGTGTTTTCTTCAGGGCGCCATTGATGAATTTGAACTAAGAAGGCAGGACCGGGAAACACAGATGAAGGAGTTGCTAAAGCTGTACGGAGTGGGTCCTGCCACGGTCTGGTATCTGTTGTTCGATGTTTTCCATCGTTGGGACTTTTTTAATCATGTTTCTCCCTGGGAGCAAAAGATCTATTCGAAACTCTTTTTCGATCAGGACCCGGAATGCCCGGTCGAGGTGGATACGATCCTGAAGCATTTCGAAAAGTTCGGTGATTACAAACAACTGGCTGTCCACTATATTTGGGAAGATCTGTGGTGGAAGCGAAAGAATGACCGGATCCCCTGGCTGGAAAAGCTGATCAGGATTTAGATTGTATACTCTCTTCAGAGACAAATCCCTTGCCAGTAGTTAGGCTGAGTGCACAAATTCCCGGAATGATCTTGTAAAGCGCTCTTTGCTAAACCGTTGCGCGTTGTCCAGCATGTCATTGGCGCGGAAGTTGTGAGAGATGTCTTCGAAGCTTCTGACCGCCTCGACCAGACTCGCTGCGGTCTGCTCCGGGAAGAACAGGCCTGTAACCCCGTCGATGACCGTTTCCAGCGCGCCTCCACCCTTGTACGCGATGACCGGGCATCCCGCCGCCTGCGCCTCGACAATGGCAATGCCGAAGTCCTCCTCCGCAGCACAGACAAAGCCGCGCGCACAGCCAAGCAGCCGCGCGACTGCCTCCTCCGATTGGTATCCTAAAAATTCAATGTTCGGCGCCCCTCGTTTTTGCAGGCTTTTCAGCTGCGGACCATCGCCGATGATCTTCAACGGCAGTCCCAGGCGTGAAAACGCTTCGATGACCAGGTCGATGCGTTTATGCGGGACGAGCCGGGAGAGCGTAACGAAGTAATCCCCGCGCTGGCCGTTCGAGGAGAACCGTTCGGTTTCCACCGGCGGGTAGACCACGCGTGCTTCCCGCTGGTACGCGGACCGGATCCGCCCGGCAATCCCGTGAGAGATTGCCACAAACTCATGGACGCGGGATGCGGCATTCTTATCCCAGGTCCGAAATTGCTCCATCAGGAGATCCAGCACCGGGTTTTTGCGTGAGTGCGTGCCGTCAATATTCAGGTCGCTCCAGGCGTAGCGCATGGGCGTGTATGTGTATGAAATGTGGCGCGCTCCATGGTTCACGCGCACGCCGTGCGCCACCGCGTAGCTGAACGAGACGACGGCATCGTACCTGCCCAGATCGAACTGCTCGATGGCAGATGGCATCAAAGGCAGGAGCAGGCGGTGACGTGTGTGCGCATACGGCAATCTGTCCAGATAGGATGTCACTACTTCCTTGTCTTTGATCGGAGTGTTCACAAAGGCCGGCTTGTTGTAGATCAGTGTGAAGATATCCGCCTGCGGGAAAACTTCCAGCGCGGCAAGAAGGGTTTTCTCTCCGCCGCCCATGGCAGGGAGCGCGTCAACAATAAAGGCAATTCGTGGGTTAGGTTTCATTCAGATTCTTCCAAACTAATTCGGCAGTCGTCTGCCAGGAAAACTTCCCGGCACGACTCAATCCTTTTTCTTTCAGCGCGGACCGAAGCCTGGCATTGCCCAGACATTCTTTCAGCGCGTTTGTCAGTCCGACAGGATTCGATAAACAGAAGATCATGCCTGCCTCTCCGACCACTTCAGGCAGAGCGCCGCCGTCCGAGACGATCACAGGTGTCCCGCTCGCCATGGCTTCGAGGGCGGGCAGCCCGAAGCCTTCGTCCTGAGATGGGAGCACAAACAGCGTAGCATTTGCATACAACCCTGCCAGTGTTTCATCGTCGACATAACCGAGAAAGCGGACGCGTTCCATTTGGTGCTGGTACTTGACGTTCCTGAACACATTGCCGTTCACGCCGACGATGATCAGCCACGTTTCCTTGAACTCGTCTTTGATCTCACTCCATGCACGTAACAGGAGGTTCAGGTTCTTGCGTGGCTCGAGGGTTCCCACAAATAAAACGTAACTGGCAGGCAGATCAAATTTGGTTTGTGTTGCGTCCGGGCAAAAAATGGAACGGTCTACACCATTGGGTGTGACGATCACATTCCTGATCCCAAACCGCCTGATCACTTTCTGCTTCACATATTCTGAGGGTGTGAAAACGGTTCGCACCCGTCTCGCCAGCATGGGCAGGAACAGCCGATACCAAAGTGCGAAGCTTGTCTGAAACCATTCCGGATGGTCGAGTGGACTGAGATCATGGATGGTGAGCGCCTGATCCCGAATCGGCAACGGACCGGTGTTGGCGGGCGACCACAAAATCGACTGCCGATCCAATCTTGCCGGAAGGATGAATTGTTCCCAGGCATGTCCCATCCAGCCCTGCTTGCGCGTCGTCTCGACCCGGCACCCTTCGCTCGCACTCAGGGCAGGGCTGCTCCCGATATATCCAAGGATCTCGCGCCCGTGGCGTTCCACGCCGGTGACACGGCGCGCCAGGAACCGTCCATTCACCACGATTTCACGCCTCATGGCTAAGCCCTCCCACAAACATGCCGATCACAAGTCCCAGCATGAGGCGGCCCGGCGCGAGCGTCCAGAGGTAATGG
>Ga0105098_10000296_pt1 | contig 16525 bp, 12 predicted proteins | sample PPLLak21cMay2015_FD_79137 | JGI IMG/M metagenome (GOLD analysis project Ga0105098, IMG submission 79137) | Freshwater sediment microbial communities from Prairie Pothole Lake near Jamestown, North Dakota, USA - PPLs Lake P7 Core (1) Depth... | ecosystem: Environmental > Aquatic > Freshwater >... | reverse complement strand
TTTGCAAAATCTATCTCAGGCAGCCAGTCTGCGCGAATCTGTGCTTGTGCCTCTGGTCGCCGGTGAACGCTTTGTGGGTTACCTCCAGCTTTCCAATCACCACCAGTCTTCCGTTGAGTTTTCTGAGACTGAGCTGCGCTTGATTAAAACAGTTGCTGACCAGGCCGCCGGGATCATCGAGAGCTCGTTTGTCGTTGAAAGGACCCGCCAACGGGCGTTGCGCTCCGATGCATTGCGTCGCATTGCGAGTCTGGCAGCTTCCACCGCGACCCTGGATGAAGTTCTCCGTTTTTCCGCACAGGAACTCGCCAGTCTATTTCAGAGCGATTTAGCGGCAATATTTCTCCTCGATGAACAAGTCGGGGAGCTGCATTTACATCGTGATTCACTATTCGGTGCCTCAGACGAGACAGTTGAGGTGCTGACCCGTTTTCATGTGGATAACCCTCAGTATCATTCCACAGTTTCAGGCAGTCAAAAGCCGTTCCTTTCGGGACACCTGAGCTCCGATCGCCGTATTCTTCCGGTCTATCGCCAGCTGGTGAATGTCGATGTGGAATCGGCCATTGTTGTGCCGCTTCTTGTCCATGACCGGAGTCTGGGCGAGTTGATGCTTGGAAGCCGAAAGTCAGAGTTCTTTAACAACTACGACCTGCAAGTGATCCTGACTGCGGCAGGCCAGCTGGCTTCCGCGATCGAAGATGCCAGGCGTTCCACCCAGACGGATGAAAACCTGCGCCGCCGCGTGGAACAGCTTACGTCCATCGCACGCGTCAGCCGCGAACTGAACTCGATGGCCGATCTGAAGTCCCTGCTGGAAGTGGTGCATGACGAAAGCCTGCGGACAACGCGCGCCGAATGTGGAGCGATCCTCCTGTTCGATACGACCACTTCCTCCGTGCCGCCGCCGGTGAGCCTCTCCCTGGGATGTCCTCTCCCCGAAACTTTTTCTGCGCTCGGTCAAAAAGCCATCACCACCGGATCTCCACAACTCATTTCTGATTATTCCCTCACGGATCAAGCCCCGATCCACGAAGGCGTTCGCTCTGCCCTGATTGTGCCCATCCTCAGCCAAGGGAAAATAGCCGGTCTGATCCATTTACATTCCGGGCGGACAGGGTTTTTCGATCTAGCCTCCCTTGAAGTCAGCCAGACGCTTGCTTCGCAAGCCGGCGTAGCACTTGGCAATGTCCAGCGTTATCAGGAGCAGCGTCAGCGCGCCGAACTTTTGCGGCGCCGAGCGGAAACCCTCACCAAGCTGACCGAGGTGAGCTCCGTCCTGAATTTCGAGCAGCCGCTCGAACAATTGCTGCGTACCATTGCCAACAGCATCCGCGAAGCGACACCTTTCCAGGCTGTGCTGGTCAGCGTTTATGAACCGGAAACGGGCCTGTTGCGCCGTGTCACGGGTGTGGGTTTCCCCGCCGACAAGTTGGCTGAGCTGATGGCGCATAAACAACTATTGACCAGCGTTCGGCAGGTGCTCAAGCCGCAGTTCCGCATCAGCCGTTCGTACTTTATCCCCGCGGATGAAACGCCCATTATCCCGGCGGATGTCCATATCGTGACCGTGGAGGAAAGAGACAGAGACGCGAAGTCCTCCAATGCCTGGGATACCCATGACCTGCTCATCATCCCGCTGGAAGATGACGACGGTGCAACGCTCGGTTTGATCAGTTTCGACGCGCCGCGCGATGGCTTGCGGCCCGACCGCGCGACCATCGAAGCGCTCGAAATCTTTGCCGCGCAAGTTGCAGTGGCGGTTGTGAATCATGCACGTTTTGTCGACCTGCGTGCCAAAGTGGACTCGCTCTCCTCGGGCCTGGAGCGGCAGCAGCGTTTGATCAGCTTCTCACAAAATGACCTGCCGGTTCTGCTCCGCAAGGACCTCGATCAGACCATCGCGATCTTGAATCTCGATCAACGCGGGCAGCGCGTCCGGGCGGGTCTTGCCATCACTGAATCGGTCAGCCGCCAGTTGGATGCCTCCTCGGCGCTGCAGGCATTGGCACGCGAGACGCTCACACAGTTGAGCATGTCGGTTGCCATGATCGCGGAGGTGACCAATGAGGGCCCGCGCCTGATGCACGTGTTGGGAAATGTGCCGCGCGCCACCAGCCCGGAGGCACTCTTTGGGCAACGGAATCCGCTGCGGGCTTGTTTGCAGAGCGGCGAAGCCATCCTGATCTCGAACCTGGATGAAGACCTGGAATGGCGTGAGACGCCGCTTCTTTCGGCGCTGCGCACAAAATCCCTGATCTGTCTTCCGATCCGGATCGATAAGAGGACGGTGGCCGCCATGCTGGCGGTCAGCCCGGAACCCATGCCGGCGTTTACCGATGAGGATCTGCAGGTCTATCACCAGATCGGACGGCAGACATCGGTCATCCTGCAAAACATCTCCCTGCTCAATGAGACCCGCCGTCGCCTGCAGGAAGTAAACCTGCTGCTCGATTTCAGCCGCCAGCTGCGCGGCCTGGATTCGGAGCGGATCGTGCGGGCATTGCTCGAAAGCGCAAGGCGGGCCTTGTTTGCTGCCCATGCCGGTGTGGTGTTGATCTGGGACGAACATGCCAGCCAGTTGTTGCCGCAGGCTGTTTCAGGCTATGCGGACAACGCAACGATGGAGCGCATCGGCTATCAGTCCGGCGAATCGCTGCCGGGGCAGGTTTTCGAATCGAAGCGACCTTTGCGCGTGGACGAAGTTCAGTTTACACGCGATTACATCTTCTCCACGGAAGGGCTGCTCCTTTACCGTCAGGCAACGGGCGGGCGTCTGCCCATTTCGAGCCTGATGATCCCGATCCAAACGGGTGAGCAACCTGTCGGTGTTCTGGTATTGGACAACTTCAATACACCGGCCGCCTTCACTTCCGAAGATGAAACACTGCTTCTCTCACTTGCACAACAGGTCGGGCTCTCGCTCCAAAATGTCCGTCTGGTCCAGACGACCCAGGAGCGCGCCGCTCAGCTGGAAGCCCTCACCAATGCTGCCACAACGCTCACAGCCAGCCTGCAGCGGGATGAGTTGATCGTCTCCCTGCTCGACCAGCTCGAGCCGGTTATCCGTTACGATACAGCCACGCTCTGGCTGCGTGACAAGGATCGGATCACCGTTGCGGCGGCGCGCGGCTTCCCCGATACGGAGCGCCGCCTGGGCCTGACGAGCGCGGTGGAAGACAGCGCCCTCTTCAAGGAAATGATCCGTACCGGGCAGTGCATCCTGGTCGGGGATGTGCGGCAGGACCCGCGCTTCCCACCTTTGGAAGCGCCGCGCCTTTCCTGGCTTGGCATGCCGTTGATCTCCAAGAATGAGGTGATTGGTGTGCTGGCGCTCGAGAAGTGGCAGGCGCATTTCTATAGCCGGGAGCACATGCAAGTGGGAACCACGTTTGCGAGCCAGGCAGCTATCGCTTTGGAAAATGCCCGCTTGTTCGAAGACAGCCTGAGCCGCGCGACGGAACTGGATGAACGTTCTCAGCGCCTTGCCCTGCTCAATCGCTTCTCGTCCGCCTTGAGCGGTTTACTCGACGAAGGCAAGATCCTGCAATTAACGGCGCAGGAGTTGATGGATGCTTTGGATGCCCCCAGTGCTGCTGTGGTGACATTCGAGCGCGGCTATCCGGTCTGGAAATACTCGTTGCCAAAAGTCAGGTCCAAACTTCCGCAGCGTTTGCCGGAGGCGCCGATCTTCCATCGCCTGCAGGAATCTCTGGGTGTATTTGCCACAGATGCCGTTCGTACAGAGCCAGACCTGGCCTCTCTGGAAAGTTTCCTCGGAGCAGGAACGAAATCTCTCCTTGCGCTGCCTCTCGTGAGCGGAGCCAATTTGCGGGCGTTGATCTTTATTTATCAGACCGAAGCGATCCGCTTCAGCCTGACAGAGATCGAACTTGCCCGAACGCTGACGAACCAGGCCGCCATTGGTTTGGAGAACGCGCGCTTGTATCAGTCCACGGTCTCCACCGCGGAACGGTTCTCCATTCTTAACCAGGCAAGTTATCAGGTTAGCTCCAATCTTGATCCCGAACAGATCTACGTTGCGGTGCATAAAGCTGCACAGCGCCTGATGCCCGTTGAATCGTTTGTGATCAGCCTTTTGGATGAAGAAACCGATGAGGTCGAAGGTGTTTATCTTGTGGATGATGACAGGCGTGCACCAGCCACTCGCATCCCGCGTGACCAGGGCTTGAGCGGCCAGGTAATTGCTGCCGGTCAACCTCTGCTCCTGCACGGAGCCGAGACTGCGGACAGCGGTGGTGTGAGCTACGGGAGGACCGATAAACCCCTTTCCATCCTGGCAGTGCCCATGACGTTGAGCGGCCGGACCATCGGCATGCTTTCTGCGCAGAGTTACCAGCCGAACGTATACACGGAAGATGATCTGCAGATCCTGAGCACGCTCGCGAACCAGGCGGCTGTGGCAATCCAAAATGGCCGTCTGTTCAACGAGACCGAGCGCCTGGCACGAGAATTCGAGATGCGCGTGATCGAGCGTACGGCGCAGTTGCAGCGTGAGCAGCAAAACACCGAAACGCTCCTGCGCATTCTGACAGAAGTATCTGCAAGCCTCGATCTTGACCGGGCTTTGAATCGCACGCTCGCATTACTGAATGATGCCATCGGCGCTGAGCAGGGGACGATCATGCTGCTCAATGCCGAGGACAACCTTTTACACTACCGCGCCGGCTATGGCTATCTCTCCGACAAGGTTTCAGAGGGGCGCGGGTTCAAGCTCAAGATCGGCGAAGGGTTGGCCGGCTGGGTGGTGGAGCGCCGCGAGGCGGCACTCGTCAACGATCTTATTCGTGATCCACGCTGGGTGAGGGCAGGCGCCTCCTCGGGTGAGCATCGCAGCGCCATTGCCATGCCCTTGCTGGTTGCGGAGGACGTGATCGGTGTGCTGATGGTCTTCCATCGCAAACCCGATTACTTCAGCTCGGAGCTGCTGAATCTGGTCAAAGCGATTGCCGGGCAGGTAGCTGTCGCCATCAACAACGCCCACCTGTACGAACTCATCCGGGATCAGGCGGAGCGCCTGGGAAGCATGCTCCGGCGCGAGCAGGAGGATGCGAGCCGTTCGCAAGCCATCCTGGAAGCGGTGGCGGATGGTGTCCTGGTCACGGGACTAAACAACCGGATTTCCTTCCTCAACCAGTCTGCGGCGCAGATTCTGAACCTCGAACCGGGTTATGTGATCGGGCAGTCCCTGGATGTCTTTGGCGGGTTGTTTGGAAAATCGGCCGGCTCGTGGATGGAAACCATCCGCAATTGGTCCGAGGGCCCAATCGCCTACGAAGCAGGCGATACCTTCGCGGAACAACTGGATTTGGAGAACGGCCGGATTGTACTGGTCCATCTCGCCCCCGTGATCCTGCAGAATGATTTCCTGGGCACCGTCTCGATCTTCCGGGATATTACCCATGAAGTGGAAGTCGACAGGCTTAAGTCTGAGTTTGTGGCAACCGTCAGCCACGAGCTGCGCACGCCGATGACTTCCATCCGCGGGTACGTGGATGTCCTGCTCATGGGTGCGGCGGGCGCGGTCAACGAAAACCAGGCGCACTTCCTGAGCATCATCAAGAACAATACGGAAAGGCTGAACATCCTGGTGAACGACCTGCTGGATGTATCCCGGATCGAGTCGGGACGAGTGACGCTTTCGCCACAGGCGGTCGATCTGCGTGAGATCGCGGAGGATGTGATCGAAGATCTGTTGCGGCGCTCCCAGGAAGAGAATAAACCGATGGCGCTTTCGCTGGATATGCCAAAGAAGCTGCCGCATGTCTATGGCGACATAGAACGGGTGCGCCAGATTCTCGGCAACCTGGTTGACAATGCCTATCACTATACCCCCGAAAATGGGACGATCCTTGTCCGCATCCACTGTCTGAATGATAGCAACGAAGTCCAGGTGGATGTGCAGGACAATGGGGTCGGTATTCCGATGGAGGACCAGAGCCGCGTGTTCGAACGATTCTATCGAGGCGAGCATCCGCTGGTATTGGCGACCCCGGGTACCGGATTGGGCCTCTCCATCGTTAAACAGGTCGTGGAGATGCATAAAGGCCGGATCTGGATGAAAAGCTCGGGTACGCCGGGTGACGGCAGTACGTTCTCTTTCACCCTGCCCGTCTACGAACAGCAATGAGGATTCAATGGCAAAGATTTTAATTGCGGAAGATGAACGTGATATTCGGGACCTGGTCGCTTTTACCCTGCGGTTTGCCGGACATGAAGTGTTCGCAGCGAGCAATGGACAGGAAGCTGTCGAAATGGCGCCCAAGGTAAACCCTGACCTTGTCCTCATGGATGTTCGTATGCCGCGTATGACCGGTTATGAAGCCTGCAGAATTCTGAAGGCTGACCCTGATCTTAAGGATATCCCCATTGTTTTTCTCTCTGCGAAAGGCCAGGAAAGTGAAATTCAGCAAGGCCTGGAGGCAGGCGCCGAGGAATACCTGCTGAAACCCTTTGCCCCCGATCAATTGACGAATCATGTGAAAGCCATTCTTTTGAAATTTGGAAAGTAATTTTGAGCGCAATTCTTCTTGATGGTTCCATTGTGCATTACGAGGTCCTGGGACGCGGCAGGCCCGTGATCTTTCTGCATGGCTGGGTCGGCTCATGGCGGTACTGGATTACCTCCATGCAGGTGACCTCCACCTCCTATCGCGCCTACGCATTGGATCTGTGGGGGTTTGGGGATACCGCTCCAAATGTTCTGAATTATTCACTCGAACAGCAGGCGACGCTGATCGACCGTTTCCTCAATGAGATGGGGATCGGCAAGATCGCGCTGGTGGGTCACGGCCTGGGAGCACTGGTCGGCATGACCTTCGCAACGCGTTTCCCTCAAAGTGTGGATCGCATGATGGCGGTCAGTTGTCCTTTGGAATATGAGGCCGTAAGTCCGCGCATGCGGACGGCCTCGGCGACCGAACTCCACGACTGGCTGTCCAGCCGCAGCCCGGAGGCGGTCACGGCCCTGTCAGATGCCAACAAAGCGGACAGCCGGGCGATCGCCGCTTCCATGGTCGGATTGCAGGCGAACAACATTTTTACCCTGTTTCGCACTTTGAGTATTCCCTGTCTGCTGGTCTACGGGGATAGAGATCAGGCCATCACCGCTCCATTTGAGGAAAGTTCGCTTTCCACAATGACCCATCAGGTCCTGCTGGAAAGTTCGGGTCATTTCCCCATGATCGATGAGACGATCAAATTCAACCGCCTGCTGACCGACTTCCTGGCGCTTGATTCAGGCTTAAGCCCGCGTGAGCTGCAAATGAAGGATGAATGGCGCCGCCGAGTGCGCTAATTCGCGCTGTGAAGTCCCGGCGTTCGTGCGGGGAGCGGAGCGAGCCGCGAAGCGCCATAACCAACAGTTTTTTGTGACGAGACGAGAGTTGATCAATCGGTTATTAGTGTCTGATTTCACGGATTAGCACCGATCGGTTTAAAAATCCGTGACGCCGCGCCACGCTGGCAAAGCCAGCAGTGCGGCAGTCAGTGCAATCCGTGGCAAAGGGTGAGTGACCGAAGATCATTTTTTGAATTGACAGCCTGAAAAATTAGAGTATATTTGTGCCTGACAATTCAACGGGGTGTCCCACGATGCGGGACTGAGAGGAGCGAGCCGCGCTCAACCCGAATTACCTGATCCAGATCATGCTGGCGGAGGGAACATAGTTTTTTCAATCAACCATCCTCTGCCGGAGGATGGTTTTCTTTTGCAGCGTATCCTCATCTTCGCCAACGGCGAACTACCCGACCCCGACAAAGCCCGTCTGCTTCTGCGCACGGACGACTACGTTATCTGTGCTGACGGGGGTACTCGTCACGCGCTGGCTCTTGGTATCCAGCCGGACCTTATTGTTGGTGACATGGACTCGGCGGATAAAGAACAATTGCAGAGGTTACAAAAAGCCGAAGTTTCGATTGAGTTGTTTCCTCACGATAAGAATGAGACCGACCTTGAACTCGCGATCCACCGCGCCGTGGCATTGAAACCAAAACAGATCATTATCCTGGCTGCACTCGGCGGAAGACTCGATCAGACGCTCGGCAATATTTCTCTCCTGACCAACCTTCGACTTTCAACTTTCGATGTTCGATTGGACGATGGGGTGGAGGAGATCTTCGTTTGCCGGGATCAGGCCCAGGTCCGGGGGCGAAGCGGTGATCTCGTCTCGTTGATCCCCTGGCAGGATGTGGTGCCGGAGGTCCAGACAAAGGATCTGAAATGGCCCCTCCGTCGTGAAACACTTTACCCCGATAAAACCCGCGGCATCAGCAACGAAATGCTGGGCGAGACTGCCTCCGTTTCCATTGGATCAGGCTTGCTGCTCATCGTTCACCGCCGCCAAAGCTAATCGCTAACTGCTAATGGCTAACAGCTAATCGCTAATGGCTACTAGCTGATCTTAACCCGAAAGGTTTCCATGAAAAAAATCACCCTGCTTCTCACCTCTTTCCTCTTTCTCCTTTCTGCCTGCTCCCCTCAGGCGACTGCCACCCAACCCGCCGGGCCTCAAACCATCACGGTCATGACCCATGATTCGTTTTCGGTCGGTGAAGAGGTCATCAAAGCGTTCGAAGAAGCCAACAATGCCAAAGTCGTCCTTTTGCAGAGCGGCGACGCGGGTGCCGTGCTCAACAAAGCTGTCCTTACCAAAGACGCGCCGCTTGCCGATCTGCTTTTCGGCGTGGATAACACGTTTCTCTCGCGCGCCCTCGAAGCGGATATTTTCGAGGCATACGAATCGCCGCTGTTGAGCGAGATACCCGAACAATTCAAACTCGACCCTTCCAACCAGGCCCTGCCCGTCGATTACGGCGATGTGTGCATCAATTATGACAAGGCTTATTTTAACGACAATAACCTGGCTGTGCCGCAAAGCCTCGAAGAGTTAACCAAACCCGAATACGCAGGATTGCTTGTCGCTGAAAACCCGGCTACCTCTTCAACAGGGCTTGCGTTCCTGCTGGCAACTGTTGCCCACTACGGCGATTCGTTCACCGACTATTGGCAGGAGTTGAAGGATAATGGTGTCGTCGTTGCGGATGGCTGGGAAACGGCCTATTACACTAATTTCAGCGGCTCCTCGGGGAACGGGCCTCAGCCAATGGTCGTCTCGTATGGATCCTCTCCGGCTGCGGAAGTGATCTTTGCCGAGAAGCCATTGGATGACGCGCCGACCGCCTCGATCCTCGGACCCGATACCTGCTTCCGTCAAATCGAGTTTGTTGGCATTCTCAAAGGCACCCCGCAGCGTGCCCTCGCCGAGAAGTTCGTGGACTTCATGCTTGGGGAGCAATTCCAGGAAGACGTGCCTCTGCAGATGTTTGTCTACCCGGTGAACCCCAATGCTGCTTTGCCCGAGGAGTTCACCAAATACGCGCAGGCTCCCAGGCAGGCGGCTACCCTCGCTCCTGAAGTGATCGCCGCCAACCGCGATCGATGGATCCAGGCGTGGGCGGATGTCCTGCTAAAGTAAACAAGTAAACAGGTATACATGGAAACGGGTAAACATACATCACAACGCAGGCGCGCTTTTCTGTCTACCAGTGTACCTGTATACCTGTCTGCTTTTCCCCGCGTCTTTCTTTGGCTCATCCCACTCTCTTTTCTCCTCCTTGCTTTTTTCTACCCGCTTTCCCGGATCCTCGGCCTGACCTTCGACCCTGGAACTCTCACCTCTGAGAACCTCCACCTCGCTTCTGACGTTTTACTTTTTACTTTCTACCAGGCAGCCCTCTCTACCCTCCTCACTCTTCTCCTCGGATTTCCCTCCGCCTATCTCTTCGCGCGCTACGACTTTCCCGGCAAATCCCTGCTGCGCGCCCTGACTGCGGTCCCGTTCATGCTTCCGACGGTCGTCGTCGCGGCGGGATTCAGCGCCCTGCTCGGTCCACGCGGCCTGGTCCATACCCTCTTTCCTCTTTCCTCTTTCAACTTTACTGGAACACTCACAGCAATCCTCATTGCTCACGTCTTCTACAACACGACCATCATCCTCCGCGTCGTCGGCAACGCCCTCTCCAGCCTCGACCCCAAGCTCGAAGCCGCGGCGCGCTCCCTCGGCGCGGACTCGTTCCATGTCTGGTGGAATGTCATTCTTCCGATCCTGCGCCCAGCGATCCTGGCCTCATCCCTGCTGGTCTTCCTCTTCGATTTCACAAGTTTTGGCGTGATCCTTTTGCTGGGTGGTTCGCAATTTGCCACGCTCGAAGTGGAAATCTATTTACGGGTGCTCAGACTTCCGAATCTGCCGCTTGCCGCGTTGCTTTCGGTCATCCAACTGGTTTGCACGTTGATCATTTCGCTGATCTACACTCGCGTAGTTACTCGTTCCACCATTCAAACCGCTCCGCGTTCTGCCGCGTCAAACATTCGCAAGCCAAAGACACTGCGAGAAAAAATCCTGATCACGGCCTTCGTCTTTCTTCTTTCCTCTTTTTTCCTCTTTCCTCTTGTCTCTCTGCCTCTCCGTTCCTTCTTCCGCCTCGAAGCGGATCGCGGTCAGCGCGGAGAAGTTCAATATGGATTCACAACAGATTACTACACCGAACTTTTCGTCAATCGGCGCGGCTCGGTGTTTTATGTCCCACCCATCCGGGCGACTGCCAACTCGCTTGGATATGCCGGGGCGACCGTGATACTCTCTTTGCTGCTTGGTTTTCCGGCCGCGTTTGCACTCGCCAAACCGACCCGCCTCGAAAGGATCCTCGACCCGCTCATCATGCTGCCTCTGGGTTCGTCGGCGGTCATGCTTGGGCTGGGCTTTATCATTTCCTATGGCGCATGGCTGGTATCGCCGATGCTCGTCCCTTTTGCGCATACCCTCGTGGCGCTGCCCTTTGTGATCCGCTCCTTGCAGCCTGCCATCGCATCGATCCCTGAACGACTGCGCCAGGCCGCCTCCTCGCTGGGCGCCTCTCCGCTGGAGGTCTGGAAGAACATCGACCTGCCCATTCTCCGGCGTGCCACGCTTGCCGCGGCGACATTTGCGTTTACAATTTCCCTGGGAGAGTTCGGCGCGACGCTGTTGATCTCGCGCCCCGAATATCCAACCATCCCGGTTGCCATCGAGCGCTTCCTGTCACAACCGGGCGGCTTGAACTACGGTCAGGCAATGGCGATGGCGACCATCCTGATGCTGCTTACCATCCTAAGCATTTTGCTGATCGAGAAATTTCGCATCCCTGGCTCGGGAGAGTTTTGATGCTCGAAGTCCATCACATCTTCAAGACCTACGAGGGCAAGCCGCTCCTCAACGATGTCTCTTTTGCTGTCCCGGAGGGGGAGACTATCTGCCTGCTGGGCGCCTCGGGCAGCGGCAAGTCCACTCTCCTGCGGATCATCGCCGGATTGGAGGAACCTGAATCCGGCTTTATCTCGTTCAACGGACGCGACCTCACTTCGACTCCGGCTCATCTGCGTGACTTCGGCCTGGTCTTCCAGGACTACGCGCTTTTTCCGCACCTCAACGTCAACGAGAATGTTGCCTTCGGCCTGAAAATGCGAAAGCTGCCACAAGGCGAAATTGCTGAGCGTGTAGCCAATTCACTTGCGCTGGTGAATCTCAGTGGGTTCGAGAGAAGGCGGGTAACGGAGCTTTCCGGCGGTGAGCAGCAGCGTGTCGCCCTGGCACGCGCCCTGGCAACGCGTCCGCGCCTGTTGATGTTCGATGAACCTCTTGGCGCATTGGACCGGACACTGCGCGAAGATCTGCTCAACGAGCTGCGGATGATCTTGCACCGCACAAACATCCCGGCGATTTATGTTACCCACGACCAGGAGGAAGCTTTTGCGATCGCCGATCGCGTCCTGATCCTGCACGACGGGGGCATCGTCCGTGAGGGGACTCCCGCCGATGTGTGGGCGAATCCGGAGTCCGCGTTCGTGGCGGGATTTCTTGGACTGGGGAACCTGATCCGCGGTGAAGTAAGAGGCAAGACGAAAGAAGATATGTGGAAAGTCGAAAGTGACTTTGGTGTCTTCGAGGTTGGCTGCGCGCACGAACACCAAAAGGGAGAGAAGGTCCATTTGCTGGCGCGCCCGCTGTCGGCTGAGAAAGCTGCCGAGGAACGTCGAAACGGAGCGAATCCAATTAACGGAGTCGTCGAGGATGTGGTATTTCAGCAGGACCGCTTCAAAGTCACATTGGACAACGGTCTCTACATATATTTGCCAGAGGCACCAAAGGTGGGGGAGAAGATCGAAGTGCGAGTTAAGGTAGAATGTCTGGCATGAAGGCAAGCGCAGCAGTCCCGCGGATTAAGGTCCAGAAAAAGAATCCTGCCGGTGACGTGACCTATGAATATGAAGGCGTACTGTTGAACCGTGACGAGAACTCGATCAAGCTCGAAGCATTGTTCGACCGCGCTGACATGCCGTTTATGGGTGTTGTTTTCAAAACGGGGGATCGCTTTGTCGAATATTATTATACCGATCGCTGGTATAACATTTTCGTGATCCACGATCACGCGGATGGAAAAATAAAAGGCTGGTACTGCAATATCGGCAAACCTGCGGTCATCGAAGATGGGACTGTTTCCTATGTCGATCTTGCCCTGGACATCTGGGTTTCGGCAGATGGCAGGCAGACCGTCCTGGATGAAGAAGAATTTGAAGCGTTGGGATTGGACGAAGAGTTAAGGGCTGGCGCGTTGAATGGGTTGGATGAATTAAAACAGCTTTTCTTAAACGACGAACCTCCGAGGTGACCCGGAGGTTTGCTAACACGTGAAGTTAGTTAGCTTTACAGTGTGCTGATCAGCGTCGATGCGAGGGGGCAAAGCGCCGGGTCGTTGGGGTTGGTAAGGCAATCACCATATACCCACCCAAGCGCGACCACTAGAACGCAGCAACAGCAGAGAACGATGGCTATGATTGCAACAATCAGCCAGGTGTTGGTCTTCTTGGGTTCTTCAACGACGGATGTGACCGGTGTGTCTTCCATGAGTTCCTCCGAACAATGACAAAATGGCTTGCTACAATAGGCAGATTATATCAGGTAGTGCTTTCGACGGTGCCTGTTATGGAATAAAGATTTGATCTGCCCCGATCCAGAATCCGCCCAACATGGCAGGAAAAAGGACCACCACCAGGCACACGACGCAAATGCCGATGACCAGCGAGGCATAACCCAGGACCAGGCCTGCCGTTGCCATACCATCGCCAGCCAACTCTCCATTACTTTTCCTGATCTCGTTCTTTGCCATGTGACCCGTGATCACTGCGACAATAGAGCCAAGGATCGGCACGAATGTCCAGCCCACAATGCCGGATATCAGACTGGTTACTGCCAGTGTACTGTTTGGCTTAACGGGTAGTGGTGCTTGAAGAGAGGACTCGTTGAATGTGGACATGGATGTTTCCTTTTGTTTATTGGACCTCTTGCATAAGTGCCCCTTTGCCTAGCCACAGAGCACACTGAGACCTTTGAGAAAAACTCATTTTCTCCCCTGGCACCGTGCGGCTTAAGCCGTACCAGGGCAGGTGTGTGTTCTCTGTGGCGAAAAGACTTTTGCAAGAGGTCAATTCTATGAGGTTTGTCTGTTCGCACGCCTGTAAAGCCAGTAGACAATGAATGCCGCAAGTACGATGAGCAGCGTGCCGACCAGCACAGGCAGGACGATGGCGAGGATGGATAGAACCGTGGATACGATGTCTTCCGCGATCGAGACAGGGATGTTCCCCGCGCCGCCGGTTGTGGCTGTCACTGCCGGGCGCAGCGCACCGGCCTTGGCGACATGCACGGAGCCTGCGACAAGCAGTCCGGCTGCCAGCGCCAGCACCGGGCTCATATCGGTGACGACATTCGCGCTGGCGGCAAAGGCAATGGCGCCAGCCGCCGGGCGGATCACGGTTTGGATCACGTCATTGATATGGTTTACCGCTGGCACCTTGTCTGCTATCATCTCGATGATCACCAGCACGCACAGCAGAAGAATGATCCATGGATTGGCAAGCGTATCCCAGGGTTGGTTGAGATGGATCAGGTTGGTATAACGTGCGAGCAGACCTACAAGTAGAAGGGGTATATAGGCGTTCAATCCCGCGGAAGCCGAGAGACCAAATGCGGTGAATATGCCGGTGAGTAGTTCCATAGTTCCTCCAATTTCCTCGCGCTGTGTAGCGTGGCGCTTCAGCGCCATGTAACCGAAGCGCGAAGCATAGGGTGCGCATCAGCCCAGGGGAAAGCCTCCCCAGGTGCCGGTGAGCTGGAAGCGAAACAGGTCGATCAGGGTGATCATCAGAAAGGCGAGTGTTATCCCTGCCAGGAAGGGCAGCCACATCTGTTGGAGGGATGTGAATTCGTTTTCCTGTCGCATCATGAGGATCCAGACCATGCTAAAGACCATGATCAATAAAGCCAGTACGCCCAGTACACTCAATATTGCAATGGGATAAAGGACAATGGAGCTTTCGGTAAGAACGGCGAGATCCGTTAGAAGAACAATGCCGATCAGAATGCCCAGTTTTTTCCAGTCGAGGGCGCGGCCCGGGTCAGCGTCTTTCCAGGCACTCTGGTTGAAGGCAGGATAGAGGATGGAAGCCAGCGCGATGCCCATGCCGCTCCCGGTGAAGAGGCGCAGCGTGTTATTCGGAATGTAAAGGTTGGGAAGATTTTCGAGCATCCCACCAGACGTCTGTTTTAGCAAATACAGATAGGAGTTGGTTCCATCCACTCCAAAAGCGATAAGGAAAAAAAGAAGAGGCGCGCCGAGTTTCCATCCCGGCATACCGCTTTTCCTGGGGCTGGCGAGGGCGAAAAAGATCAGCGAGATCCCGGCTGTGAAGAACTCACCGGTGCAGCGTGCACACAACGGCAGCTGGCGTTCTCCAATTTGAAATGAGCGCTCGTCGATGCGATGGCAAATGGCATAACCGACCGCGTCGGCTTTGCCGAGCAATCCTGGCGGGGCAAAGCTGAACCAGACCGCAAATACAAGAATGGCTGCGATGGGAACAAGCAGGCGCGTAAGATTTGTAGACCATGACTGTACAGAGGCTTTTTGCATTCCATTCATTATATGGGGATATACGATGGAGTGCAAGAAAGATTGCGGGAGTAAGGTATGATTGATTTTGTAAGGAGCACTGGAAAATCTTGCGAAGGCCTGCCGCCAGTTGAGGCGTAGCCGAAGGATCTCAATTGTCGCAAGGCTACTACCTTTTTAGGGAGAAAAAGATGAAACGAATTGGAATTTTGACGGGTGGGGGGGATGCGCCTGGACTCAATGCAGTGATCCGGGCCGTAGTCAAGACTGCGGTCTATGAATACGGGTGTGAGGTGATCGGCATCCGGGATGGCTATGATGGGTTCATAGACGATGGAGGGGTGATCCGGCTTGGGATCGAGGAGGTCCGCGGGCTTCTGCCGCGCGGCGGCACCATCCTGGGGGCGGCGAACCGTGGGAATCCATTCGCGCGCAAAGTGGTCAGGAATGGGGAGGAAGTCACCGTGGATGTCTCCGACGAGATCGTCAAAGGTATCCAGCGCCTCGCAATGGATGCCCTGCTCGTGCTGGGCGGTGACGGGACTCTGCACATTGCGCATGAGCTGTTCCAGAAAGGTGTGCCGGTCATCGGCGTGCCCAAGACGATCGACAACGATATCGGCGGCACGGAAGTGAGCTTTGGGTTTGATACTGCCTTCACGACCGCCACCGAAGCCATCGATAAGTTGCATACCACCGCGGAGGCTCATCATCGTGTCATGGTACTCGAACTCATGGGACGGGACGCGGGTTTCATCGCGCTGCATGCGGGCGTAGCCGGCGGCACGGATGTTATCCTGATCCCTGAAATTCCCTTCAAGTTTGAATCGGTGATCGCCAGGGTGCGCCAGCGAGTGGAACGCGGCTATCTCTTCAGCATCCTTGCCGTTTCAGAAGGGGCAAAGCCGATCGATGGAAAACAAGTAATTTCCCGTCCGGGGGATGAGATTTATACTCCTCGCCTGGGTGGGATCGGGCAGGCCGTGGGGGAGTATATCGAGAAGGAAGGTTTTGAGACCCGCGTCACAGTGCTGGGGCATCTGCAGCGCGGCGGGTCGCCGACTCCGTTCGACCGCTGGCTGGCAACCCGCTACGGGGCCGCGGCGGTCCGTTTGGCGGCGCAGGGCAAATATGACCGCATGGTTGCCTTGCATGCAGGCAAAATTGTGGACGTTCCTTTGGCAATTGCCGAGCCCAGGCGTGTCGATGTCAATGGTGATGCCATTATCACTGCCCGCGGCATGGGCATTTCCTTTGGGGATGAGGCCCCACCCCGACCCTCCCCAAATTCGAATTGAAATTGATGTTGTCATAAGGACTACTTATTCGAATTTGGGGGGGGCCGCGAAGCGGCGGGAGGGGTAAACCAGAATGCCACTCCGAAGAGTGGCATTCGTGGCGCGCTGTGGCTTCCTTCTTAATTGAGGAGGGATGCCACAGCGCTGGGTTTATTGCTACTATCCATTTGAGACATCACCTCCTCCTTTCTATAGGATTGCGGTTCAATTTGTTTGCC
>Ga0105098_10000291_pt1 | contig 16610 bp, 13 predicted proteins | sample PPLLak21cMay2015_FD_79137 | JGI IMG/M metagenome (GOLD analysis project Ga0105098, IMG submission 79137) | Freshwater sediment microbial communities from Prairie Pothole Lake near Jamestown, North Dakota, USA - PPLs Lake P7 Core (1) Depth... | ecosystem: Environmental > Aquatic > Freshwater >... | reverse complement strand
TTGACGGTGGCTGAGAATATCCTGCTCGGCGCCGAGACAATGGCAAACCCGATCTTCCTCGACCGGCGCGAGGCTCGACGCCGGATCACCGAACTGGGTAAACGGTTCGGCTTCGAGATCGACCCGGACGCCCGCGTGGGATCCCTGTCGGTCGGCTGGCAGCAGCGGGTGGAAATCCTCAAGGCCCTGTACCGCCAGGCGCGGATCCTGGTACTCGATGAACCCACCGCAGTCCTCACGCCGCAGGAAACGGTGGAAATCTTTGCCGTCTTGCGCCGGCTGGCTGCCGAGGGCCAAAGCATCATCTTCATCAGCCACAAACTCTACGAGGTGTTGGAGATCGCCGACCGGATCACCGTCATCCGCCGCGGCGAGGTCGTTGGGACGCGCCAACCGTCGCAGACGAACGAGGATGAGCTGGCCGAACTCATGGTGGGTCGTGAGGTCCAGCTCGCGGTAGAGCGCGGCACCTCCCACCCGGCAGAGCCTGTGCTGACGGTCGAGGGTTTGAAGGTCCGATCGGACCGCGGCCAGGAGGCCGTCCGGGACGTCAGCTTCAGTGTTCGGGCCGGCGAGATCCTGGGCATCGCCGGGGTCGCCGGGAACGGCCAGGATGAGCTGATCGAGGCCATCACAGGTCTGCGGCGCTCGGCCGGGGGCACGGTATCCCTCACCGGGCAGGATATCACCAGCTGGTCTGTGCGCGAACGCCGCGAACACGGTCTGGGCTATGTTCCAGGCGACCGGCAAAAATATGGTCTCGTGCTGGGCTTCCCGATTTCAGACAACCTGGTTCTCACCCAATACTACAACCGCCCGTTCGCCCGAGGGATTCAGAGGGAAGACGCAGCCATCGAAAAGTGGGCTCGGGACCGCATTGAACAGTTCGATATCCGGACACCCTCCTGGGCCGCCTCGGCAGGCACCCTCTCAGGTGGGAATCAGCAGAAGGTCATTGTGGCACGCGAGTTCAGCCGCGACTTGAAGGCGCTGGTCCTCGACCAACCGACGCGGGGCCTGGATGTTGGCAGTATCGAGTTCATCCACAAGCAGGCAATCCGCAAGCGTGACGACGGTACCGGCATCCTGCTGGTATCCGCCGAACTGGACGAGATCCTCGAGCTCTCCGATCGTATCGCCGTCATGTATCGCGGCGAGATCGTAGCGCTTGTGGACGGACGACCCACCGCCAACAAGGAGGAGATCGGTCTCCTGATGGCGACCGGAGGCCGCGCACCAGCCGAACAACCACCGAACGGTGGGACATCCGGCCAGACTGAGACAGCTACAGATATGCCCGTCAAAGGAGCCAAATCATGATATCGCGCCCTAGGTCATACGTAGGTCTACTGGTCGTACCCGCGTTGTCAATCCTGCTTGCCCTGCTGGTTGCTTCCGTTATCATCATCGCCTCCAGCCTGATCGGTCCGGAGAAGAAAATCAACTTGCTGCTCCCCCTGGTAGCGTACCGCAGCCTGCTCGCAGGATCATTCGGGAACTTCAAGGGCATCGCCAACATGATTGTGGCGGCGACACCGCTGATGCTTACGGGTCTGGCTGTCGGAGTCGGTTTGAAAGCCGGGTTGTTTAACATTGGTGGAACGGGACAGGTCCTCATGGGTGGTTTTGCTGCCTCCCTGACGGGTGTACTTTTGACCGGCGCCTCGCCCTGGATTGCGATCCCTGCCGCCCTGCTGGTGGGCATGCTCGCAGGTGCGCTGGCCGGCTTCATCCCGGGATTTCTCAAAGCGTTTACCGGCGCTCATGAGGTGGTAACCACCATCATGCTGAATGCCCTGGTCCAGCTGCTGGTTTCAGGACTGGTGAACGATGTTTTCCGCGCGCCTGGCTTCAGCTTCGCCCGGACCGCTCCGGTGGGGAATGCTGAGCTGACCGGCGTCGCGGGTACCAACCTCCATTTCGGAGTGATCTTTGCCCTGGTCTGCATTCCGATCAGCTACTGGCTTCTCTGGCGTACGACCGTGGGATTTGAGATCCGGGCCGTCGGCGCCAACCCAACCGCGGCGCTCTATGCCGGGATGAAACCACGGCGCACGATGATGCTCACCATGTCTTTATGCGGTGCCTTCGCCGGTCTGGCGGGAGCGATCGAGGTCCTGCGCCTGGGATACTATCCGGCGGTCTTTGGGACCAGCATCGGCTTTGACGGCATCACAGTCGCCCTCCTTGGCCAGTCGCATCCTTTTGGCATTATGCTCTCCGCACTCCTTCTCGGGGCCATGCGGGCCGGTGCCCCGCTCATGCAGATCCAGGCCCGGGTGCCCGTGGAGATCATCGATGTGATCCAGGGCATTATCCTGATCTTTCTGGCGGCTGAGATCGTGGTGCGAAAGATCTTCCGTCTCCGGACTCCGCAGGAGGGCACTGGCGAGCTCCAAACCATCACCCGTACCTACGGCGAAAAGGTGGTGGGCTAATGGATTTTCTACTTGATATCCCCGTCCTGGGATTTATTTTGCAGTTCCTGGTCTACCTGGTCAATGTGATCGGGAACGGGCACATCGCCCCCATCATCCTGGGCCTCGCCGCGCCGATCGCCCTGGGTGCTTTGTGCGGCGTAATGAACGAACGCAGCGGTGTCGTAAACATCGGTATCGAGGGAATGATGCTGTTTTCCGCGTACATCGCGTTCATGACCGCGCTCTTCGTTCACCAGGCTTTCCCGGCCGAACCCAGCCAATTATTTGGCGCCACTCCGGCTTTGATCTCGGGAGTGCTCGCAGGGGTCATAGCCGGAGTGCTGATTTCGCTCCTGCACGCCTGGCTATCGATCAGCATCCGGGCTGACCAGATCATCAGCGGCACGATCATCAACATCACGGCTCTCGGATTGACAAGCTACCTGAATCGTTTGATCAAACCGTTCGACAGCGCAGGCACATTCCGTTCATTCCGACCGCCGGCCGGGCTGATAGAGCTGCCCGGTGTAGGCTGGCTGTTCGAGATGTTCACGGCCGTGGGTCCCATTGCCATGTCGACCATCGTGCTTGTGATCATCGTCCAGATCCTGCTCTTCCGCTCCCGCTGGGGTCTGCGGACGCGTGCGGTCGGGGAGCACCCCAAGGCGGCGGACACCGTTGGCATCAACGTGATCGGGCTGCGCTATCGTAACGTTCTGATTGGAGGCGTGTTTGCCGGCCTGGCCGGAGCCTATCTTACACTCGAAGCCACCGGCTCCTTCCAGAACAACATGACTGCCGGCCGAGGGTTCATTGCCCTGGCTGCCATGATCTTCGGGCGCTGGACACCGCTGGGCGCGTTCGGCGGCGCGCTGCTCTTCATGGGCTCCCAGGCGATTGGTGTAGCGATCCGTCTCGCCCCGCCCGTGGGTGACCTGGGCACGTTCCTGTTCGGTATCCAACAAGCCTATCCAAGCCTCTACAATAACTTCTTTACCGGGCTGCCGTACCTGCTGACGATCATCGTGCTGGCCGGAGTCGTGGGCCGGAGCAATGCTCCTGCCGCCGACGGCAAACCATACGAGAAAGAGAGCTCCTCTTGAGCCTGGCGAATTTGCCCGGTTGAATCGCTGCCCTGACAAGTACCTTCCACAACTCACCCCCTCCGCTCTGGAGGGGGTTTGCTGTAGGAACAAAGGGGAATATAAGCTCGTCTGTAATCGTGTACCCCGCACGCCACACCAGCGCAGCACGCCGTCCCTACGGACGGCAGTGTGGATAAAACGCCTAAAGAAGCGTGCGGGTGTAAAATTGTTTTGCTTAAAGAGGAGAATTCAATGCACCCAGCTGCCCGCAATATTTCCATCCTGACCGTTATTATTTTAATACTCTCAGCATGTAACCTGCCATCGAACGCGCCTCCTACGGCGGAAGCGAACGCCGTATTTACCGCCGCAGCTCTGACGATGCAGGCACAGATGACGCAATCCGTGCCGTTCCGAACGCCGACCCTGCCACTCTCTCCGGTAACAAATACAGCGGCAGTCATTCCGACTGCAACAGCCACCCGTCAGCCTGTGGCCTCTGCCACACCGGTCTGTGATCAGGCACAGTTCATAAAGGATGTTAATATACCGGATGGGTCGCAACTCGCTCCAGGCGCATCCTTCACAAAGACATGGCAACTGGAGAACGCCGGTATATGTACATGGTCCGGCTATTCTCTTGTATTCGATAGCGGGGAAGCAATGGGTGGTATTCCGCAAACGTTTGGAAACATTCAGCCCGGACAGGATGTGCAAGTATCGGTCAACTTTACGGCTCCGACAACCCCGGGTACTTATCGCAGCTATTGGCGAGTCCGAAACTCAACCGGTGTTTTGCTGCCCGTATTGGGGGGCCACCAGGGCAGATCATTCTTTGTGGATATCAAGGTCGTGGCCGTCAGTTCCGGCTTTGATCTGCACACGAAGGCTCCCGACGCAAACTGGAATAGCGGCGCTGGCAATTTCCCCTTCGGAGGACCTGAAACCGACGCGCGAGGATTTGCGATGCACCGCAACGGTCAAACGTTGGAAGGTGGCTCCGCCCCCGGCAAGGTGCTGGAAACGCACCCACAATGGGTGACCGATGGCGCCATCACAGGAGTTTATCCGGCTTACACGGTTGTATCCGGGGAACACTTCAAGGCTAAGATCGGTTTCCTTGCCCAAAGTGATGGAGCATGCGGAGCAGGAGATGCAAAGTTCCAACTGAATTACAAAGATTCATCCGGCGCGTTCAACTCCCTCGGCGAGTGGACGGACACCTGTGACGGTACTTTAAAGGATGTCGATGTTAATCTAAGCAGCCTGGCAGGCAAAACCGTTCAATTTGTCCTGGTTGTCCTGGCAAACGGGTCAGCTGGGCAGGATTGGGCCGTGTGGGTCAGCCCACAGGTAAAGATACCGTGATAAAATGACGGGCGCCCGAGTAACCTCGGGCGCTTTTTATCGGCAAAGTATAATATTTTGGTTGGTGTAGTCCGCCAAATGTTACAGAAAGGAAGTGTTAATGTCTGGTTTTCATACACATAAAATTTTAGCTGTAGTGGGCGTACTTGTGATGCTCCTGTCTGCATGCGGTTCCTCGGAACTACAGGAATCTGCCATCGCTACCTCGGTCGCACAGACCGTTCAGGCAGGCGAATCGCTTACCGAAGTTGCCTCCGTGCCAACCGCTACACGGATAACAGAAACACCACGCACCGAAATGACGGTTACCCCCGCCAGCACACTGACCAGTACGCCTGGTTCCGTTTCCGCACCGGCCGATCCAAACTGCGCAAAAGCCTCCCTAGTCGTTGAAAACCCGCCCGACAGGACACTCCTGACGCCAGGGGAATATTTTTGGAAAACCTGGACGTTACAAAACACCGGTACCTGTACCTGGACAACTGCTTACAAGCTGGTCTTTTGGGATGGTGACCGGTTGGGCAGCTCGATCTCCTATGCCCTGCCTGACGATGTCGCACCGGGTGCAAGCACAGATATTTCCATTTACCTGCAAGCCCCCGTCACGGGTGGAACCTTCACAGGATATTGGCGAATTAAGACTCCCTGGGAATCGAATTTTGGGGTGGGTCAATACGACACCTCAATATCCACTTCCATTGTAGTGGGCAGCCTCACCCCTGAAAGCCGCAGGACGGAAACTGTCTTTGGGGTCACCTCGGTGACCTATTCGATCGACCGCAGGTGTGCCCCTGCCAATACCTTTTACACGATCACGGCCTATATCAGCAGCAGTGGACCGTTGGAAATCAACTATATAAAGGTTCAAAGTGATGGCAATAGCGACCCGAAAAATCTACTCGAATTCAAGGAAGCCTCCACAAAAGCCATCACGTGGGAATGGTCTCAACACAAAGAATCCAATCCGGGTCAAAGGTGGATACAAGTCATTGTGACCTCTCCCACCTATCAGGAATTCGATAAAGTGGTACTTCCCGACCTTTGCATCTTTAAAGACTAACGAAAGGAGCCAGTGGAACTCACTGGCTCTTTTTATTTGGAACTCCAAGGCGACTTAAAACGTCTTATTGAGTGGCTTATTTATAGCCCGGAGGCATTCATGCACAGCACACATTCCAAGAAGCTCCTTATCCCGATCATTGCCCTGACGGTGGCTACTCTCGCTTGTAGTGCGTTGGCGCCTGCGACCCCGCAGCCGGCAGCGACTCTTAATGCATTGTACACGGCCGCGGCAGAGACCCTTGCAGGAATGTCTACACAGGCAGTTGTTACCCAGTTTTCGCCGACAGCCACGCTCTCCTTCCCGACGGCGAGCCCGATTGTCGTCAACACTTTTACCTCCGTCCCGCCGGTTTCGCCTGCTCCGGTCAGTCGCTGTGATGCGGCTGCGTTCGTGAGTGACGTCACCTATCCCGACGGCTCCAACATATCCCTGGGGAGCACATTCACAAAAATCTGGAGACTAAAGAACACCGGCACGTGCACATGGTCCACATCCTATGCCTTCGTGTACGTGGGTGGGGAACGTTTTGGGGCGCCGGCCGCCGTCTCCATCCCGACCAATGTCGGTCCCGGCCAGACTGTCGATCTTGCCGTCAATTTGACCGCGCCCAATCAGAGCGGTCACTATCGCGGCGATTGGAAGCTCCGTAACTCGTCGAACGTGCTTTTTGGGATTGGGACGGAGGCGGCTGCGAATTTCTTCGTCGATATCAATGTTACCGGCTATGCGGTCACAGGCTATGATTTTATTGACAATTTGAATTACTGTGATGATGCGAGCTGGCAGAATGCCTCGCGCGACCTTCCTTGCCCGGGCTCCGATGGGGACAATCGCGGCTTTGTCATCGGCCTGGACTCGCCCAAACTGGAGGACGGCAAATCGCACGGAAGGGCCCTGCTGACCTTTCCGGAAAAAAGCAGCGATGGTTTCATCAGCGGCAAATTCGAACCCGTCAAGATTGAATCGGGCGACCGTTTCCAGGCGCTGATCGGCTGCGAGTATAAAGCCAACGATTGTGACGTGATCTTCCGGCTCCAATACCAGGTCGGAAGCGGCGGCATCCGGACGCTCGGCCAATGGCGTGAGGTCTACGAGGGCCAGTATTACCCACTCAACATAGATCTGAGCACGTTGAGCGGCGAAAAAGTCAAATTTATTTTGACGGTTTTCGCGAACGGTTCATCGCACGAAGATCACGCCCTGTGGATCGACCCGCGCATCACGCGTCATAGTTCCAAGCCGCCCACGCCGACACCTACCCGTACCAAGACGCCCTCTCCGACGGCCCCGACAGTTACTACTCAGGCAGTCACCAATATTACAACCACCGCAGCGACCGGCAACGGGAATATCACTGCGCTGGGCATACCTAATCCGACCCAGCATGGTGTTGTCTGGGGTACCTCTCTCAATCCCACCCTCGACAATAACAAAACCACAGACGGCGCTGTCAGCGCGATGGGTGCTTTTACCAGCTCAATGACCGGACTGACACCAGGGACGCTCTATCATGTCCGCGCCTATGCCACCAACGCGGTTGGCACAGTATATGGTGAGGACGTTGTCTTCACTGCCACCGCCTACCAGCTACCTTCCGTCACTACCGCGGCGGTCACCAATATTACGACCACTACAGCAACGGGAAATGGCAATGTTACCGCGCTCGGTGTGCCCAATCCTACCCAGCATGGGGTCGTCTGGAGCACGTTTGTCAATCCCGCGATCGACGATCCCGCAGATAACAAAACCACAGACGGCGCTGTCAGCGCGACGGGTGCCTTTACCAGCTCGATGACCGGGCTGACACCGGGGACGCTCTATCATGTCCGCGCCTATGCCACCAATGCAGCCGGCACGGTCTATGGGACGGATGTTACCTTTACTGCGCATCAGCTACCGACAGTCACTACTCAGGATGTCACCAACATTATGTCAACGACTGCCACCGGGAATGGTACTGTTACTGCGCCCGGTGTGCCCGATCCGATCGAGTATGGTATTGTCTGGAGCACGTCTGCCGACCCCGATATCACAGATAACAAAATCACCAGCAGCGATCTCAATGCGGCAGGTGCCTTTACCGCCTCGATAACCGGACTGGAGGCGAATACACCCTATTATGTTCGCGCCTACGCCACTAATGAAGCCGGCACAGTATATGGTGAACAGGTCACCTTCACGACTGCAGGGCCATAGAGCGAAAACATTTTGCGTACCGCGGTAGCGGTATAATTACACAAGAAGTATGGCATACACCCGGCGTATGCCATACTTCTTGCCCACCATTTCACCGTTATTTCATGGAGGTACCAATATGCTTGTTCGAAAACCCGCGCGGCAAATCCTGTTTATCCTGTTGACAGCCGCACTGACGCTTACATCCTGCAACCTGGGAGGAGGGACACCCGCTCCAGCCGTTGATATGAACGCCATCAGCACTGCTGCGCTCGCCACGGCTCTCGGGCAAATATCGGCTCAACAGACCCAAACTGCACTGGCCGCACCTTCTGCTACAGCTTCTCCAACCAATACATCCGGCGCTGCTATTATATTGCCGGGCAGCGGAACCATCTTACCCACCGCGACCGTAGGGACACCACCGACTTTGTCTTTTAATAACACTGCAAATACTACTCCGCTTGCAGCCTTCACCCCCATCGGATCACCGCTCGCACCGGCGGCGACTCTGTCATTTGCCAGTGGCTGCAACAACCTCGCCTTTGAGGCAGATGTCACGATCACTGATGGGAGCGTTATCGAACCCGGAACGAATTTCACAAAAATCTGGAAAGTCAGGAATACGGGCACCTGCAAGTGGGATGAGGGCTATAGCCTTGTCTACATTGGTGGGAGCAAGCCGGATCTTGATCCCTACGATATTAAATTCAGCAAATCAAATGGCAGGGATTATGTTGAACCAGGCGAGGCTATTGACATTGCTATTGATCTTACATCACCTTGCCAGATTGGCAAATATGAGGGTCACTGGAAGATGCGCGATGACAACGGTAGCTTTTTTGGGACACCCATATCCGTCTACATCGAAGTGACGACGACGAGAAAGAAGTGTAGTTAGTGCCTGAAATGGCAAGGATGTTCTATGAAGCTCAAACTGATCGTTGCAGTTGCACTCCTCAGCACGCTGGTCGCGGCCTGTGGATCTTCGAATACGCCGGTGGCACAACAACCTACGCCTGATGTCGCCGCTGTGCGCACCTCAGCCGCGAGCACGGTCATTTCACAGTTCACATTGACCGCCGCGGCGTTCACACCCACACCCTCCCTGCCCACTCAAACATCCGCTCCGGAGGCGACCGGCACGGTGACAGTGGCACCCGTTGCACAAGTGACCAATGCGGAGGGTACGGTGGTCGCCTTGTGCGATAAGTATTCCTGGGATCCGGACACCGTGGATGTGAACATACCGGATAACACGACGATGTCGCCCGGACAGGATTTCATCAAGACCTGGAAGATCAAAAACATCGGCACCTGCACCTGGGGCGAAGGCTATAAATTGGTCTTCAGTTATGGTGAGGAAATGGACGGAGAAGCGCAACCGTTGTCTGCCGCGATCGGACCCGGGCAGGAAGTGGATGTCTCTGTTCAGTTCAAGGCTCCTGACCTGGCCGGTAGTTACTTCAGCTTCTGGACGCTGGAAAGCCCTCGGGGCATTACCTTCCTGGGTAACGACAACAAATCCTTATATGTCCAGATCAGGGTGCAATAAGAGTTGCCCACGTTCGGAGGCAAACCGAAAATAAAGCACGCCGACAATTTAAGTGAGGCAGGCTGTAGAGCCTGCCTCACTTTTATACACAGTGCGGTCAAACAACGGGAGTGGCTAATGGAGTGTGTTAAGCCACACACCTGCCCTGGTACGGCTCACCTGCCCTGGCGGGCGGTGCCAGGGTAAGCCGCACAGTGCCAGGGGAGTCCACACATTGTCCCGATGCTCTTTCGGGAGAGATTTAAGAGAGCTTTTCTCAATGGGCTCAGTGTTCTTTATGGCTGGAAGTTTTTTGCTCACCCTTTTCGCCACTCCCCAAACACCGGCTCCAGCCTATGGAGGTGAGAAGGGTTACAATAGACCGCAAACTAGGCATAGAGATTCGTCTTAATCTGCCCACTTATTTAGCGATGATACCCCCACGAGATTTGAAGGAAAGGATAAAGGACAAAGCCAGCCAGCTGGGATTTCTCCTGGCTGGCGTGACGACTCCTGAACCGCCTCCCCACTATTCCACATTCGAAGACTGGCTCGCGCAGGGGCGTCACGGCACGATGAGCTATCTCGCCGAAGAGCGTGCGCGCAGGCGGCGCGCCGACCCGCGTGAAATCCTGCCGGAGTGCAGATCCATCCTTATTTTAGCAACTCCATATCATCCATCTCGTCCCAAAGAGAAAGGCATAGGGGATAGGGGCGCGGTCGCCTCTTACGCCTGGGGCGACGACTATCACGACGTCCTCCCCGCGCGGATGAAAGAGCTCGTCCAATTTATCGAGGAGCAGGTTGGGGGTCCGGTAAAGAACCGCTGGTATGCCGATACCGGTCCCATCCTGGAACGCGATCTCGCCCAGCGTGCGGGCCTGGGCTGGATCGGCAAGAACACCTGTCTTATCCATCCAAAACATGGTTCCTACTTCCTGCTCTCAGAGACCCTGCTCGATCTCGAGCTCGAACCGGACCCGCCATTCGTCACCGATCATTGCGGCACGTGCACGCGCTGCATCGAAGCCTGCCCCACAGATTGCATCCTGCCGAATCGCACCATCGACGCGACCCGTTGTATTTCCTATCTGACCATCGAACTCAAAGAAGACATTCCCACCGAATTGCGCGACAAGATGGGCAATTGGGTCTTTGGGTGCGATGTCTGCCAGACGGTCTGCCCGTGGAATCGATTCGCGGGCGCAGGCGATCCCGCCTTTGGGAAGGACAATCCGCTTCCCAATCTGACCGACGAGCTGGTCATTTCAACGCAGGAGTTTAATCAACGCTTCAAGCGGAGTCCCGTCAAACGCGCCAAGCGACGCGGGTACCTGCGCAACGTCGCGGTCGCGTTGGGCAACACAGCAGACCTGCACACTCTCCCCGTTTTACAGAATGCATTGAACCATGAGGAACCCCTGGTACGAGAGCATGTAAAATGGGCGGCAGATAAAATCAGCAAATCGGCAAATGAGCAAATCAACAAATCACTAAATCAGTAAATCACCAAATGAATAAATTACTCATCGCCACCAATAACAAAGGCAAGATCAAAGAACTGCAAGACCTGCTCCAGGATACAGGGGTCGAGCTTGTCACACCCGCGCAAATTCACCTGGATCTCGACGTGACGGAGGACGGCTCCACCTATGCCGAGAACGCGACAAAAAAAGCTGTAGCCTTTGCCAAGGCCAGCGGGCTGATCTCCCTCGCCGACGACTCCGGCTTGGAGGTGGACACCCTCGACGGCGCGCCGGGCCTGTATTCGGCGCGTTACTCTCCCAAACTAAATCCAAATGATAAAGATCGCCGCGTCCATCTATTGCAGAATCTGCAAGGCAAATCCCGCCCGTGGAAGGCACGCTTCCATGCCACGATCGCGATTGCAATTCCAACTGGAGAACTACACCTCGCCGAGGGCTTTTGCGAAGGTGAGATCATCCCCGAAGAGCGCGGCACAGGCGGGTTTGGTTACGATCCTATTTTTATGTTGCCAGAGCTGGGAAAGACCATGGCAGAGCTTTCCATGGAAGAAAAAAACCGCCTCAGCCATCGGGCGCGGGCGGTGATGAATTCAAAGCCAATTTTAGATCAGATATACAAATCTATTTGAAACAACTTACATCTTGCCGTGGTGCAACCGGTCAGCGGCTTCCTCGCTCAGCGGGATGTAGACCTGGACGCGCGTCCCCTTCCCCGGCGCGGAATCGACGTTGAGCAGGCCGTTGACGAGTTCCGAGCGTTCGCGCAGGTTGACCATGCCCAGGCTCCCGCGCTTATCGTAGGATTTGTTCACGGCCGCCACGTCGAAGCCCAGCCCGTCATCTTCGATCTCCAGCAACGCGATCTCCGTTTCAAAGTTTCTCAAGCGCACCCAGATACGCGGAGCATTCGCATGTTTGCGGGCATTGTTCGTGGCTTCCTCGATAATGTAAAAGATCACGCCCTGCTTGCCCATTTCCATGTTCTCGAGGATCTTTTCATCCACATTGATGATCACATTCTGACTGAATGTCTCGTGCATCTTCTCTGCCATGGCTTCCAGCGCGGCGGTCAGGCCCTGTGATTCGAGGATGAGCGGGCGCAAGGTGAACAGCATGTGGCGGATCTCCTTCGTCGTGCGGTGCGCCAGCTCCTCGATCTTCACCAATTCGTTGTCGGCTTCCTTGACGTCCTTTTTCAATATGCGCCGGGCAAGGTTGATGCGCATCGCCATTGCCGCCACAGACTGCGTGGGACCGTCGTGCAGGTCACGCGCCAGTTTTTTACGGGCCTCCTCCTGCACCTCGATCATACGTTTCTTTTCATCAACCAGGTCTTCATACAAGCGTGCATTTTGCACCGCGATCACAGCCTGCCGGCCAATGATATCCAGCATGCCGCAGCGTTCGCGGTTGAAGTAGTTCGGGTCAGGATGGGCGAACAGCATCGCGCCATAGACGTTGAATCCGCTCCTTAAAGGGAAACAGTACGCGGAGGAGCAGGAACGCAGCGCAACAATCCGTCCAAGTTCGGGGTCATAACCAACATCCGTGCTCAGGATTGCATCCCCTCCATCCAACACCTTCTTGAGGATGCCATCCTCCCCCTGCAGATTGACTCGCAGATCGGCATTGGTGAAGCGCCGCGCCGACCCGATCTGCAGCTCATTCTCTTTGAAGAGGAAGACCGCGCTCACCAGGCGTTCATCCTTGTGAGGTTCATCGGGATCCGGATTCGGATCCAGCGCGGTGTAGCTCAGGTCCAGAGCCGAGTCGAGTACGTGCTTATAGCTGAGAGTCGCGGTCAGTGTGGAGCTCAGTTCATAAATAGCACGCAGGCGTTCACTTTCCATGTGATGGCGGCGCTCTTCGACGTCGAGGCGCGTTTTGCGGGAAGTGCGCAGGTGGCGCATTACAAAACGGCCGCCAACGCCACACAGGATGCCTACAAGCAGCGTCCAGGCAAGGCCGCTGAATGCTTCCCAACCCGCCTCGGCGGAAAGCTGGTCACTTGAAACAAAATATTGCAGAAGGGTGAAAAAAGCCGCTGCAGCCAGTGCCCCCCAGATTTCAAAATAGATCGCGCCCGTGAGAATGGGCATTAATCCCACCCAGGCGGCCGCGCCAGTCAAGCCGCCTTGCAGCCAGAAGGCAAACGCCGCGAGCATGAAATCCACCGTGAAAATGATCTGGCGATGGTAACGGCCCGCACGGATGCTGAAAGCGGCCAGCATGCTCATGACGACGTTCCAGACAAACATGAAAAGGAGGGGCCAAAGGGGCAGGCCGCTTAGCTGTCCGCGCAATGAGAGCGCAATGATCAAGCCGACCAGCACGATCCAACGCAGGGAAGCAGCCAGCCAGTCGGCAACATATGGAGTTTCAAATCGGCGCATGAGGCAATGATACTCGAAAATGAGGGTTGAAAATCCCGCGCCTGCTTACAGAATAGTAATACTTAGAGCTCATACCCCATACGCTGCAAGTAGGTCCCCAGTCTTTCCCTCAGGATCGCCTGTTCTTCTGTGCTATAGGATTCGCGGAATCGGCCGATTTTACCCTTGAAGAAATGGAGTCCCTGTTGGCCCTCGGCAGCACCGGGACGATAACCGTCGACCACCTTCTGCACCTCAGGCCTGCTCCCGTCCACTTTGAGAAATCCAACCAGCCGGGCGGTCTCACGATCGTAGTCCGTGAGCAGATCCTCGTAGCGGGCAACGAGCACGTCCTTTTCCTGCAGCCACTTCTCCCAGATGCGGACGTATTCCAGGATGAAATCGACGCTCTTCTGAAAATCTGTCAGGTGCGAGAAGGCGTTAGGGCGTCCCTTTTTTAATGCGCGCTGACCGTAATCGTAGGCGGAGAGCATGGCATCGCGCGGGTCGCGGTAAATGTACGTGATCCGAAGCAGCCCCAGGCGCTGCAACAGCCGTGAAGCGGAGGTCGGTCCGGCATGGGCTTTGATCACGAACGTATTCCCCATCAAAGCCGGCCAGCTGACCATGGCCAGTCTGCGCGCGGAAAGGACGCCGATGTTGCCGTTCACTTCTGTCAGGATGCCTTGCAAACGATAGCGTTCGCGGATGTCGCGCGCATCGGCACAGCCGGTTGTTTTCATCAAGTCGTGAACGAGGTTATAGTGCCAGCCGGAACCTGCGCGTGGCATCCCAACGGAAAGTACGATCATTGTTGCTCCTGCCCCTCTTCTCTATCCCTTCTCCCCACTTCATCTTCGCTGGTGCTCTGCTCCAGGCGGAGGGGAAAGGCGGAAGGGGTGAGGGGTGTTTTTTCTATTGCGAAGGCAGTCATCCCCACCAGGATGCCAAAATTGATCCAGATATTGGGTGTGGCAAACGAGTCTTGCGTGATGTTATACAGCGCGACCGCAAACCACGAGAATATCCCTGCGATCCCGAGATAACGTGCGACAGTTGTTTTGGATTGCAGGGCGCGCAGCGCGTCGCCCAGCACGGAAAACAGGAACGCCATAAAAACGAAGAAACCGACCAGACCCGTCTCTGCCAACAAACGCAGATACAGATTTTTGGGATTCGGATACAAACGGTTTTCCGGGTTGAGCTGGCGTGCGATCTCAGGCACGGTCGTCAGGGCCCAATCGGGCAGGTGGTCGTAAATGTAGAAACCGCTCGCGCCCAGTCCCACGCCTGTGATCGGGTTCTCGTCATAGGTGCCCCAGGCGCCGAAGTTATAGGCGGCGCGCGCGCCCGCCGAGTTCTCGATGATGAAGTCTGAAACGCTCTCCGCCTGGATGTTGAACAAACGCGTAATGTATTCCTTTTGACTCAGGAACAATCCCGCGCCTGCCAGCCCGCCAAGGAGCAGAACGGCCACCCCCACGCGCAGTAGGGGCGGGGTCATCCCGCCCCTTCCGCGTTGAAACCCTGACCAAAACCAGGTCCACGCCGCGCGCAATTCCGCGCGACCCACAAAAAGAAACGTCAATACGGAGGCACCTGCCGCGGTAAGCAATCCGCCGCGGGAAAAGGTCGCGAGTAGAAGTAAAGCGGCGAAGCCCAGCAGGACCGGCTCGAGCCATTTGAAACGGGTCACGCGCAGGCGTGTGAGGAGCGCTGCAAAGAGCCAGGGCAGGTAAACGGTCGCGATCTGTCCGGCAAGCCAGGCCGGCTCATACGCCATCCCGGAAACACGGTTGGTCTTGACCAGTTCCCGCATCGAGAAGACGCGCTGCCAGTGCGTGACCGTCACCTTCTTGAGCAGCGGCGTGTAGAACGCAAGCGACTGGATACCGCTCCACAACACATCGATGACGAAACCGGCCAGCAGCCATTTAACGGAAAACCGCAGGTCCTCTTCATTGCGATTCATCCAGATGGCTGTGATCAAAAAGGATAAGCCGATCACGAGCGTGACCCAGGCACGCAGGACGCGCCCGAAATATTCCTGCCCACGCAATGGGAGCGGGTCGAGCAGGACCCCGATGCCGGTCGCCGTTAACGCGAGCAGCACAAACCCGAGGAGGGGGACCAGCGTCCCGGCCCGCGGAATGGAGGCTTTTCCACGCGTCACCTGGAAGAACAGGGTCAGGAGCAGGAGGGCAACGGGATAAAGCGCCAGTGGACGGACGTAGGTGCCCTCTCCCAGGAATGGGAAATAACGGAAACTGGTGATGGGCAGGCTGAGTAACGCCGCGCCCCATAGAAAACGAGTGATCTTTACCACGGTCCCCTGCGGGGATGATAAGAGCACAGAGAACACTGAGTTTTTCATTCGGGCTTCGGGGAGAAAAACAAAACAAGGAAGGAAGCGATTGCCAGAAAGGCGACCGCGCCCACAAAGAGATACGTGCTGAGGGAGATGCGCCGATCCCTGGGCGATTGCGCGGCCTGGGTCTGGGTCGCTTCGATGAACGAATTCAACCCCTCCGCAGCTCCAACCTGCAAATGGACCTGTTCCACGAACACCTGCGACCAGCGGGAGGCAAGCGCCGCGGCGCGCTCCGGGTTTTCATCGTCCACATAGAAGTGCCAGCCGCCTTCGGCAGGCTGGCTGAGAGACAGTTTCCCACTGCGCAGTTCCTGAGTGGTGATATCTCCGTTCGTTTCAACAATGCTTTCCATCACAGCATCCGACCGGGCGATCTCTTCGAGCTTGCGCGTCTCGCGCTCGAGATAGTAGAACTGCTGGCGGTCCGTCTCCTTCGGCCAGGCCTGTTCGAGGTTGAAATCCACCAGGACGATTGCATGGGCGCGATAGGGAGGCGGGGCAAGGTAGTAAATGCCCGCGCCAATCAGTGCGCCCACGAGCGCGCCAACCGACCACAACCGCCAGGCCTTCAACAGCCGGATCAGATCATCGATGGAGGGAGGAGAGAATAGCCAGTGCATATTTCCTTTTGTTGGGGCGGGGTCATCCCGCCCAGGGCAGGGTAACCCTGCCCCTACGCGTTCAACATTTTGCGTCTACGCCGGTTCCACAACGGCGACATCCATTTGCGAAGGT
>Ga0105098_10000290_pt1 | contig 16614 bp, 47 predicted proteins | sample PPLLak21cMay2015_FD_79137 | JGI IMG/M metagenome (GOLD analysis project Ga0105098, IMG submission 79137) | Freshwater sediment microbial communities from Prairie Pothole Lake near Jamestown, North Dakota, USA - PPLs Lake P7 Core (1) Depth... | ecosystem: Environmental > Aquatic > Freshwater >... | reverse complement strand
GACATCATTTTCACCATAAACATAACAATCACCAGATAATTGTATTGTTTGTAGATATCGAGTGTGGAATCGTGGATATCCTTCTTGGCGACATTTTACGATCAACCACTGAGCTACTCCATTACGAAACGCTTGAAAATTAACAACATATTTATCAAAGCTGAGTTCATGCACATTACCAGCCGAATCAGTCACATTAAACCCAAGAATGTTATCCTCGGTTTTTTCATCCATCCATTGTTCGATTCGTTCACCAACAGATTTAATTAAATCATCGGATAATTTTACACAACCCGAAAATGTTTTTAAGATTCCATCCTGTTTATCAGCACCAATACCATCAGAATCCCATCGCATTAAATCATCAACATCTGCATGTTTTAATTCAGCTTCTGTAAGAATACGTTCCATAAGTAAACTCCTTTTTTAACAATATAGCAAAAAATAAATATATTTATGCATTAAAGTTATGATGCATATAATATGCCATTCCGAGATTACCGTAAAGAACATTAGGATCATTCATTGACAATCCAGACATTTGAGCGTCATTAATTTCAACGAGAATCCATTCTTTATCAGCAGTACGTGCCAAGTCAATGACATAGAAATCTAATTTGTCCTTCATTCTATCAATGACTTTCTTAGCAAACTCTAAGAATCCTTCTTGAGGGCCAGCTTTATTAATTTCTTCTGCTCGTTCTGCATTAGACCAATAGTAAGCATAGGATAAAATATAATCCTTGTAAACGAATACACGCCATTCATTAGTAAATGGCAATCCATTCACACCTATTTCATATGTTTCCAGAGGAACATATTTTCTGTATATAATATCTTGTTGACCAATCAATGAATCCTGTTGCAGATCACATCCCTGTCTGATGGCATCCTGCACCGTTTTAGCGAACATACAGCCATTCCAATCACTCTTCCGTGAATTGGTCTTGCCTTTGATTACAAAGGGCGCATCGGCTTCTCTGAGGTCACTAGGAGCAAACCATGTTTTAAACGTAAGATCTTCCAAATCATTGTAATATTCGAAGTTAGCAATGTATTTGTGTTGCTTGTATGTATTGACTAACAAACATGCTTTCATATTAAGATCTTCTTCCACCCATTCATAAAATGGAAGAACTGAATAACGACCAAATACCAGAGATCCTTCTGGGATATCTGAGTGATATTTATGTACATTAAAATATAAAGAAGCTGCTTCTATTTCTTCTTTTTCAACTAAGGACTCACGGAACAGTATGATTGGTTTCATATTTTGGTACTTCTGGTGGGGGTGCTGGCTTAACCAATATAGCAAAAACTAAAGCAATTGCGATGAATATAATGATTTGTTTCCAAGTCATTTATATACCTTAGTCGTACTATCTGGCATATGTCCACATGGCTCTGGGGTTTCATATGAGAATGATAAATCACCAACAGAACAGTGTTCATTAACCTGTCCTAAATATACCCCAATATCAACTTTAAGTCCACTAGTTGTTTCGACTATGATGTACTTACCTTTTTTAAAGGTGACAGTGGTTGGTATATCAAGTTCTTTTAATTGCGCCTTTGTTTGTACGAGTTCATTACGGAACTTAGCATTTACTGTATTCAGTACGCTATTCTTCTGTGTCAGATTTGTAATTTCTGCTGTCAATGTTACTATTTTCTCATTAGCAACACTAACCTTATTATCTAGATATTTAATTATTGCAATAGCAGATATAAATCCCAACAATAATACACAAAAAATCAATATTTTAGCATGGTAGTCTTTCATGTTACGGTTCTACCTTATCTTTGTCGAGATTTTCAATTTCAGTCTTTATGATTTTCTTTTTCTGCATACGTTCTATTTCGTGGGTAATTTGTTTACCTATTTTACCCCACGATTGAATACCAGCCCTTCTAGACCAGTATTCCCTATCATATCCATGATGATTTGCATTTTGTCCATGTGCCATATATCACTTTACCTTTAATTTCTATGTTCTGGATTATCTGATGTAACAGATCTTATTCGTTTGTTTTTTAACTCAACTATAGTTCTCTGTAGTTCTGCCATGTCATCACGTTCACCCTGAGTTATCGTACCATTATTTAATTTTACTTTGAGTCTAAAATATTTATCTTTGGTTAACGAATATTCACTCATGTCATCTCACTTGGATGTATCAAACACATACATCTTATGGTGTCTCAAATCAACTGCGAGTGGTTCTACATTTGGAGTCCCAATTCGTACAATAGAATCGAGTTGATATAATACTTTATATTTCCTACCACAATAGAAAATATCTTGATTCAAAGTCAATCCGCATCCACTCTTGATATAATCAACCACTTCAATCAATGGACGCACCGAGTGCTTGACGGTTTTAGCATCATTAGGAAGACTATCAATATAATTCAATATGGCAGTAGCCTGTTCATCATCAATTACTTCGAGTTCAATTTTATTATATCGTACATTCATATTTACCCTAGAGAGTGAATGGAATTCAATTTTTGAAGTAGAAGTTCTTTAATAACACTTGGTCTTTGTGATCGTTTGATTGTGGTTGCAATAAGAACCGCAAACGCTTCTTCTGATAAAGTATCAACAGTGTGTTTCAGAAACTCAAACTCATCAATGATAACTTCTTGTTTAATTCCATATGGTTGCATAATAATCTCCTGTTATGCGTCTTCCAAAGCGATAACAGCTCGTTTAATTACCCATGTTTTACCATCACAAATCTTCTTGTAATGAACTGCATCTTCTTTCTCAATAAATTTGTTAGCTCGTAGAATGTGATCTACTTCATAGGGATATCCACCGCTATGACTGTCAACATCAATGAACTTACCACTTGCAGTATTTATAATTACATAAAATTCCATACTTATCGTTCCTCCACAGAATCCGCACAGATCGGATCATTTATTACTACACGTTTTGTTCTGTTATATATCAACGACTCAATGTATTTTTCCGCTTCATCTTTCTTGGTAAAAGAAGATCCATCATGAAATTCACCACCAGCATCTTCCATTACCCACCAAGTCCATCTGAATAACCCAGATAGTTGTTGTACTATATATGTTGTCTTCAACGATCCATCAACTTGCATATGAGTGGATTCCATTATTCTATAGCATGGCTTTCGACATGCGAATGCATAACATATACCACACAGAAATAATGCTGCTATAGCAATTGTAACTAACATAATTATCCTTTGATTAACTTACGAGTCATTAAGGTTCCATACAGAGAACCAATAGCAAATCCAATTGCAATACATAGAAAATATGTCATATATTAACGCCTCACTCTTTCGTGAAATCTGAATTCACGTTCATCAATAAAATATTCATGATCATATTCTGGATTTTGTGGAAGAAGTCTAATAGGAATCCACACATAATTACCTTTACACCGCACTCTGGTATAAGTAATATTGTCAGTATGAGTAACTGTGTAGTTCTCAAAAATCACTTTAACTTTTGGCGGTTCCCAAGGATTATATTCCATATTAATACTCCAGTTAAAAAATAAGTGAGTGAACTTCGCGTGTTCAATTTCAGAACCAAAGGTTCTGTGTCCTATTCAATAATGGCAGAGACTAGCTTATCCATTATTCCGCAATTTAGACGACTCGCTTAATACTAATATAGAATTTTACAGGAGTTTGTCAATCTAATTATCTATTTTTTAGTTCTTTGAGGAAATCCTGAATGTGCATCGAGTATGGATTATCTCTTGGATCTAGATCCAATAAGCATCCACGCAATGAACTCATGGGATTCGTAATGTAGTAAGAAAGAAACTCATCTCTGTATGTTAGTATGCGATTGCCCTCAATATACAATGCAGACGCATTATCTCCATATAAACAAACCTTTACGTTTTTACCACAGACCGTGCATTTAAAATCTAACTGTGTGATTTCTTCTACATTACTAGATAACGCCATTAAGCCATGATTTACATGATCTGGAGATGCTATTGGCAATCCCTTCGATGTCCACTCAATACTTTTATTAAGCGTTCCTCTAATGAGTTCATTTACTATCTCAACTAGTGTTTTTTCATATTCAGTCATTTGTAAGTTCCAATATTTGTGTTTTATACGTGTTCTGTTCTATCCATTGATCTAGAGTCATTATTGTGTAATCTACATATCCATAATAATTATTCGACTGTTTAGGATACACAGGAATTCCACAAAATGTAATATGTTGTCGATTTGGTCTTGAAGGGAATAATGCTGGCTCTTTGTGTTTTATTTTACAAAATTCCATGACATCAATAGTGTGCTGATTCATCAGCATTCTATATTCCTCATCATATTTAGCATTTCGTTCTTGAGTACATAACAAATCATATTCAGCATGCTCAACTGACTCATATTCGAAAATAATATGATGATTATTTTCAGTTTCATCATCAAGATAATGTCGTATAAAAACAAGTTTCATATCTATTTTTCCGATTGGCGACACTAATCGCGACAAAATGACGCGAATGTGTCGTATTATGTCGTTTTCTTAACCAATCCCAAAAATCCACAGATAAGGAATAGAAAAGCAGCAATAATCATAACAGGGACAGCTATCATGAATGCAACAGATCCTACCAGAAACATGATAAAACCAAGAATCCCAAAGATTACAGATTCCTGATAACTACTACCCTTTCCGAGTCGATATTTAATTTTCATTTGTTGATTCCTTTGTTCCTAGCAATTCTTTAACTTCCTCATAATCGAATGGATTAAACCCAACACTCATGTTGTGATATTCAAATTTTTCTACGAGGTCTGGATCGTCTGTGATGAGTGTCAATTCATGTTCTTCTACGGTTCCATTCACTTCTGAGTGTTTCCCAAGAATATCAGATCCGAAATAAATGTCGATTTTTGAATCGATTAGTTTTTTAACATCTTCTGTGTCGGCAACAAAACTTCCATGCAAATCACCACTGCGACCATAGTTTAGTTTGAATTTATAAATAGCTTTCATTTTGATTCCTTATTTTGTACATGTATCCAATGCATCTAACTGATATCTTTTCAAACCTGTCATAACAGTTCCATCATCAAATTGAACTTTGTATGATATACTGTTGAATTCAAAACTACCCCATGATTCAACAATGGTTCCTTTAATAAACCCATACGATTTATTGCTATGATCTATATATTTCTTGACTCGTTGATTCACTGAGAATTTTGGGGTATATTCAATTAACTGCAATGCCTTTCTTGCCAGTTGGTTACTGCATGATTCAGAATGAATCTTCTCAATTCGTTCCAATGCAATACGCATCTTGTTAGCTTCGATGAGAGCATCCTTAATAATGATAAGATCATCTTCGGTATGAGTCCCATCCATTACAGCACCAAGTTTATCCTGTGCAGTTTCAATTAGATCAAATAGTGTGTCAGTTTTCATACGATTAGTGTGCCTTTACAATTGTTTCAAGACGCTTGATGATATCTAACGTGTTGTTGTAATTATGCACAAGAACTGTGTGTGCATATTCGGAAGTACCCTCTTTACGCATAGATTCAGACCTTCCATTATTTTCTGATTTCAGTGCATTAATTAGTTCTTGGATTGACTGCTTCATGGTTATTACTCCGGTATATGTGTTAACTTAATCTTAATGTGTCCTGAACGCAGCAACCCAATCATGACATCAATTGATAATTCTCTAGCATGCTGTGAGTTAATTGCAGTAATTGACCCACTGAGTTGTGCTTCATAATAAAATTGTTGCAAGTCAGGTTCTGGTCGATTGTGTATTGGAACTTGCATCATAGAAAATACCCTCGAACTACTTCGATGTTTGAATTCTCAATTGTATAGTAGTTTGCCCAAATATCTGATTTTTTACCAATCTCAGAGTTATACTTTTTCTTGCAATGATCGGTCAATACATGTTCGGTGGCAGCAATTGCCACAATATCAGTACGTTCTGGCAATCCATCACCACAAGGACTAGGATCATGCTTAATAAGAACTTTACTCATGTGAAACTCCTTTATTTGGTTATGCCTATAATATAGGAATATCACATGATTCTGTCAATGACTATTTTACTGTGGATATATGCGTTGCAATTCTATAATATTATAGAACACATTATATGTAGTTAAGTCTTCTGGGGTTTGAAACGATGACTGGATCGTACCTCTAATAAAATTTCTCTCTATTGTACTTATCACTGAATTATTAAAGACGGTTTGTTTTAATTCTTTATTCAATAAATCTAACTGGTCAAGATCAATTGAATGCTGAATTCCAGTCAATCCCTTTAAGTCACTCAATAGTTTGTTGATATACAACGCAACTGCATTTGGATGCGCTGATTTCAACTCGGCAATGAATTTGGGCTTGAACGTTATTATTTTAAGATTACGGCCTTTAGATGTTCGTATTGTATGTGACACATGAAATCCTATTTTAATGGCTTAGCTATAATGTTTATTCCAAGCACTTCGGTTCCATCGGAGTATTCAGTTTTATGAGTAATTTCAAGTTCAATCTTATCCTGTTTGATGAGATTAATTATCTCATTCGGACTAGTACATATGAGAGCACCTGACTTGTACTTTGCTTGAAATGTAATTTTTCTTTTAGCCATATTAATCTCCCTCTCCAAGTTCAATTAGACGATCAATCATTTTATAAACATCTGGGTGATCGTTTTTACCATATTTTTTAACAACTCTAGAATATTTTTCCCAATAATTGAGAGATATCGAGACATAAAATTCAGCATTCCCTGAAAATTTCTTTGCTTGTTTTTCGTTCTGTATGATATGCAAATTACCATCATCATCGCTGATAACACAAACTAATTCGTTACCGTGACGCACCATTGAAATCACATTAGCAACAGGATAATCTAATCCTTGTTTAGTTAATACAAGAGGTTCTTTGTTATTAACAATAGAAGCATTATTTATTGAAATTAGACGATTCCACTCATCTGTGTTAGTGTAATCATCGTTATTCAATTCATACAGTTGATTTAAGGTACATACCTGTTCATATTTTTTAATGTGAGTTTGTTTCATATTATCCGTAAATAACATATTGAGGAAACTTAGTGACTGCATTATCTCTGGCTTCACGATAATCCTTGCCCATTACCTTAACCTGAACTTCTTCATGTTTTGCTTTCTTACCTTTGCCGATTATTTTGTCTCGATTGTATGCAAGCATTTGGTATTCGTTTTCATCACGATCATCAAGAAATAAAGCACTCACTGAATCAAATTCTTCTACTGTAATTTCTCTGAATTGCAGACGGAGAAAATCATTGTATGATAATCCAGTAGAATTGAATGCTTTACTAACAGATACATCATCTACATATATATCAATCTTTTCGCCATATCCTAATTGATAAGCACATCCAGTTACTTGAATAAAATGTTTTTTAGGAATACGCACTTCATAATATGCACTTGGATCGGTTTGATTGGTTGTGGAAAATGCTCCTGTAGGATCTTTCTGAATAACTACAAAACATTTATTCTTGAGCCATTTACGCATGGTTCTGGCTACAAACATTTCCTTTCCACATCTGTTATTGGAATACTTCTTATCGGTTCCACGTCCATGCTTTGCCAACAGATCAAAATATCTGCGTAAGAATTCAGGGTCTAATTCACTATATTTAGCCATCTTAATATCCTTTATCGCTCCAGAACTTTTAGAATTCTTTCTACACTCTTCTCAACCTGTCTAGCACAATCAGGAAGTTTTTCATATGTTGGATCTTCCAACACAATGGTTGATAACGTAAGCATTGGAGTCAATAGATTCCTAATTTCTGCACGAATTTTATTGAATTCTTGATCTTCCATATTAATCCTCGACATCATCCAAATCGAAAATACTATCAGTAAGTTCTTGCATACGATGAATATGACGATCCAAAATCTTCATTTCATCTATCAGCAGTTCATCTTCACCCAATCTTACACCACCACAGTCAACAACTCGTGATCTGTAAACCCCTGTTGTAACACGGGTTTGTTGACGAATTACACGAGCTTGAAGCGTGAGTAACTGAGCATTGATGAATGCTAACTTAATTTCCTTACTTGGAGTTCCCATAAAGATTCCTTTAGTTTGGTTTCAACTAATATAGGAACTTTATTAGGATTTGTCAACTACTTTATAAAAGATTGATATAGTCAGTCTGAATTCACTTGAAAAATTGGAAAAACAACATTCACTTTGCAATATTTTTATAATTTCTATATTGCTGTGTTTTGAAAGCCAATCATTGATAACAGATTCGACTGACGAAGGATCAGTAGTTCTAAATATTTTTACTTGCATATCACCCTCTTAAAGAACTCATAAAATCAGGGTATTTAGGATATTTATTTTTCAATTCATTGAGTAAATCATCAGATGTGATGTTTTTAGCTTTCAACACATACTCTACATACTCATTGTCATAAACTTTCTTTCTGCGTTTATTGATTGCCTTGATTCCTACAAACACTTCTTCAATAGTATATGGTGTTGTTTGCAGAAAATACCGTTTGATATCACAATATGACATATCAATGTAGCTGCATATTGGACAAGCTGATTCAGGAACTTCCCGTGATGGTTTTACTTTCTGATCAGCGACAAGATGTTCTGTACAGAATGTGTGCTCATTTATGCAAGTAACCATATCATAATCAGTCACACTACCAGAATCCCAACCTACTTCGGTTCTATTACATACTTCACAAATGAAGCTGGTAGAACTACTATTACTAACAAATCCATATCTTACTTTCATATTTACCTCAATTATCTTTCTTTTCTGTGTTCCATGTCTGTGTTCCATCGGCATGTATGTACACAATGTCATCACCATTATTTGCACTTACTGGATGAGGAAACTTCATCGTTTTAACATGTTCATTCAATGCTTGCTCTATAATAGTACTTATAGCTTGCATTCCATGAAAGGTTTTGATTTCAAATAGAGTATCTAACGACACACTAAGTTTACCTTTCAATTCAGCTTTAAGTTCTTCTGCTCTCGTTAATTCGGCATCAATTTCTTCTGCTCTCTTTTCCATTGGAAAATACTTCTTTCCAATTCTTCCGTATAATTCACCTATATATTTCATATTATCCTACCATATGTTCAAGTATAAAGTCTTTCAACTTAATCAATTCAGATGATGATACTTTAGTGTCATCTCTATACGCACATTTATTCCATGTGTTAAATATTTGAGTTGCTTGTTCAATCGTACCAACTCGTTCCAATAAAACTAAGACATCCTTTTGAGTGTATCCCATGTAATCTTCAAATGGAGTTGGGCATGAACAACCAGAATCATGTGCCGTATATATTTTCCCATCTGCTGTTGCCCAAAAACATAATATATCAAACTCATATCCGAGATCTTGCTCAAATGAGATTAATTTTAATGATAATTCATCAGTTGAATAATATGGATTATATCTTATTTCATTCATTTTATATTTCCTTTGATAGAAACTTCGAGTTTACTCATTAATTGATGTACTAGGTATGATTCTTTGTCTGTATTATATGCTTCTCTCAATAAATATAATATTTGCAATGATGTTAGATCCTCGTGCATTTTAGATCGAATTTCTTTTTTTGTTTCACGTTTTTTAATATGTAGGTAAATTGCACCTCCACCCCATACAATTCCTATCAATACACCAATGCCAATATCACCATAATAATGGTTAGCAATAAATACCAATCCACCAAATATAGCTAAAGGTAGAATTAAACGTAACAGAATGTTTTTCCATTTACTGTTCATATAATTACCAAGGTTTGTACTTCTTATATAATTCTACTGATTTATCACAGATCGTCATCCAATTCATACCCAAAACAACACCCAATCCAACTGCAACGCCATCAACGATTGACTTTGAAATGCCGATATAAAGTAATCCATTTACTATTAGTTCCGATGCGTACAACCAAAATGTGAACAATATACTCATTTGCAGTATGTATATTAAAATCTTTCCAATAATTTTCATTGTTTCTCCAAATGTCCACGGACAGTTATTTCCAACTTACATTCTGTATTACATTGTTCCATTTTCAGCGTTTGAATTACTTCGGTTACAATGAATTGCGATTCCTGCAATTTCATCATTTTAAGATTCCATTCTGCGTAAGATGATGCATACATCGATTTCAGCTTTTCTTCACGAGCTGAATCTATCCACTTCATATCAAATACAAAGCTATCATTCAACTTAGGTACGTATGCAATGTTTAGTTTTGCTAACGTTTCACCTGTTCGTGTATCGATGAATATTGTTTTCATTTATTCAGTTCCATTAAAAACTCACCACATTCACATTGAAAATCATGTGATTCACAACATGAATCAAACAATTGCTTAAATACTTTTGATTGTTCTGGTGTCATACCAATAACTAGCTCTTTGTATTTAGCCTTCACTTGCTTTATTTCTTTACATGTCATACACTTTCCTTCTTCGATTTCTCTGCTAATTTAAGAATTGCACAGGCTGCTAATTTAACAAGAACATCACCGAGTTTACCATCGGGAGTGTCAAGTTTTAATTCTTCATGTTTAATCTTAGCTTCGTTTGCTTCTGTTTCCTTTCTTTCCTTCGCATGTCTCAACATTCTATCAGTAAAACTTTCATATGGTGGATATGATTTAAAGTCATCTTCTGCCAAAGCCGTTGCTATTGGCATCCAATGTTTACCAAAATTTGTATGTGAATATTCTTCTAATTCGTAGTATGATTGGCAAACCAATGTAATGTATTCTCTGGGACTACCATTGATACCACCAATTTTTATGGTTTTATGTAAAGCAAATTTCTTTTTTATACGTCTTGAACCTATCGCGATTTCTTGTTTTCTATCAACTATCATATTAATCACCCATTAATTTGCTGAATTCAGATACTGACATTCTAGGATTATATCCACGTGCCATGAACTCTTCATCAAGTTTCCGATTTGCTTCCTGATTTTGAGCAATGAAATCTTGTTCGATCTTATCGAAATTCTTTATAACTTGCTTTTCTATTTTTCTATACTCTTTATCAGGAAGATGAGAATACTGTTCCATTTCTTTATCAAAGTTTTTTGCTTTATCATCAAAAAATTTAACCAATTCACTACTCAACGCACAACTGCGATCCAAATGCTCACCCATCAACTTGAATTGAATATCTTCTTCGGTTGGTTTGATGAAGTCCTGATATGCTGCTTCAATTTCAGTTGTATCCTGTACACACTCTTCACTCATACCATATGATTGCATCCAACAATCTTCGGAATGTCGTGTATATTCAGTACCATCTTCTGTAGTTAATACGATTATAGTTCTATGTTCAATTTCTTTTATTTTCATAGCATTTTAAGTCCGTCTAGTATATTATGTATTTCACATATATCTAATGTAGGTTTGGTTTCAATAGCTGCTTCTAATTGTTTAAATGGGTTACAATTGATACTATGTAGATAATTATGATATTCCTTTGGATTATCATTTATATCGACATTCAATATGCGTACATCATTCATAAAAAATGAACCACCCCCAACACCTGAATACATTATATATGATGTTCCATTTACAGTAACTGAATACTTATGACTCGTCCATTCGTACCATTTCTTACCATCATTATTGGCTCGTTGTATAGTCCACCCGATTTTTCCTGTTTTTGTCAGCCTAATCAGTTCTGATACCATATTTACTATTGTTTCAATTGGTAACTTATTTGTATTTTCCATATGTATCCGTTTAGGTTGAGTTAACTTGTTCTTTGGTATTTTCATTCTTTCCTCATCAAACCATATTCAGGCATAAATACATATTTAGATGGAACTTCATCAGTCAACCAAACAGAATTTTCAGATAGATAGAACTTATATCCATCCTTAACCATAGATTCACAATCAACACCAAAGACATAAGGCTTTCCATGACGACTACCAACACTCACAGCAGTCTGATACAACTCAGATAGGTGTACGTGCTTCCGACTCATAGATTTGATTCCTTCGGCTCGTATGGCGGTAATAAAACGGGTTGCAGTTCCATGATACAAGATTGCTGGTGGAATTGTTTGTTTCAATTCCACATCTACATCAATACTATGACCTTGATTGGCTCTGATTGAATTACCATCTTCTGAAATAGTAAATCGTTTCTTGTTATTAGTTTCAACAATTGTATCAATATCTTGACGAGAAAACTCAATGTTCTTGAATTTCTTTGCATTTGAAATCAATTGTTCGATGTCAACCCAACCATTTTCATTCATATCAAGTTGAATGAGTTTTGGATCATGTCTCAAAACGAGACTAATGAACTTGCTTGCTGATGTTAAATCACGCATTATTATAGTTTTCCGATTGGGATAGTTTCCCATGTAAATTTATCTTTAGGTAACTTGAATAATTTCAATACACCATCATCATACACACTTGATAACAAATTAGCAGCGAGTTCCATAGTTTCATCTGGAATTGTCGCCATGCATAATTCACCATCCACTTCAACGTAGACAACCATTTTAGTAATTTTCATTCTTTCTCCCTTTCCTTGGGAAATGCTTCATCGAAAAATCCAGCAGCGATATAACAATTAAAAGCTGTAGCTACCATCATCCATATTAAATCAAATCCACGCAAATCACGAATGACAGCATACAGCACACCACCCATTACGCTTGCAATCATAATAAAGAATAGAGTTCTGATAATTTGAGTTTTAGTCGATGTCATATTATTTTTCATTCCGAGGAATCTTTTGAATTAGACGACCATCACTACATTCTACATATGGTAAGTCAGCAATTGCATGTGAATAAAAAAGTCCATATAGAAAATCATTTTCAAATTCTCTGTGTTGTGCAATTCTATCATTTATATGATATATAGAACATGGATTGAAATTATATTGAGCAATTGTAGATTTACTATCATGGTTATAAATCAATACCATGAGTAAAATCCAACATATTGAAAACACAGAAATTCCTACAAGTGCGGGAGCCAGTTTAGTAATAGGATGTCTATAAAATAGTTCACATCCCAAAATACCTACTACTAAAAGAACAACAGATGCTATAAGAAAAAACATATTATTCAGCCTCTTCAAAATTTTGAAATTTCATTCGAGCACAACCTTCACATGCAAATCCATCATGAATACAGTATGGACATGGATGCTTGAGATTTGATTTCAATTGTCGTATCTTCTCTTTATGAGTTTCAATTTCATCGAAAATAGCAACATTATGTCTTAGAATTTCTTTTAGTTTTTCAGTCATATTAGTCCTCTAACGCATAATATAGAAATCAAATCACTTTATGTCAATGATTTAGTATGGATATTCAGTCCACCCATCAAGGAACTCGTTATGAGTAACTAAATGCCATCGCATACTTATATAACCATCTTCATAATCTTGAAGAATCAAATAAAGAGGAACCGTAATACAGAATCCAATGAACCTAAATGGCATACCACCAAATCGCCATAGAGTTTTTTGGATTCCACGGATCTTATCACCTCGACTTCTGGTTCTAAAAGTAGGATCGTAACATTTAGTTGACTCTTCCATAATTTAATCCTTCACTGATTCTAATGACCGAGCTACAAAACGATTATTTTCTATCTCGCATTTAGTCACACCGTCAATGCCTTTAATTTTCCGTATGGTTTTCTTCATCGAAGATACTTCATACACATCATCGAACGAAGCTACATAATCCAAATCTAGTCGATTTAAATCATCCACATCGTACACAAATGTTTTGTATGCATATATGCTGATAGGCATCTTATACGATGGGTTAGCGTGTTCGGTTAGTGAATATGCAAATGCTGTATTTTTTCGATTGAATAACAGATTATTAATGAGTTGTTCTCTAGCGTATTTAGCCTCGTCTGAATATGATTCCATCCAATTCAATGCACCATTATCATTCTCCGGTAATACCATAGGGCCAGTTGCCGTTATAGATATACCAGAATCTGTTATCAGACATGTGTTGGTGTCTGGATGTACTTTCAATTCAAGTGCCCAGACAGGCATCCTATTTGGATAATTTATCCATGTAGCAAGATCAATAGCGATGTTATATCGTTCACTATCAGTTGATCCTGTTTTACCATATACATAAAAATGAGGAGATTTTAGATCTTCCACGTTAGTAACAACTACTGTACCTGATTGATATGATTCTACTTTCCACATAATTTACTCCTTTTAGTCAAATATAGCAAAAACTCCTCAATTGAGAGGAGTTTTCTGATTAATTATGATATGCTTCAACGAATCCAATTCCATCACAGTTTTCACATACACCATTACATCGCTCTGGATTCTCTGAATGTCCACCTTTAACATCCTCACCATTCTCATCCCAATTCTCCCATGCAGATCCCTCGCATTGTGGACATTTCTTCCATACGAGTTTACCCATGATAGTATCATGTAACATTTGTTTACTTATGCTCATGATATGTACCTCATTTACATGTGAATTGACGGTCGCATTGTGATGGATCGATTGACATATCAGTATCACTAACAGGGTTTACTCTATTGTCCTGTTTTGTGCATGTATCACTTGACGTTTTAGTTTTTACAAAAAAATATCGGTCAGTATTAACGTAAGTAAAATGAACAGTGTCACCTACTAAATGTCCATATACCCAAGCATCATTTAGATTAACTCCACCACAACTTAAACAATTTCCACATGATGAAAATGTAAAATACATATTGTTGGCTGTGTTTTTAAATAATGCTGTATTACACAATGATGGGGATGTATACTTACCATGTCGTATCATTGCATCTTCATTTTGATTGATTTTAACAACAACTGCTTTCACATTAACATCAGTATTAGATCCGATATTTGTGGAACATGACATAACAAGTAAACACATCATAGCAATTAATATAATTTTCATAACATACCTCATTTCATACTGGAACGAATCATTAATAGTTTAATACATGCGCTACATACACACTTGTCGGTGAATAATCGTTCACATTGAGGATTTTCTATTGAAATATCAGCCCATTCACTAGGCTTTACTCCATTTTCCTCTCGTGCTTGTCTTCCACACAAATCACAGTGCCATACTTTTGAAGTTATTATTGGCATATTTCCTCGCTAAAATCTGTTACATTGTAATCACACATCAATTCTTTTATGTGTGGGGTATTTGGTTTGTTTGGCAATTTGGTACATGTTATATATGTATTGACATACATAATATTTAGCATCACCAAAAACAATGATCTATACTTCGCAGTTACCATATCTTCTGTCAAAGGATCTTCGAGACAAGCTGTTGTGTACTCAAAATGATCTATATAAATAGATCCTTCCCAATTCGTTTTCAATATATCTCGAACAACAGTTAATAAAAAAGCCAAATCACATGAATCAATAATTTGTAAATTCTCTGTATCTCGTGAAATTCCGTGTTTATCAAATCCACGAGTAGTATCAATATAAATTACAGAAACACCAGCATACAAATCTCGTTTGATGGATTTTGTTAAAAAATTGCCAGTTGATCTTTGTACTTCACTATCATAAAAATGAATACTCATACTTTCTTCCTATTTACTATCAAGTAAATTGTATATACTATTAACAAAATAGCAAACGTTAAAATACCACCAAAAAATGCTATCACATAATCAAATAACATAAAATGCCTTCCATATATCCCAGTTTTATCTAATCTAGGAAGGAAGAACCAGCAATTGAAAAAGCCACATAATATATAAATTAACTCAGCCATGTTTAATCTTCTCAAATTCATTTGCATATGCCATGCAATAGTTTGCCCAATCTCTTGTGTCTCGAACACTCTCTCTACTTTCACCAGTATGAAGGAAAGTTTCTTCAAATCGTACTAATGGTGGTGCTATGGGTGGCTTTGAAATATCTACAATATATTTCCCATATTGTTTGACTGTAGGTTTAACATATTGTACATACTCACCTACATCATTTCTATTCAAAATAATTACTCGGATAGAATTATTTCCTCCTAACATCGTATGCTCATTAACAAGCACCGCAACGAAGTCAGATCTCTTTATTGCGTTAATTATAACCGAATCTATTTCGTAGGTATGAGCTATGTATGAACGCCCCCGAATAATCTGCTGTGGTGAATTTATGATTACATCAACATAATCAAATATGCGCAATAGTTTCAACATTTTAATTGATAGATCAAAACTACAATTGTATGAGATTTCAGTCTCTGTTTTCTTATCTATAAACAGTTTTTGTATAAATTTAGGCATCACGTTGCACCTTGTTTACTATTTCTTTGCACTTACTTACCAATATAGCAACTTTTTTGGCACCGCCTGTTGAAATGTGATCATTATTTTCACCAAGAAACGTGATTTCGCTTTGATGCTTATGAACTGACACTATACCGATTAAAAATTCACCCCCTGTTAACCAAGGAAGACTTAATTTAGGATCAAAATTAATCTCATACCACCCAAATTTTGCACTCTTCTCAACTACTGTGAATGGTAATGATCCCTTATCAAG
>Ga0105098_10000289_pt1 | contig 16650 bp, 14 predicted proteins | sample PPLLak21cMay2015_FD_79137 | JGI IMG/M metagenome (GOLD analysis project Ga0105098, IMG submission 79137) | Freshwater sediment microbial communities from Prairie Pothole Lake near Jamestown, North Dakota, USA - PPLs Lake P7 Core (1) Depth... | ecosystem: Environmental > Aquatic > Freshwater >... | reverse complement strand
TGGAACTATCGCCAAAACCGATCAGCCCCAGGATAATCTCGGACTCGAACGTCCCGAACCTTACGATCCCATGATGCCCCTCGCTCACCATGAGGGAATAGAGCTCGCTCGTGAACTCCGCCTCACTCATATCTTCCCGGAGAACTTCCGGTGCAAGGTCTTCCAGCACGTGGCGGTGAATATCGCCGGCCCGCTCCATCAGGGCAAGTTCGTACGGGCTCTTGACGGACCGGACCTGCAGGATTTCTTTGTCGATTGACACCACATCCCTGAACGGAAAGTGCTTCTGCAGGCGCCTGAAAAGTGCCAGCGGCACCTGCTCAGTCTCGAGGTATACGGTCTCCGGTATCGTCGTCATGGAAGCCGCTGCATCACGATAACTCCGCATTTGCAGGATTCGCGGGAACAGCGATTCGTCCTCTGCCCGCTCAAAACTCCGCCGCACCCAGAAGCAGGCCTCGCCATGCCGGGGAACGAGCAGCATGCCGTCCTGCATCGTGCCGGTGAAATAGTAAAGGTTGAGCTTGGAAAAAATTATAGCAATTTCCCAGTCAGGATGCTTGGCGTCCATCAGGTGCCGGAAACGGTTGAGGCGGTCGGTGAGTTCGCTGAGCGGGACTTTTGGATTCATCCAGTACTATCTGGTATCAAAACTATTTACGGGTGGTGAACCATGAGATCGATGCCCAGTGTCTCACGCAATGTTCAGGTTTTTTGAGGAAGATGGCGCACCTGAAGAAATCCCGGATTTTACTGACCTTCCTTTTCTCTCGTTTCCGGTTCAGGGATCATCGCCATCCTGTCATCTCAATGGTGTATCAATTCTTCAAATGAGGTATGACAGTTGATAATGGAAAAAATCTCTGTTGAAACGGGCATGAACAGGAGTTCGCACCCGAACCATGAAAATCATTAAACCATGTAATTCTATGAGGGCTCCCCGCCCAGGGCCTTTCCGAGGCACGGCGGGGCAGTGCAGCTTTACAAATATGCTTATAGACACTGATCCGCCGCGGGGGCGCCTCGTCGGGGGCGGCGGGGTTCATCACAAATAATTAAGAGGTAAAAACATTCCACTACGCTCACCTGTGTACTTTATTTTCATGGGAAATCCTCACGATATTTTTCTTAACGGTCTGGGGGACAGGCAAAAATCCCCTCCGATACCAGGCATTGCAATTTGTTGAAATCCTGGCTCTGTAGGAATCCTGTTTTAAAGGAGCAATCTCGCCGAAGACCAGGACGGATGTAATTGTCATCTGGGGCTATTTTTCACGTCAAAAAACCCCTGTGAGAATTCTGGTACACCAGAGCCTGCTACGAGCCCGGTTATATCTCATTTCCCTCACCCCCCGAATTTTAGAGGTCATAATTCGGAAAAATGCGGAAACGGGCGTGAATTATTCAACGATTTCCGACGGGAACGGATGAGGTCGAATATAGCAATATTACGAAGACAGAAAGCAGGATGGGAGGGGTTTGGGACGCTGCGGGCACCGGGCGGGGGATATTCCAGCATCCTCCCCATGAGACATCAGGGATAAAAAGTGAATTCTACAAAGCACAAATCTTAGGGTTTCAAAAGAGCCAAAAAAAGAAAATCAGACCTGAATCATACCGCTCAGGCTGCGGCGATCTGGTCGTAGAAAACCGCTGCCAGTACCGCACCGATCACCGGACCTATAATGTAAATGGGGAAGAAACTCCAGAGGTTCGAACCTCCCAGCAGCCAGTCCATCAGGTACGGACCGAATGTCCGGGCCGGGTTAAGTGACGCCCCGGCGATGTTCCCGGTCGCGGTGATCATCCCTCCCACCGTAAGCCCGATGATAAGTCCCGCAAATCCCGGGGGAGCACGCTCATCCACAGCAACCCCCATGATTGCGAGCATCAGGACAAAGGTCGCAATGGCCTCAACAAGGATCGCCTGCCCGTACCCAATCCCGGGAAACGGGGCTGTTGCTCCCAGCCCGCCAATGGTGACGGCATCCATCCCGACGGTAAGGAAAAAGAGCAGGCTGCCGATCGCTGCACCAATACATTGGGAAATAATATACCCGACAGACTCACCGGCAGGGAACCGTTTCGTTACCAGGAGCGCGATGGTTACTGCCGGGTTGAAATGGGCACCGGATACCCGCCCGAGAGCATAAATCCCAACGGCAATGATGATGGCAAATGACATGCCGATGGCAAACCAGTCTGCAAGCCCGCCGAGCTGTCCTATCCCTATATTGAACGCGACAGCCGGTTTTGTCCCGGCGGCAAGCATCAGGGTCATCGCTGCCGCCCCGGCCCCGAAATAGACTAACAGGAGCGTCCCGACACCTTCTGCTATGCAGCGGGTGGATAACGATGCCATTATTTACCGTCCCCGTATGCAGCGTTGCAGTCCGGGCAGAGCATCCGTGGCATCTTCCGGGGAAGCTTTTTTGAGGGAAGTGGATAACTCCCCTCCCAGACATCCACTTCCCTGCGGATCGTATGTTTCATGCATGTCCCCATACCGCAGGCGATACATGCTGCCACGGCATCATTATCCTTTCCCTCTTTTGCACATACGTAACACTTCATGGTTTTAACCTCTCATTCCATGAAATCCCGGCATTGCATCGCGTCTTTCCTGCCAGCGTAAACACCCCGGGACATCCATTAGGGGCTGCCGATGAACGATCCTGCAGAACTAATGAGCAGAACGGCAACCTCTTTGTGACAATGCGGTACTATTCGTGATTAAGGTTGCTGTTTTCCGCGTCAGCCGGTATATGATTGCCCCCCCCAGCGCTTGGTATGTATGGAGAAAAGATATTCTGTCCTTGGCAATCTCAAAAATAACTACCAGAGACCGGGAAAAAGCCGGTACCGCACCTTCTGCGTATATTCCCGGTAGCCTTCCAGTTCCCGGGCAAGCATTTCCTCTTCACCAAGGATTCTTGCCATGAGAAGAGCGGTCAGGGCGAGAGCGGCGAGGATCCCATACCATGATCCTAGGAGCAGCGGAGCCCCGAAAAACATGAGTATCGCCCCGAGATACATGGGATGTCGCACAAACCCGTATACGCCCGTTGACACCACCTGCTGTCCCCGGTCTTTCTGGATCCTGACAAGAGGTGAAAGGAAGGTGTTGTCTGTATATGACCGGAAGAACAGGAAGGACGATCCTGCCAGAGCGGCTCCCCCCAAAAATTTCAGCCAGAGGGGGAAACCAGCCGATAACCCGAACCGTTTTGCTTCAAGCGGCATGACAAGGAACCATAGGATGAACCCGACGAGAAGCCCGTAGACGACATACCGGTCCCAGCCTTCCTGGTTTCCGGTACCCGGCTGCTTGTAGCGTTCTTCGAGCAATGCCGGGTCCTTGCGGTATAAGTAGAGAATCGTCGTATAACAGAGGCCCAGGAACCAGATGCTGAAAATCCAGCCCTCAGGCCAGGTGAAATCCCCGGAAATGACGAAAAGGAGTGCGGGAAATAAAAGAATGTAAAGGAATGCGAAGATAATCTTTTTTTTCATGCATACCACCCGGGAGGCAAAGCAGTACTATTTCCCTGGTCGGGCGCTATCTGCGTCTTTTGTGACCCGCCTGTTTCTTACCTTCTTTCTTCTGTTCCGGCTTCTTCTCCTTGTGGACATCCTCGCTCTCGAGCTCCGCGATCACGTCCACCGGGTCGTCCATGAATTTTGTCAGGCGGAGGATCTCCAGGAGACGCTCCATGCCGATGAAATGCTCCGCCATCACCTTTGCCAGGGGGGTCATGACCAGCCTGCTCCCCTGTTTTTCAACGAGGCGGTGGGCAACCAGCTCGGGGAGGACCGGTTCGGTACTACCGACCATCATGTTGTTGATCCGATCGAGATCTGCGATCTCGCCATTACACGCGACCGCATTTGCCACGTACTCCTCTGAGCTCTTCTCGAAATCATGTTCGGGCGCCACCTCTTCCATCTCGCCCTTCAGCAACCGGATGGCGACCTCCTCTTCGGTGAACGGGTTTTCCCGGGAATAGGTGCCTCCGGGTTCGGCGAGGAGCACCACACGGCCGAGGTCGTGGAAGTCCGGTCTTCCTGCCCTGCCCGCCATCTGGTTGAACTCCTGCACCGAGAGCCAGTCCCTGCCCATGGCCAGCGCATCGAAGATTACCTGCGATGCGGGAAAATCCACGCCGGCGCCCAGCGCGGCAGTCGTAACCACCGCCATCAGTTTCCCGCCCAGGAATTTTGTCTCGACCTCCCGCCGTTCCTGCGAGGAAAGCCCGGCATGGTAGGCCGCCGCCCGCATCCCCAGTGCATCGGCAATCGTGTGGCACCGTGCCCGAGCATTGGTGAAAATAATGGTCTGACCCCGGAATCCTTTCGAGGAGGTCCGCTTGTACTCCTCGGTTGTCATCTGCTTGATGGTCGGGATCTTCTGTTTGCGCTCCAGAAAGAGGAGATACCGTTCCAGTCCCACCGGGCGTTCAGCGTACCGCACAAGGCTGCAGTTCAGTTTTTTTGCCAGCGTCTTGGGGGAGCCTATAGTAGCCGACAGGTACAGGAACTGTGCCTGCGGTGCAAGATATTTCAGCCGTGCGATCATGCCATCGAGACGGTGCCCGCGGTCTGCATCCTCGAGCATCTGGACCTCGTCGATAACCACGGTCGCAATATTTGCCATCCTCTGCCCGCGGCGGATCATGGTATCCACCCCTTCATAGGTGCCGACGATAATGGGAGACTGCGGGTTCCGGTCCCCCACTTTCCGGGTCTCGGGAAGGTTAAGCCGGCTCACCCCGGTGAGGAGCCCGGTCCTGGCAATTTTCCCGTACCGGTCCGTAAATCGCTCATATTTCTGGTTTGCGAGGGCTACCAGCGGTACGAGGAAGAGCATCCGTCCCCGCCCCTCCAGGTAGTTCTTGATCCCTGCCATCTCACCAATGAATGTCTTGCCACTCGCTGTTGCGGCAACCACCAGCAGGTCTTTGCCGTGCAGCAGTCCCGCTTCCACGGCGAGCTGCTGGGCGGGCATGAGCTGGGATACCCCGCTTGCCTCGATAAACTGCCGGGGGAGGGGGAGTTCGTCGATCGCAGCGGTGGTCATCACCGGGTGCGGTTCGAGCCGGTCGTAGAGCGCTGCCTTCATCGTGAGCTTGTCGGGCTGCAGCGTCGCGAGTACGCGGTCGAGATTGCGGAAGGTGACAAGAAGGTTTTCAAGATGGGCGATCCCCTCCATGCCCAGCCTTCCGATGTGGGATACTTCACGGCGCAGTTCGCGCTTCCCGCACTCAAGACAGATCTTCTCGCCTTTGCCGAACGCAACGCAGTTTTCCTCGGTTAACAGGGTGAACCGCTCGTCCAGCAGGCACATGCGGCAGGCGTCAACAAGGCTGGATTTAATCTGGAAATCTGCAAGAAATGTTTCAAACTGCGTATCGGGTTTGACAAGGCGTACGTCCGCCTCGCGGAGCTGGGCGACCAGTTCCTTTGACGGTGTATGACGGTATTCCTTTTTCCCGCCCCATTTGAACCGGTATTTTGTCGGGCGGGGTCCACGCGGGGTATCCGTCAGGTCGACATACCCTGCACCCAGCACATGCCTGCCGTCATAAAAGAGGAGCTTGTAACTGCTGCCTTTCTGGGGCTGGACAATGATCTTCATGGTGAGATCAGGTCGTGAATCACATACGGGAGTTCAACACTTTCCAGTCTCTTTAAAAAGTCAGTGAACTCTTCGTCAACGATTACAATCGCACAGTCAATCCCGTGGAATGCGGCCTCGATGACACCTTCCCGGGCACCAAAGAACATGTCAGGTTTTTTCCCTGCTGCTTTCAGCGCGATGAAAGCTTCGAGTCCTACCGCAGCGGTAATTTCTGTCCGGGCAATGACATCGAGCAGTTTGTCCTGCCGTATCTTTCTGGAGCCCCCATGGAGGATCCGCGGGACCTTGCAGACGTGGAGCATTCCTTCCTTGTGATCGATGATCCCGTTGAGGCGCGCAACACCAACATCCTCGTCCTTTTTTGCATCTGCTATCACGGTCCCGTTGGCTGCAAGCGGCTTTTTCCCTGCATAGAGGAACCCGGCTTTCATATATACGCCGACATCGTCTCCTTCAAGGAGGTTTTCTGCTGCAATCGCTGTCCAGACGGAGACCTGCTGGATGATGTCGCGCCGGATATGCCGTGCATAGGATTCCAGCGATTCGGCATTCTCCAGGACCCACTCGATACCTGTCCTGGTCACCTCGTAATTGCCCCTGCCGATCGCAGAGACCTTGCCTTCATCCACCAGTTCGCGGATATACTCGGAAATTGCCTGCGGGGTCACGCCAAGTTTTTCGGCAATCTCCTGCTGCCGAACTGCGGGCTGGTGCTCGGCAATCTCCACGAGAATCTGCAGTCGCGAGACTTCGCGTTTGCTGCGTAAAATAGAATAGAGGGGATCCTTAGCGCCCAGTGTCAAGCAGCACCAGTCCCTGCCCCTTCACATCCATGTGAGTGATCCGTTTGGCCAGTCCTTTGATAAATACCGGGCTGACACTGAATTTCCGGGAAAGGTCGTTGATGGAGTTGTTCCCCTTCGTGAGTTCTCCTTCAATCTTTTCCACGACTTCGCGGAGGTTCTCGTCATTGGAAAGCGAGATATACAGGATATCGGAAAGATCGGACAGGTTACACTGGAAGTTTGCACGGAACTTGTTGTAGGTCGCACGGAATTCTTTCTCCGGTTTGGCTCCGGGTTTTGGCATCCGCCACTGTTCCTCCACGAGATTCCCTTTCTTTAAGATCTGGATGCAGAGCTCCACGCCGTCATTGCCGACCTGCGCCCGGATCTCGTCTTCGGTTAGCCATGATTTGTTCAAAAGTTCGTAGACCTTTTTAAAGGAGGGGTCGTTGAACGTCATCAGGAGAGGAACAAGCTCTACGGGATCGTTTACGATTCGAATATGGCCCGGCACTGTAAAAACCCTATGATTATATCGTTCCGCGAATCAATAAAATTTTGCGAGAAATTCATGCGGGGAAAGGGCAGGATCACAGTTCGCGGGATCGTTCAGGGTGTCGGGTTTCGCCCTTTCGTGTATGCAAAAGCCAGGGCACTCGGGATTTCAGGCACGGTGAAAAATCTCGGCAGCGAAGTGGAAATTTTTGCACGGGGGGACAATTTTGACACGTTTCTCACCGAGGTTTCCCACGGACCCCCGCTTTCGCGCATCGATTCAGTTGAAGTGTTCAGTACACAGCAGGATATCCCGGACGGGTTTTTCATACTTCCAAGCGGCACCGGTTCACTGACCGGCATGATCCCGCCCGATATTGCAATATGTGATGACTGCGTTGGAGACATCTTTACAAAAGGCGGGAGGTACGCAGATTACTGGGCGACGTCCTGCGTAAACTGCGGGACCCGGTACAGCATCATCACGGAGATCCCGTACGACCGGGAGCGCACATCGATGATAGAATTCCCTCTGTGCCCGGACTGCGCCCGGGAATATGCTGATCCCGGCAGCAGACGCCACCATGCACAGACCATCGCCTGCAGTGCCTGCGGACCGCACCTCACCCTGGTCGATGCACGCGGAAATAAGGTGGAGGGGCTCGATCCAGTAAAGCAGTCCGCAGAACTGCTCGATGCAGGAGGGATTCTTGCAATCCGGGGGCTGGGAGGGTTCCATATTGCCTGTATCGAAGATTCCGTGGATGAACTGAAGCGGCGCCTGGGCAGGATTGAACAACCGTTCGCTGTCATGGTGCACCCGGATCACCTCAGGAGACTTGCCTGTGTCTCACCGGAGGAATGGCAGGAACTCACCAGCCCGGTCCACCCGATCGTCGTCCTGAAAAAACGCGATCCTACCGCCCATGAAGCGATAAGCAACCTCCATACGATCGGCTGCATGCTGCCCTATACCGCCCTTCACCACCTCCTCTTCTCCCGCCTGAAACACCCCCTGCTCATCATGACCAGTGCCAATATGCCCGGCTACCCGATGATTACCGGTACCGATCAGGCCATGGCAAAACTCAACCGCGATGTGGACTTCTTCCTCACCCACGACCGGAAGATCGTGAACCGCTGCGACGATTCCGTGATGCGGGACGGGTATATAATCCGCCTCTCGCGGGGGATTGCCCCGAAGCGGACAGCGGTGGCGCTGGGGAGTCACTGTATCCTTGGCGTTGGTCCGGAACTGAACGCAAATGCGACTATCTACAAGAACGGTTTTACCGTCACTTCCCCGCATGTCGGCAATGTACGCAACCCGCCAACCCTTGAATACCTGCAGGAAACGGTCCGGAATCTGCAACGGCTCCTCGGGGCAAAATTTGACGTGATCGCCCACGACCTCCATCCCCAGTTCCTCTCCACCCGGTTTGCCCGCGAGATCGCATCTGACCACGGGCTTGAACTGGTCCCGGTACAGCACCACCGGGCACATATTGCCGCAACGACCTCTGAACCCTGCATCGGCATCGCAATCGACGGGGTCGGGTATGGCGACGACGGGACGGTCTGGGGGTGCGAGATTTTCTCGGGGCAGGTCCCGGACCTCCGCCGTGTCGCCTACCTTGAACCCGCGGCAATGCCCGGGGGGGACCTTGCCACACGGTTTCCCGAACGGATGCTCTACGGGATTCTTCCGGAAAAAAAGGTCCTCTCCCTTCTTTCCCGGCGGGGCTGGTCCGATATCGAACTCGGTGTGCTTGAAAAACAGGTCACGAGCGGTTTTAATGTCGCGCAGACCACCAGTACGGGAAGGTTGCTGGACGCCGCTTCCGCACTGCTGGGGATCTGCCGGGAACGGACGTACGACGGCGAACCCGCGATGAAACTGGAATCCGCTGCAGCTGGCGGGTGTGCTGAAGCATGGGAGCTGAGCTTCTCGACCCATAGTGGATGCGAGACGCTTTCAGGCCGGTCCCTGATAGAGAACGCATTTACCCGGATGGAGGCAGCGCGTGAAGGAGACCTGCGGGCTGTCCGCGACATCGCTGCGTCCTTCCAGTACAACCTTGCCCGGGGAATTGCTCACCTCGCCCTTCATGCAACCGACAGGGAGGGAATGAAAAAGATCGCCCTCAGCGGGGGCGTCGCATACAACCATGCGATACGGGAGACAATCCGGGCAGAGATTGCCGGCACCAGCCGTTCATGTGTCCTGAACGCCGATTACCCCCTCGGGGACGGCTGCGTCTCGTTCGGGCAGTGCGTGTATGCCGGGAAACTGACGGGACGAAAGGACTGAACCCTGCAGGCCGCATGCGGTATCGGGAGAACAGGTATGAATCAGCTGAGAGAATACGGAGATTGAGAAGCGATGGATTCATCTGACCGGATTTCAAGGCAGGAGAAGAAGATCAGGCATCTTGAGCTGGAACTCAATGATCTTCGCCAGGGGCTTGCAATCGTCCAGGACTATTACAACGACCTTGAGCATGATTCTGAAGACCGGAAGGCTGCCCTGAGCCTTGAACAGGTTATGGCTCCGCTGCTTGATGACGACCGGGATTTTAACGGGATCTGGAGTTTTCACAGGGAACTGTTCGTCGCCGATCCGTCAGCACATATCCCGTACGCTGAAATGTACGGCACTTTCGTGCGATACTGCAAAAAAACAAGGAGGATACCTGTTGAACAGGAAGTGTTTGAATTTATATTCGCCCGCATGGAGAACCCAAATCCGGTATCTGACCGGGGCGAATGGAAAGGGTGCCGGCTCCTGCCCGACCGAAAATAATTATCCTGCCTTTTCATGACCCACTTCAGAATTACCCGGAAATCAGGGATCCCGCTCATCGGGTCGCTCTACTTTGGCATCATCGACCGGGGGACCAGCCTCCTGCAGGTACGCCCGAGCTGCGGCTGCAATTTAAACTGCCCCTTCTGTTCTGTCGACGCCGGGCCACAGTCGAAAACGCGTGCCACGAGCTATGAGGTTGAGTCAGACTACCTGGTGGATGCGGTACGGGATGCCGCACGGTTCAAAGGGAAAGGAGTGGAATGCCATATCGACTCACCGGGTGAACCCCTGATGTACCCCGGGCTTCCTGGACTCGTCACTGCCCTGAAGCAGATCGACGAAGTGAGTGTCATCTCGCTCCAGACCAATGGTACGCTTCTTGACCGCGAAATGATTGCTGCGTTGGAGAAGGCAGGACTCGACCGGATCAACCTCTCTCTCCATGCACTCGACCCGGCCATTGCAAAATTACTTGCCGGAACTGACCGGTACGATGTCGACAGGATTACGGGGGCGGCAAAGGCGGTCTGCAGGAGTTCCATCGATCTGCTGATTGCACCGGTATACCTGCCGGGGGTCAATGATGCGGAGATCCCCAGGCTGATCCGGTTTGCACAGGAAATCGGCGCCGGCAAACGGTTCCCGCCGCTCGGCATCCAGAAATTCGAGCACTACCGGTATGGCAGGTCACCCAAAGGAGTGAAAGCCCAGAGCTGGTGGCAGTTCTTCAACAGGAGTATCCGCCCGTGGGAAAAAGAGTTCGGGATACCGCTGAAACTTGATCCGGTACGGGATTTTGGTACCGTACGGCGTCCCTTCATTCCCCTGGTCTTTTCCAAAGGCGAAAAAGTGACCGTCGAGGTCCGGGCTCCGGGATGGATACACGGCGAGAAACTCGGGGTAGCCCGTGACCGTGTGGTGTCGGTCTTCAACTGCGAAAAAGAGTCCGGCCAGGTACGGGTGAAGATTGTGGCGACAAAGCACAATATCTACGTTGGCGTGCCGGTGTGATCACCGGCAATTCTCCAATTTCCGGAAAAATCCTTGTGTCCTGGGAATTCCGGAATGATTTCTCGGCTTAGTAGAAACGGGCATGAACAGGAGTTCGCACCCGAACCATAAAAATCATTAAACCATGTAATTCCATGAGGGCTCCCCGCCTCAGGGCCTCTCCGAGGCACGGCGGGGCAATATGGTGTTTACAACTATGCTTATAGACACTGATCCGCCGCGGGGGCGTCCCTTCGGGGGCGGCGGGGTTCATCGCAAATAATTATGAGGAATAAACATTCCATTACTCACTTCTGTTTAATTTAATTTACATGGGAAATCCTCAAAATATTTTTCTTAACGCTCTTTGGGGGCTACGGCATGTAATGCCTCCGCCCCCGCCGCCGTGGCACCCCTTGGAGCGATAACTCCAAAAAAGGTAATACGACACAATCGCAAAGCGCAGGAGCGGTTCGGGGGGACAGGCAATGTCCCCTCCGTGAACAGGTGCTTTACAATTTGTTGAAAAATCAGGGTTTCTAAAAGCCGATTTCTCTATTTCCTGAAATACCAGGCAATGGCGATGATGATGATCGCAACAAGTATGATCCAGGAGCTGATCGTCCATGTCACCATGGCAGAAAAGAGCAGGATAATGAGAGCGAGGGCGGTCAGGATGTCATCTTTTGAAGGGGATTCCATGGCATCCGATTGTTTTTGAAGAGTAAAAACTGAATGGTATTCTTTTTTCAATCCCTCCAAAACATTTGAAGAGCAGTTGGTCAGCCAATCACGGATGAGATTATTTTTCGCATGACACCTGCCTGCAGAGAGCAACCCCTAGGGTTCACGTAGGGGATCGTCATGATGAGCAGGGATAGACTGTCTTATTACGGCAGCCTGCGATCCTGCCACTGATGAAATCCATAATTTTTCTCTATTTTGTCCGGACGGACAATGGGTAGTGAGAAAAGCGGTAATTAATGAAACATATTTACAACTGGTATAAGAAAAAAGAGAATTATCCGAACAGGGCACCGAGCCCTGCCATACCGCTCTCTTCGTCTTCCTTCTTGTGCTCTTCCGGTGCTTCTTCCTTAGCTGCGGGTGCTGCCTTGCCTGCTGCTGCGGGTGCTGCTGCGGCTGCTGCAACGGGTGCGACGGCTGCCTTGCTGATAGCATCTTCGATGTTTACGCCATCGAGTGCTGCAACAAGTGCCTTTACGCGTGATTCGTCTACTTTTACACCTGCGGCGGTAAGGACTGCCTTTACGCCGTTCTCATCGACATTCTTGCCTGCTTTGTGCAGGAGAAGTGCTGCATAGATATACTCCATCTTGTTCACCTCAATTTTTTGTAAATTATTTAACCAGGCTTTTTATTGCCTGGCTTTCTCTGTACGCTTTTCCGATAATCGCATCAACAACGTCTTTTTCGTAGATCGCTGCTTCAACGGCAAGACCGCGTGCATCCCTGACGGCTTTGGTCAGGATTGCGCCCATCGTATCTTTCGTCGGGATCGCTGCGTTGACCGACAGGTTGAATGCCTGAAGACCAGCGAGCTGGATCTGCCCGAGTATAACCGTCTCGTCTACAGCAAGCACGGATGGCTCAAAGATATCGCCCTCATGGTATACGGCCTGCAGTGCAAGTCCTACATCCATTGGTTTGATATCGAGCTTGACCAGGATCGCCGCAAGTTTTGCCGAGATAACCCCGCCTTTCTTGACGACGGTTTTGGTCTCTTTGATCCTGACCTTTCCGCCTTCAATCGCGGCGGGAATGCCTGCCTGCTGCAGTTCGCCTACGATCGGACCCGGTTTGAAACTGGTCGGACCTTTCTCGATGACAATGTCCTCCGGGGCTTTTTCACCGGGCTTTGCTGCCATCTTGGTCTTGGTCTTTTCCAGCTGCTTGAAGAGCTTGAACGGGTTGTCGTTGGTGAAAATGATCGCAGAATGACCGGAGATGTATTTCGAGAGGTTCTTCACATCTCCTCCGATCTCTGCAAATGCATGCTTAATGAGCGTGTTCCTCGTCACTTTGATGACAGCCTTGCCCCGCAGGTTCCTGCGGATCTGCTGCACCTGCTGTGCCGGGATACCGTACATGTCAACAAGCCCGATCAGGTGGAACTTCTTCGCGTTTGCCTTGATCTCCTCGACCTCGTCTTTCTTCCAGGAGGGGAGGTGGTGTGTGTACAACGCCATTATTCCAGCCTCACTGCAGGACCCATGGTCGTCTTGACAAAAACAGAACGGACGTTCAGCGGACCCTGTTCGAGAACTGCCTCTACCCTCTTGACGATCGCTTCGATATTCTCTGCGACCTGTTCGGGCTTCATGGCAGTTGAACCGACCTTTGTAGAAAAGACCGTCTTATCCTTTGTCCTGATCTTCACCGAGTTGCGCAGGCGCTCGACAATCGGACGGATGTCCGTGCTGCCCGAAATCGGCATTGGCATCCTGCCCCGCGGACCGAGCCGTGGACCAAGGTACCTTCCGACCTGAGGCATAACCGCCATCTCAGCAAGGAAGTACCGGTATTTGCTGGCAACCCTCCGTGCTTCGCGGGGTGCGCCGCCAAGCCGCTCAACTTCTTCAGGGCCGATAATCAGATCAACCTTGGCATCCTTTGCCTGGGTGACAATATCTCCCTTCCCGATCACACAGATACCGATCTTCTCACCGATACCGTGGGGAAGCAGAATCGTCTCGTCAATACGATTTTTCGGCTGCGCCATATCGATATTCTTGAGATTGATGGTAATATCGATGCTCTCAGAGAATTTACGCTCTGGCGCCTTCTCAATCGCCGTGTTCACGGCTTGTAAAATTTTGGCCCTATCAACCATCAGATTCCTCCATAGTTCACGACCTTCCGATCTCCTATGGTTTTCTCATGTTATTTCACGAGAACGCTGTCGTACTTGCCTTCATTGATGAGGGCGAAGACATCTTTTGCCTTCTGACCGTCAATCGTAACTCCCATGCTGACGCACGTACCGATGACCTCTTTTACCGCGGTCTTCAGGTCGTAGGAGAGCATGCCCTCGAGTTTCATGTTGGCAATCCTGACAGCGGCCTCAAATGGTAGATTCCCTACCACTTTGACGTTGGGCTCTGCGGAACCTTTCTCGATATTAGCCTCTTTTTTGATGAGCGCCGTAGTGGGCGGTATACCCACCGTGACGGTGAACGCCTTCTTCGCGTCGACCTCGATCTTGACCGGGACCTGCATTCCGTTGAATGAGGCGGTCTTTTTGTTGATCTCGTCGACAACTGCCTTCACGTTGATACCGAGTGGTCCGAGCGACGGTCCCAATGGGGGACCAGCGGTAGCCTTTCCGCCGGGTACTAAAACCTCGACCACTTCTGCCATAGTCTTTGCACCATGCCGTCCCTTAATGAAGGGCTCCAAGCTTGGGTCTGTAACTATTGATGTTAAGGGAAATAAAGGTGATCTTGGATGGAGATGAGGACTGATCCCTGTCCCCCCCGGTTCCGGCCTCGTTTCAGCTTACGTTTACCTCTCCGGACCATCCGGAAATCATTTATTTGCCAATAAAAAAAATCGATATTTGAAAATTGCCCGATTTGATCCAAGTTTGGCCTGTATATGGCATTATCATGCCCGGAATAGTGCCCTGACAGACCCTTTTGGTTTGAGGATAATCCGAAATACGGCCTGTACTTGCTCTACGGGTTCACAAGAAAATCACCCGGTGAAACGACCTCTCTATTCATATCCGGCTGGCGGATAATCGATGCAACAGGCTATCGGACGTTGTGATTATCACCAGCGGGAACCTGAAAATTGCACTTTCTCCGTCGGAAAATTTTCGTGGGTTGTGATTGTCAGACACAGGTCTGGGTTGTTTCTCCGTCGGTGAACAGGCCCACCAGGGGAATGCATATCGTCTGGTTCGACTGTAATTTATGCCCGGCTTGAGGGATATCCTTGATATCCATGGATCAGCCAGAGTAATCCCATTAGCAAAGAAATGGGATTTTTTTTAAAAGGACACTTCGTAAAATCTGAAAAAAAGTCGGTCAGGTTTTTTTACCATAGTAATTTTATATCAGTATTTTTTTATACCACTGTACCGGAATTCACGGTATGATACCTCCAAGACGCATTGCGGTTTTTCTTCTCTTTCTGGTGCTGGCAGCGATGATCCTTGTGGCTGGCTGCACGACAGGGAATCTTCGGAGCGATACGGGCGGGGCCATGGGTACCCTGACGTTCTATACCGAGGATAATTATCCGTACAATTACCTTGAGAACGGGACCCTGAAGGGAATCTCCCCGGATCTCCTTGAAAAGATCACGGAAACGATGGGGGATCGTGTATCCCGGGAAAGGATCCGGCTGGTAGCCTGGTCGGAGGGGTATCAGGCAGCTCTGACCGGTAACAACACAATGATCTTTGCCATTGCACGGATACCCTCACGGGAGACCTCCTTCAAATGGGCCGGGCCGATCTACCCGTACACAACCGTGGTTTTTGCGCGGCCGGACAGCGGGATAATCATCAGCAGCCCTGATGATCTGAAAGCCTACCGCATCGGTGCAGTCACTGACGATGCCGCGATCCAGCAGCTGGTGGATGCGGGAGTAAACCGCAGCAGTATCGTTCAGGTTCCTGATGAGTATATGCTCATTAATCAAATCCGGAACGGGACGATTGACCTCTGGGCTGACTCGGAGATCTCGGGCCGGGTGCTTGCCCGGGAGATGACGGGAAATGCCTACTCGTTCCGTGTCGTGCACAGGTTCCCGGAGATCCCTGTCTACTTCGGGTTCAGCCGGGATGTGCCCGACACCATGGTGCAGTCCTTCCAGCATGCGCTCGATACTCTCAAAGAGGAAAAGAACAACCGGGGGGTCAGCTCATATGATACGATCATCGGGAGGTACATTCCATCCGTCGGCCTGGCCCCGATCAGCTACCTGACCGAGGAATGGGCACCGTTCAATTACGCGGAGAATGGCGTCCCGTCCGGTATCTCGGTCGAAATCCTCGAGGCAATCTTCCGGACCATGGGTGTCAACCGCACCCGGACTGACGTACAAATCGTTCCACTTTCCGAAGGCTTCCGCCAGGCACAGGGGAACAATACGGTTCTCTTCTCCATCGTCAAATCGCCGGAACGGGAGCCGCTCTACCAGTGGGCTGGTCCGTTCACCAAAGCCAGGTTCGTGGTCTATGCGCCGGTCAGCAGGAAAATTACTATCTCCTCACCAGCTGACCTGAACCGCTACCGCATTGGGACCGTGAAGGGGACAATCGAGAACACCCTCCTTGCCAACGAGGGTGTGAACTCTTCGCAGGTCACAAGCGGCATGGTCCCGGCGGATCTTATCAGGATGCTCGACGAAGGGCAGATCGATCTCTGGGCAACCGGGGATGTCACCGGGCGATACGAGCTGAAAGTTGCTGGGGTGAACCCAGACGCCTACGAAATTGTCCACACCCTGAGCGAGAACGATTTCTACTTCATCTTCAGCAGGGATGTTCCAAAAGACCTGGTGAGCGCCTTTTCAGATGCGATCGAGACCGTGAAGACCCAGGAAGATGCGCAGGGGATCAGTGATTATGAGCGGATAATCTACAAAAATATCGGCGTTGGATGTACCCGACAGCCGTTCCCGGACGAGTCCGTTGTTGCCCTGGTAAACCGTACCACCGCGGATATCCAAAAGGATACGCCCGGCACCTTCCAAAAGATCAACGCCGGCCAGCACCCGTACCGGGATGCGGGAAACCCGGAGTTATATGTCTTTGTGTACGACAGCAACGAGACCTTCGTTGCACACGGATCCAGTGTCCGGCTGGTCGGCGTCAACTATCAGGGAAAGACGGATGTGACGGGAAAACCTGTGCACGATGAGATTTGGGCTGGTGCACAAAAGAACGGTACTGGCTGGGAGGA
>Ga0105098_10000287_pt1 | contig 16705 bp, 16 predicted proteins | sample PPLLak21cMay2015_FD_79137 | JGI IMG/M metagenome (GOLD analysis project Ga0105098, IMG submission 79137) | Freshwater sediment microbial communities from Prairie Pothole Lake near Jamestown, North Dakota, USA - PPLs Lake P7 Core (1) Depth... | ecosystem: Environmental > Aquatic > Freshwater >... | reverse complement strand
GTCGGGACCTCTGGCACTACCCCCGCTGGCCCTGGTCCGTGACTATTGAGCGTAAGCCTCTATTGAATGAACGAGGGCCCGTGATGGGCGTCAAGCAATTGCAGAAAGCCCGCGGAACAACAAACCACAGCATCCGCTCCGCAGGCGACCGGAGAACAAGGGAAAGGGCAGTGTTAGATCTGTTGTGGTCGGACTGGCGTGTCGGGTTGCTCACCGCCCTTGCGTTGGCGGCCGGTTTGGGATTGATCAGTGCATGGCTGACCCCGCGGGGGCCGATCACCACCGGCGAGGCTCTGACCTCGATGGGCTCCGCCCTAGTGATCGGGTTGGGCGCAGGGCTGGTGATGGGCAACCGTTGGAGCATCCTGGTCACACCGGTGGTGTTCGCATCCGTGTTCGAGCTTGCCCGTATGGGTGTCGATGGCCCCACCGTCGATGCCATCAATTTGGGGGGTACCTACGGGATCATCGCGTTTGTACTGGGACGGGTGGTCCACGGGCTGCTGGTCCTGGCACCCCTGGCGCTGGGCAGCGTCTACGGCGTCTGGCTGGCCGGCCGTCTCGGCAATACCACCTCGGTGACGATGGGCTGGCTCGGCTGGACCCTCGCTGGAGTGGTGACCCTGGCAATTGCGGCAATGGCATTCTGCATCGCCCTACCCGCCTCCACCGCACCGATCGTCGGTGCCGACGGAGAGCCCTTGGCGGACAGTGTCGCCGAGCTAACCACGGTCACCATCGGTGGCCATGACCAGACGATGATGATTCGAGGCAGGAGCGTCGACAATCCGGTGCTGTTGTATCTGACGGGCGGACCCGGAGGCACCGACATGGGTGCAATACGTCGCGACGTCACCTTGGAACAGGAGTTCACGGTGGTTGCCTGGGATCAAAGAGGCGCCGGCAAGTCCTATGGGGCGCTCGACCCCACCGACACCTTCACTACCAACCAGCTCGTCGACGACACGGTTGAGGTGACCAGCTATTTGAGGGACCGTTTCGACCAGGAGAAGATCTACCTGGTCGGACAGTCCTGGGGTTCCACCCTGGGCGTGCTCGCCGCCCAGCAACACCCCGAGTTGTACCACGCCTTCATCGGAGTGGGGCAGATGGTGAGTCAACGGGAGACCGACATCATGTTCTGGGAGGACACGCTGGCCTGGGCCGAGGCGGAAGGGAACATCGGCCTCGCCGAATCACTCCGCCGTAACGGCCCACCGCCGTATGAGAACCTGATGCACTACGACCCGTTCATCGCCCGCGAACACGACTGGAACCCCTACCCCGAGTTCGATTCGAACACTGAGATGCCGGCGATCCTCTTCGTGTCCGAATACAGCTGGATGGACCGGATCAACGCTTTCAAGGGATTTCTCGACACTGCCGGGACGCTCTATCCCCAACTACAGGGCATCGACTTTCGACAGGAGGTCAAGGCTCTCGATGTCCCCTTCTACATGGTTCTTGGCGAACATGAAGCCCGGGGTCGTGCCGTACTTGCAGAAGAGTGGTTCAACATGCTCGACGCGCGCTCTAAGGAAGCGTTCATCTTCGAGGGGTCGGGCCATCGTGCTCACTTTGACCGGCCGGGCGATTTCGCAGAGGTGATGGACCATGTCCTCGAACAGACTTCACCTGCCTTGTCCACAGATGAAACGACACCGTGACCATCTGAAGCCGCAAACCCAAGATGTCCAGCGGCGGGACGACCGATCCCCCCGCTTCCAAGAGAGGAATGTCAAATGACGACAACCGAGACACGCAAAGTCACCAGAACCAGCGAGGAGCCTCCTGGCATGAGCCTGCGCACGGTGTGGTGGTTCATGGCGATCACATTCGGGTTGGGATGGGGGATAGGGGCGCTCCTGTTTCTCTTCACCGATCAGATCGAGGCGCTATTCGGGCCGGTGAGCGGCACCAATCCGGTGTTCATCCTGCTCGTCTGGTCGCCCGCCGTCGCCGGCGTGATCTTGGTTTGGCGCCACTACGGCCGGAAAGGAGTCGAAAGCTTCCTGCGCCGACTGACACTATGGAGGATGTCATCGCCCTGGTGGGTGTTCCTGCTGTTGGGCATACCGGCCGTGAAATATCTCGGAGCGGCCTTCAACGGCTCAGCAGGGGACTTCCCATTCTCGCCCTGGTACGGGCTGCTGCCCGCCATGGCCATCGCTCTGTTCATCGGACCGGTCGAAGAGCTGGGCTGGCGTGGTGTCGCCTTGCCGTTCTTCCAACGGCGGTTCGCGCCCCTATGGTCCGCTCTGATACTGGGAGCGTTCTGGGCCGTGTGGCACGCCCCCTCCTTTCTCCTGTCGGGAACCCCTCAGAGCGCCTGGAGCTTCGGGCCATATCTACTAGGTGTGCTAGCTCTGTCGGTGATCATCACTCCACTGTTCAACGCCGCCCACGGCAGCATCCTCATGGCTGCCCTGTTCCATTTTCAGATCAACGGTCCGGCATGGCCCGATGCTCAACCCTGGGAGAACTACCTATTCGCCGCCGTGGCAATCGCTGTGGTGATACTGAACCGCAAGGCCATGTTGACCCGCACCAATGCCGTTACCGATGTGCTGATGCCCGACACCGGCGCCGACATCACAGAACCAAGAAGAGAGAGGATGCCCACATGAGAACCGATACCCAACCACTATTGCTACCTCGGCGCCGCCGCCACCACCTCACGACCGGCCCTCGAGATCCTGGTTTTGGCCGGGAATCGGCATAGCTGTTGTCGGCCTGGTCGCCGGATTCGTCTTCGGCATTACCGGCTATCAGGATTCGCAACAAGAAATCGACACCTTTGCCCGGTTGTCGGTGCCAGGCGCGGTGACCGTACAGGTGGACGAACCGGGTCAACAGGTCGTCTACTACGAGGGTGATGAGAGTGTCGGCATCGATGACCTTGTGGTCGGCATCATCGACCCGGCCGCGGCCACCGTGGCCGTCGCATCGTACGAAGGTGAGTTGATCTACGAGACGACCGATCTCACCCTTGGACGAGCCATCGCCTCGTTCGACGCCGCCCAGATCGCGGCTTACGAGATCGAGGTGAGCGGCGTGGACACGGGTCAGATCACGGTCGGCCAGAGCTTCTCACGGCTTGCCCTCCCCGGCGTCCTAGTCGGTCTGGCGATCGCGGGGCTCTCCGCGGTGGCAGGCTTCGTCCTCTGGCTGTTTGGGATCGTGAAGCACTGACACGAGGAAGACGTTAAAGCACGGCTCACTTTGGTTGGGCCCGGCCCCCTACCTGGAGCGGGGATTTGAACCCGCGACAGGGTCTTGAGCTCTAGTTCGGGGTATCGGCCGACCTGGAGAAACGCGCAATCGCCGGCTCATAGACCATTTCTGGTTCGCGTGATTTCGCGTCCTGCACCATCGGATCGCACCCTCTCGCGCCATGGACGCGCGATGGAGACCGTTGCTGAGTCTGGCGAGGGAGTCGCGACAGTGGAGCCGATACTCACTGGGTTGTCGATCTGTGCTTCGACACGGTGTTTAGAGGGACATGGCCACTGGGGACTTATGACTCTGACGTTTTAGGCGATCGGGACTGATAATCCTTAACAACTGGCAGAAGGAACCGAGCCACCGCGAGAAAGAAGAAAGCCGATGGTTGGTAACGAGACACCGCACGAAAGTGATGGGGCGCGGATCGGCATCTACTTGTACTGGATCCCACTTGGTGCTGGTGGCACAGGTTTCGTTCGGATGAACGGACGGATCTATGAGGCGATCAAGGCTCGCTTGGACCGGAGACAACCGCTTGACCTTTATCACACCGCTCTTGAGGTTCGCGTACCCGAAGGCCAATACGTCGTGGAGACTATGTGGCCGAGCCCCAATGGCGACACCGAGTCTCGAGGTGTTCTGATAGAAGCCCCGGTCTTTGCCGGATGGATGTCGCGGACTCGCGTGTTTCGATACGAGGTGCGGTGTTGGCAGAACGGGACACTCCCCGACCGGGATCTAGCCGCCGGCGGGCCACAGATCCTGAGTGATGATCTGCGTACGGCTCACCTGCTCCTCCAGATGGTCGGGTCCGTGCCTGCCCTTATCTGGGGTCGAGACCAGTCAGGCGTTGAAGACATGTGGAACTCCAACTCTGTGATCTCATGGTTACTCACGCGAAGCGGACTACCAATAGAGACACTTCAACCACCGGCGAGGGGACGAGCCCCCGGATGGCAAGCAGGTATCGCTGTAGCTCTCGACAAGACTCCGAGCATCCACACATCGAACCTGATCTGAGGAAGAAGTCACGAACGATCCGTTCAAGAGCAGGAACCCCGCACCAGATCCGCCATTACTGAGAAGTGCCCTCACGCGACGTAGTCGTTGGAGTCTCGCTCGAGGATTACCTGGCGATTTTGGGGACTTTAAGCCCTAACCCTTCGAACCCGCCTCAGCAGACTGGAGGTCAAGGAGGTTTGAGATGGCCGACACAGGCATCGCAACAATTCCTCGACCAGTCGTTCCTGGTGAGGAGATGGAGGCTCTGAAGCGTTTTCACCCGGATGTGACATGGCAAGGTCACATTCAGGAAGGAGGGATGGGACCGGGCACACCGTTTCAGACGGCGACGGGAAGAGCGACGCACCATTTGATCCAAGACGGCAGATGGGTTGTGGGTGATTTCGAACAGGATCAGTTCCTGGAGGACGGCACCTTCATCCTGAAATGGGAGCTGCACTGGGTATGCGGTTGGGATCCCGCCAACCAGGAGTATCGAGCAACAGTCGCTGACTGCTACGGGCACGCCGAGGTGATGAGAGGCCGGATCGAAGGAGACCTGATGATCTTCGAATCGATGCGCACTACCCCACCCATGCTGAAAATGACGTGGGATGCCTCCTCTCCGGACGTCATCCAGTGGCGCAACGAAATGACCTTCGACGGAGTGGACTGGCAGCTCATCGAGGAATACCCGATGATGCCAATCGACTGAGCCCCCCGGTGGCTGCAACAAGCGGGGAGCAGAGCGGGTAACCCGGTGCGCGCCCGGCTACGCCCTGCTGCAACAGCGATCCGGATACTCGGGCAATGGCACTCATAGTCCCTGGTCAGGAGGCTCTGCGCACCGGGCACGCCGACATTGCCCTGACCAGGCGTTTAGTGGAGCTGACGGGATTTGAACCCGTGGCCCCCTCGTTGCGAAAGGTGCGGTCAAAACTCTCTGACCAGGGGAAACGGCTCTCTATCAGTGTCCTGTGGCGCGGCTGTGGAACAAGGGACGCGAGTACACCTGTATCCCTTTGGGGCGGTTTTCTTGCGTCTGCGGCTATCTGCCGGGTCAGCAACCATCTCCTCCGACTAGTGCGCAAGGCCCACAAAGGAGCACGCGTCCGCGTCATATCCATTGGATGAGGTCCTGACAGATGTCATGTCGTTCGCCGCGTAGAGTCGCGGAACCGATAACCGACGGGCGTCAGGGGCGATGTCGAGCTCGGTCGAAACCGGAGCGTCGCAGGCTGCTGCGACCCACAGAACGGAGTTGAGACCATGAGAGTACGACTTACGCTGGGGTCGTTGGTGCTTCTTGTAGCGGCTTGCGGTCCGGATGCTGAGGCCGTTGCCCTGGCAGAAAGCGCATGCGCCACATTGGAAGAAGTCCAGGACGAGAGCTTCGACCCGACCCAATTGGCAGCGTATGAGGCGTGGTTCGAAGCCAATGAGTCCGACTTGAACTCCATCGCGGTCGTCGGTGGTTCGGCAGACTACGAACAGTCACTACGAGACGTCTGCGGGCCGGTGGTCGAGGCCTTTGCCGTGATGTACGAGGAGCATTCGGGCGCGTCGTTCTGGCAAACCTCGGCTGCGCCCTGAGGACGGCAACTGCAGAGATCGACACCCTCTCAACCGGCTATCCGATTCGGTCTGGCAGTCGTCGTCCGGTCCGTGACGGAAGATCAAGGATGGGGACCTCAATTAGCGCCTCGATTGAGGCCGACCAGACGTTGAGAGCTGCGGATCGTCCAGCGGACAGGAGCAACCTAGAAAGAGCAGGATAGTCTCGACGACCCTTGGCCAGAGCCGAACATCCAAGGAGGATTGGCATGTCAGATTCACCACTCTCTCGGTTGGCAGCGCCCATCGCCATCGTCGCCGGCGCTCTGGTCATCGTCACGCGACTGGTGGTGGCCCTGACCGTCCCCACCGACTCTGGACTTCTCGAGGCGTACGTCCTGAGTGCTACGCATGCAATCAACAGCGTTGCATCGATCGTGGCCTTCGCGCTGCTGGTCCTTGCCCTCGTTGCGGCCTATGACCGCGAAGCGCGCCCCGCCGGCACACTGGGCGTCGTCGCACTCGGCGCGGCGATCGTCGGCACGGTGTTCATGGCAGGGGACTGGTGGTACGAGGCGTTCGCCGTGCCGCGGGTCGCGGAGGTCGCTCCTCAGGTGATTGACACCTTCGTGGGCGGCCGGCTGCTCATGGGTGGCCTATTGAGCTTCGCGCTCTTCGGGTTGGGCTGGGTCTTGTTCGGCATCGCCAGCCTGCGTGCCCGCGTCTTTCCAGCCGCCATCTCGGTTGCAATCCTCGGGGGTGGCCTCTTGTCTGGCGTTCCCGTTGGCATCGCCTACCTGAGTGGCGGCGTCATCCTTGGTCTGGCGATCGTTTGGCTAGGTGCGTGGATGATGCCGACGACCTCGGCCGCCACTTCGGCTGGCGAGTAAGCCGGGGCCCGATGAACGGGATCCTCTCGCTGATGAACGTGCCCGTCACCGGCAACATCCCGGCTCAACGACGAGGTGAGACATAGGGGGCCCCGTCGCTAATTGTCCGACTTGTGCGTGACGAAGCACCTCGTCATCTGAGAGGTGCTTAGGACCCCGATCCTGTGGCACATCTGTGGAGCGGCGTGGGGCGCGAACCGCCGACAACCACTCCCCAGGCCCACATCAGGCTCGGCCGTTTTCTCAACTACCACAGTTGAAATCGGTGGAGCTGACGGGATTTGAACCCGTGACCCCCTCGTTGCGAAAGAAGGAACCCATCAACTCAGTTTGAGGCGCGCTTATTGCGGATCCGACGCAATCGTCAATGTGCAAATGGAGTCCTCGCCTGTCACTAGCTGTGCTGAGCCAAGTCGAACTGAGGCGACCGGACTCACGTTCAGCGCCCGATCAGCGCCCGACCCTGTCGGCTCCATTGATGAGGCTGAGCCGCGAACGAGGCGTCCCCCTGGGGTCAGCGCCAACCGAGTCCCGGTGCGACGTACTTCACGATGCTTTCCAGGGCGTGAGCGTTGTATTCGACACCTAGCTGATTGGGCACGGTGAGCAGAAGCGTGTCGGCGGCTGCGATGGCCTCATCTTCTGCCAGTTGCTCTATGAGGACGTCCGGCTCGGCTGCGTAGGAACGACCGAAGATCGCTCGGGTGTTCTCGTCGACGTACCCGATCTGATCGCTCTCCTGTCTGCCAACACCGAAGTAGGCGCGGTCCCGATCATCGACGAGAGCGAAGATGCTCCTACTGACAGATACCCGGGGCTCGCGGGTGTGGCCGGCTTCCTTCCAGGCTTCCCGATATACCTCGATCTGCTTGCGCTGTTGGAGGTGGAGAGGCTCCCCACTCTCGTCGAACTTCAGGGTCGAAGTCTGCATGTTCATCCCCTTCTGAGCGGCCCAGACCGAGGTGTCGTTCGAACCTGACCCCCACCAGATCCGATCGCGCAAGCCTTCTGAATGCGGTTCGACTCGGAGCAGGCCGGGCGGGTTGGGGAACATCGGTCGCGGGTTCGGCTGGGCAAACCCCTTGCCCTCGAGCAAATCCAGGAATACCTCGGTGTTTCTTCGCGCCATGTCAGCGTCTGTCTCACCCTCACCTGGCGCGTACCCGAAGTGGCGAAACCCGTCGATCACCTGCTCTGGTGACCCCCGGCTGATCCCCAACTGGAGGCGTCCACCCGCTATCAGGTCGGCCGCCCCGGCATCCTCGACCATGTAGAACGGGTTCTCATACCGCATGTCGATGACGGCGGTGCCGATCTCGATCCGGTTGGTTCGTGCGCCGACAGCCGACAGCAGAGGGAACGGCGAGCCGAGCTGTTGGGCGAAGTGGTGAACGCGGTAGTAGGCGCCATCCACACCCAGCTCCTCGGCGGCGACGGCGAGCTCGATCGACTGGAGAAGCGCATCCGAGGCGGTGTGCACTTGCGAGTGAGGCGAGTCCGACCAGTGGCCGAACGAGAGAAAGCCGATCTTCTTCACGATGCGGTCAGTCTCGCCGGGAGACAACGTGTGGTGGCGTCAGGGACGGCGTGGACGCATCCTGCCGCCGAATCGCCTCGCGCACGAATGCCATCTCAGGTTCGCCATCCGACCTGGACACGGCATTGTTGCACGGTGCTTCTGGCTCGGACCCGTCTCCAATCTTCGATAGTTCCCGGCTACGCGCCTTAACGATTGCCAGCACCAACTGAACTTGGCACTCGATGAGACTGGCCTCCCCAGGCGCCTCGGCCAGGATGGAACGATATCGGAAGGCGTGTCTGTGGTTGAACAGTCTCAGCGGTGTGTTCCACTCGGACCGGATTCCGAGTCGTCTTTGGCCTCTTGGGTTTGCACACTTTGTTGCGTAGCCACCGCATTTTCACGGGCCTTGTCGCCTACGCCACCGGCTTGCCTCTCCTCCAGTTCTGCGAGGTTGTTGGATCGTCCGTAGGCAAAGATGGTGTCACCTGGAACGATCTCGGTGCGCGGATGGGGAGCACCAAGGTAAGCCCCATTGGATCGTCTGAGAGCCAAGACCAACACTCCCTCCCTGGGAAGATCGAGGGATTCGAGACGCTTGTAGGCAAGCCAATCCCCTTCCATCACTTTCACTTCGCGTACCTCGTAACCCCGTTCCATTCCTAGGAGCTGCACGTAATCGAGCACATGGAGGTCGGTCCAGCGCTCGAGGGCACGCTCTATCACCCTCCGCAGAAGACGCTCAACCGAATCGAGACTGGTCATCCACCAGAGCAGACCAAGGCCGACGATCAGGACCGCGAGTCGTATCGCCGCCGTTCTCAACGAGCCGGCCTGAGCAAAACCAACCACCAGAGAGGCGATAGCTCCGGCCACTCCGGCGCTCCCGAGGAGCATCAGGGTCAGGATGATCTTCCGCCGGACTCCATGCGCGACAACGGTTTCGGCTTCGTTGGTGGTGAACCCGACCCCGGTATAGGCCGACCTCGCCTGGAAGTTGGCCAGCTCTCGGGAGACGCCTGTCATCACGAGGGCGCTGGTAGCTATGCGGGTGATGAGAACTGACGTCGCTACGACGACTAGAAGACTAGCGATGGCACCCATCTGTTCACCTCGGCCTGTCCTCGACGGTGTTGTGCTTCGCCGAGGATCCGCGGTGGCTGTCGACCGCGTGGTGGCACATGCTAAGTCGGCGCAGGACCCGCACGTCGCTGACCTATCAGTCAAATCGAAGATGAGATCCCCCGCGGGACCCTGGGTCCCCCCAAGCACCCGCAGCTGCACACACTCTCCACTCTCGGGAGTGTCCCGATCCGCCACCTTCGACTCCATCACGACTCGAATTGGGGAATCGCTGCTCTCTCGTTGAGTCGTATGGGGTGTGGGTTTCCCGAACCTAGTCGATCGTCGCCGGCTCGGAACTCGCCTCCTCCAGGTCGACCTCGATGCGATCCTCTACTTCGAACGTCACCGAATCACTGGCGGGGTCGTATCCGACGCGAACCTCGTCGCCCGGTTGAATGGCGCCACCCAAGATCTCACGGGCGAGCTCGGACTCGACTTCGTTGCGCACGAGACGCTGAAGCTCCCGGGCTCCGTACTCGGGCTGGTAACCCGCTTCTGCCAGGTGCTTCAGCAATGACTCCTCCCACACCAGGTCGACGCCTTGGCCGCGAGCGGTCCGTTCCAGCCGAGTGAGGGTGAGCTCGACGATCTGACGAATCTGCTCTTGGTCGAGGGCGTGGAACAAGACGATCTCGTCGATCCTGTTGAGGAACTCCGGCCTGAAATGGCCGCGCAAGCGTTCCGAGACTTCTTCCTTCAGCTCTTCGTAACCGAGACCGCCGCCCTGACTTTCCTGTCGCAGGTTCTCTTGGATCAGATCGGCCCCGACGTTGCTGGTGGCGATGATCACCGTGTTCGTGAAGTCCACGGTGCGGCCCTTGCCATCGGTCAGACGCCCATCGTCGAAGACCTGGAGCAAGACATTGTGCACATCGGGGTGGGCCTTCTCGATCTCATCGAGCAAGACCACCGCGTACGGCCGACGCCTGACCCTCTCGGTGAGCTGGCCTCCTTCGTCGTAGCCCACATAGCCAGGTGGAGCACCGACCAGGCGAGACACAGTGTGCCTCTCCATGTACTCGCTCATGTCGATCCTGATCATGGCGTCTTCGTCTCCAAACACGGTCCACGCCAGAGCTCGGGCCAGCTCGGTCTTTCCGACCCCGGTCGGCCCCAGGAACATCAGCGTCGCGATGGGACGCGCACCTTCGGTCAACCCCGCTCTAGAGCGACGCACCGCATCGCTGACGGCTCGCACTGCCTCCTCTTGGCCGATGACTCGCTCGTGCAGACGCTGCTCCATGCCTACCAACTTTTCACGCTCCTCGGCCGTTAGCTCGGCCACCGGTATCCCGGTCAGCGAGGAGACGATCTCGGCTACGTCCTCGGCTGTGACCTCGGTCGAGCCCGTGCCGACCTCGGTCCTCCACTCGTCGGTGCCGGCTTCGAGACGGCCCTCGAGCTCTTCGATCTCCTCTTTCAGTGCCTGGGCCTCGTCGAAGCGCTTACGCGACGACAGATAGTCCATCTCACGTCTGCGGGTTCCGATAGTCGCCTCGAGCTCTTGCAGATCGGGCGGGCGCGACTTCGATCGAATCCGAATCCTGGCCGCAGCCTGATCGAGCAGATCGATGGCCTTGTCCGGCAGGAATCGGTTGGTGATGTAGCGATCGGAGAGCTCCGCGGCGGCAACCACGGCCTCGTCGGAAATCCTCACCTTGTGATGAGCCTCATAGGTATCGCGGAGCCCGCGTAGTATCTCGATCGTCTGGATCACGGTGGGCTCGTCGACGAACACGGGTTGAAACCGCCGTTCCAGGGCGGCGTCCTTCTCGATGTACTTCTGATACTCATTCAGGGTGGTGGCACCTATGAGGTGGAGCTCACCCCGGGCAAGAGCGGGCTTCATGACGTTTGCCGCGTCGAGCCCACCTTCGCCACCGCCGGCGCCGGCGCCGGCGATGGTGTGAATCTCGTCGATGAAGACGACCAGCTCGTCTTTATGCTCGACGATCTCGTCGACCACGTTCTTGATCCGCTCTTCGAACTCGCCGCGGTACTTCGACCCCGCCACCAGGGAATTCAGGTTGAGTTCGACAACTCGCTTGTCCCGCAGCACCTCGGGGACCTCATGGTTGACTATCCGCTGCGCCAACCCCTCGACGATTGCGGTCTTGCCCACGCCGGCCTCACCGATCAGCACCGGGTTGTTCTTGCGACGACGCGCCAGCACCTCGATGGTGGTCTGGATCTCGTCCGCTCTTCCGATCACCGGGTCGAGTTGACCCTGGCGGGCGAGAGCGGTCAGATCACGTCCGTGCTTGTCGAGCTCGGGAGTCGTGGAGGTAGGCTCGACCCGCCCTTCTTCGGCGCCACGACCCACCACACTGACGATGCTCTGACGGAGAGCCTCAGGGGTCAGCCCGTATTTACGGAGGAGATCGCCGGCCATTCCATCGGGCTCCGTGGCGAGGCCGACCAGCATGTGCTCCGGGCCGATGTAGCTGTGACCCATGTCACGCGAGACCATGAATGCCGCCCGGAGAGCATCTTTGACCCTCGGAGTGACACCAACCTCTGCTTGCGCCTCGTCAACTACATCACCCCGTGGTGAGTTGGCCTCGAGGTAACGGCGGATCTCGTCGTCGGACACCTTGTGCTGCTTGAGGACAGCCTGCACGACATCACTGTCGATCAGCGCGGTCAGGAGGTGCTCGGTGTCGACATCCGACTTCCCCCGTTCCACGGCAATCTCCGCCGAGCGCTGAATGAGCTCTTTGGCGTGTTCACTCAAATAGCTGGTCAGATCGACGGACTGGCGAGCCGGCCGCTCCGTTCCATATCCGGGGAACATCGATCCTCGGCCGAAGAACTGGTCGAACATCTCCTCCATCTGCGAGCGGCCGCTGCGTCGCCCGAAGGGGTCGTCTCTGGCGTCCATACCGGCGCCTCCTTTCACCACCCCTCGTGGCCGGCGCCTCGGCATTGTCTACGGGCGGCGATAACGACCGGACCCGACCCCGGTCTCATTGCGGTGGAGGTCTCGAATGGGCCCCCGTCTTCGCGAAACAAACCTACACGCAGAGTCGAGCGACGTGTGAGCGACGACGAGAAGAGGAGCGGACACGGCAATCCGGCGTACACGATCTACGCCTACCGGCACGTGCTCCCCGGAGCCACCCACCATCGACACCATGAATCTGTCGCAGGTCCTCGCAGCGGCACGAGGCACCGCATTGCTGTCGATCGACGTCAGATGTAGTCAGAAAGCACCTCGCAGCAAAAAGGTGCTCGGGGCCGGAGTCTTGAGGGCCGCCTGTGGAGCGCGAGACTTCAGGCTCGTGAATCCAGCGAGCGTGACGGGCGACCAGAAATCGCCCTGACCAGGGTGTTTAGTGGAGCTGACGGGATTTGAACCCGTGACCCCCTCGTTGCGAAACATGCGGTCAAAACGCTGTGACCAGGGGGAAAGGCCCTCTTGCACGAGTCTGTGGGGAGGCTGTGGAGCGAGCGACGTGAGACAGGGTAGGACGTGATTGTGAGATTTGATCGGTGGTTCGGCCAGCCCCTGGCCACCCCGAGATCTGGCCGGCGCGCCTCCGCGTTGTACGGCACATGACTTCCGCTAACCGGTAGTGGTGACAGCGCACAGGGGTTGTGCGTCTTGACTTGTTATCGATAGTCGTTATTATCGTTATTCGATAGGTCCTCGACGAGGAGTTGCGAATGGGAACAACCATCGGCTTTCGTGGCGCCTGGAGTGCTTGGCTCGTCGCGAGCATTGCCTTAGGGCTAGTGATCTTGCCAGCTGTGGTGTGGCTTGTCCTCAGCGGTGTGCAGGCGGCGAACGGGGACCTTCAAGTTACGATGGAGACCACAGTGTCGGTGGAACCACCTGTGTCTCTTCCTGACGGGTGGGAGGCGGCCGGTGTACTCCCGGTCAGCGTGACGACGGTCGATCCTCCTCTTTCGCAGTATCTGCTGTTGGTCGGGTCGAGGGCCGCCGACTTCCTTCTAGTTGTCGGTGTCCTCTGGTTGATCCAAAGGGTCGCCGCCTCCATCAGACAGGGCAACCCGTTCCACCAAACAAACGTGCGGCGCTTACGTTGGATAGGCGTCCTCCTATTGATCGGCTACCCACTCGCCGTGATCATCGGGGGTTTCTTCACCAACTGGTACTTCTCAAACGAGCACAGCCCTGAGCTAGCTGATGGCTTGGTCATCGGCTTCCCAATCATTTCTTTGGGCGCAATCCTCGGCGGACTCTGCATGTTGGTGCTCGCAGAAGTCTTCCGATATGGCATTGGGCTGCGCGAAGACGTCGAAGCCACGGTCTAACCGAGATGGCTCCTTCCGAAGCCGATTACAACATTGTGGTGCATTTGGATGAGTTGCTTGCGAGTCGAGGGATGACACTTACCGAGCTGGCAGATGCGGTTGACATCACCATCGTCAACCTCTCCATTCTGAAGAACGGACGGGCCCGGGCGATCCGCTTCTCCACTCTCTCGGCCCTATGCGAGTTCCTTGGGTGCCAGCCAGGCGAACTGCTCTCCTATAGAAGCTAACGCCAGCGACTTGTGTGCCAAACAGGCTTCTAGCTGCACCAATCGGGGGCGACCGGGAGCTCAACCCAGAGGCCGCTTTTGCCTTCGGGTAGTCACAGATGGCTAGAAGGAGCTGACCCATACGCGGGGCACCAGGACCTTATGAGTTGTTCACCGACCGCGAGAGAGGTGGACGATCCGGTCGTCCACCTTCGACTTCTGCCTACGTGGACGCTGCCTGGTTAGGACCGACCAAAGTAGTACCCGGCTCCTATGCCCGCGGCCACCGCCAGGATCAAGAAGACGGTGCCTGCAACTTCAACGGTGAAGTTGAGTACGACGGAAGACGACCGTCAACAGGGCAAGGATGCCAGCAAAGGTGCGGTTATTCACAACAGTGGACTATGGCACAGCCGGAACGCCGGGTGCTCCCGACGCTCGGTACGCTCTCGATCATGGATGGGGCGCCGACCACAGCGGCACGTGATCCGGCTCTCCGGTCAGACGTTCGCGCTGACATCGAGTCCTGGTTCGTCCGACGGGGTGTCCCTCAATTGATCGCCGATTACGCGACCGAGCGGAGTATGGATGCTCGGGGACGTCCATTCGTAGTGATCTGGCTCGTTTTCGGGTCGTTCTTATGGTGGGGGGCAAGACCGGATGCATCTATCTGGATGACTCGAGCCGTATGCGTCCTGGACGATGGCTTGCATCTTCTCGCCCCGCGTTTTGGAGGTTGTCGATGCGGGGTTCTCAACGGGTCTGTCTGATATCGGGGAAACAACTGGGTCCACGGTCATGTCATCTCGGTTCTCGATTGACTCATTGCAGGCTGAACGGTGGGTATCGGTCGGTGATCAGCAAGGTGGTGTAGGCCTGCACTCGCAGGGCCCATCTCCCCACCCCAACCACATAGTCGAACAGCGCTCGTGGGTAACGACCGGTGAAGAGGATGGCGAACCAGGCGATGAGGATGGCGAAGATCGCTCCCACTACGAGCACGACGAGGACGATGTAGTGGGGGATGGCCAGCAGCCATTTCACTAGCGGCATCCAGCGGTTGAGATCCTGTTGCACGTTCGGGTATTCGAGGTCGAGATGCACCGATTGTTCGTTTTCGGTCGACGGATACCTGTCGGTGAGGAGTGCCATATACGCACCGACACGGTTCGTGAACCGGTTGAGGTTGAGTGCGAAGTCGAACCACCAGCGCGGATATCGCTGCCTGAAGACGACCATGAGCATCGTCGCCACGAACAGCCCGCCAGCGATGCCTAAGCCCGTCGTGGTGATCCGGGAAACCACCTCGCCGCTGTCGGTGATCACCGTCACGGTGTCGGTGGCGGTCGCGGTGAGCAAGGAGAGAATGACCAGAATCGGGATCACAAAGATGAGCCGGAAGAAACTGGAAACCCGATCGAGTTTCTCGGGGTAGTCGATGCTCAAGCGGGCCGGGTAAGCCTGTGGTTGTGTGGTCACTTCGACGTCTCCGCTCGCTGCAAATCGGGAAGGGCTTCATGGTTGTGGTCGTGCGATGTCATCCGGCCATGCCAGCTGTGATCGGTGAGGGCCGGAACCCTTTGACGACCAGGTAGACGCCTAGCGAGAACTCCCACGCCGCGATGGGGAGTGCCAGGAGGAGGGTCGGTGGCGACGCCATTTCCCAGGCGCCGAACATCGTGCCCATGGTGCCGACGAGGAGTAGGGGCGCTCCGATGAGTCCGAGCACAGGAAGGACTCGTGGCACTAGACGTGACTTGTAGAGCAGGGTGCCCAGCAACAGGGCGTTCACGGCGGGGATGAGGCTTCCTGAGACGAGGAACGTCTTGTCATAAAGCCCGACCAACGCCTGGCCGGTGATCAACCCGTCTGCTCCGACTCCGGCCTGCCGCAGGGCTACGACAGTAAGGATGCTGGCGACACCGGCGAAGAGGAGGGCGCCTTCGAGGACTCGAGAGCCGACGAGGCCCAGTGCGGCTGCGTGGTTCTGCCTCTTCAGCACCTTGTACAGGACTACGGCGGTGCCGATGCCGGCGAGACCCACGATCAGTTCCAGGACGCCGCCGATGAGCACGCCGGTGTCCGGGCCTGCACCGGCGATGTAGCCGGCCTCTTTCACCGGGCCATACAGGATCAGGGTCGGTATGGAGACGAAGGTGATCAGGTACAGAACGCCCGCCCAGAAGGCGGTCTTCCTCAATGAGTCCTTCGACGTTTGATCTGGAACTGGGGCTCTGGGCGCTGTTGTGATTGCCATGGGCTGAGTCCTCTCGGTTCGAGACCGGGAGGGTTCGAGCCCTGGCGATCTAATTCGTTTTCGCACTATACGTACGCGAACGGTATTACGTCAAGCTAGGATAGAAGTCATGACTCGGGTGAATTTCTCCCGCGAAACGGTCGACGGCTGGAACCGTCTCCGACCCGACGAGGACCTGCATGGTCTGGGAGTCGCACATCGGTTGGTTTGGAGCGGGCGTCTCGCCGAGGAAGTATTGGAGAGGACCGCCATCGCCTGCGGGTTGCGGCGACGGGGAGACTACGAGGTCCTGGCCCTGCTGCGACGTGCGGAACCGGAGCTCCTCACCCCTCTCCAGGTCGCTCAGCAGCTCCTGACTTCACAATCGGGCATGACAGGCAAACTCGATCGGCTTGAGCGACAAGGCCTGGTTCAACGGACACCAGACCCTGAAGACCGGAGGGCGATCAGGCTAGGGATCACCGATGCCGGCCGGGCTCTAATCGACCAAGCCTTCACCACGTGCCTCTCGGTGTACCAAGCCATGCTCGACGAGTTCACGCCAACTGAGGTAAAGGACTTTGAGGCGCTGCTGGAAAAGCTCCTAACGCGATTGGATCAACTCTCAGGGCTTAGCCAGCCCTGGACACGACCGGGATGAACAGCC
>Ga0105098_10000286_pt1 | contig 16716 bp, 14 predicted proteins | sample PPLLak21cMay2015_FD_79137 | JGI IMG/M metagenome (GOLD analysis project Ga0105098, IMG submission 79137) | Freshwater sediment microbial communities from Prairie Pothole Lake near Jamestown, North Dakota, USA - PPLs Lake P7 Core (1) Depth... | ecosystem: Environmental > Aquatic > Freshwater >... | reverse complement strand
GCGGCTGGCACTACCGCCCCTGCTTATTCCACTGTCCAGATCCTTGTAGACGCGATCCAGCGTGCGAACAGCCTCGACCCCCAGGCGATCCGCGATGCAATCGCTGCGACGGATATGACAACCGTCGCCGGGCCGGTCACTTTCAACGCCGATGGCACCGGTAATGTGATTACGGTCGTGAGCCAGTACCAGGACGGGAAGCAAAAGCTGGTCTGGCCGGAGGATATTGCTGTGGTCCCGGTCGCTTACCCTGCGCCGGCGTGGAATGAGAGATAACCAGGAATAAGACCTGGCCGGTTCTTAAGAAAACCGGCCAGGTCAAAGAAAACATCCGGAAACTGATGAGACTCTAAAGGTTTTAGGCATTCCATGCGACTACATGATTTTCTTGATTATCGCACCCGCGAACAGGGAGAAGCGGAATTTGCCATCCATGGCGATCGGCGCATGACGTACCGCGCCGCGCAGGCGGAAGTCCATCGTCTGGCAAATGCCCTGATCAACTGCTGCGGTTTACGGCGCGGCGACCGGATCGCGATCCTCTCCAGGAACAGCATCGAGTTTATGCTGCTCTACTTCGCGGCTTCCAAAGTGGGACTCGTCACGATCCCACTGAACTATCGGCTCGCGCCGACCGAGTGGAGCTACATCCTCAACGATGCGGGAGCAAAAGTCCTGTTCGCCGCAGGCGACTATCTTCAGGATGTGGAAGCGATCCGCGGCGAGCTTGAAACCGTCCGGCAATTCATCGCCATCAATGGATTGGATCTATCCGGTTGGCAAGCGTACCAGGACTTTACGGCAGATCAGCCAGAGACATCCCCGAATTGCATCGTCCTCCCGGAGGATGATCTCTTTCAGTTGTACACGAGCGGCACCACCGGCCATCCCAAAGGAGCCGTCCTGACCCACCAGGCGGTAACAACCCATATTTTGCAAATGGGCCTGGCTCACAACATCCAGCCGGGCGAGCGGCTGCTGCTGGTTGCACCGGTATTCCACGTGGCCGCGCTCAACGCGGGAGTTTTTCCCTGTCTCGCGGCAGGGGGATGTCTCTATATTCAGACGGATTTCAAACCGGATGAAGTGGTACGCGCGCTCGATGAGGAGCAGATCGGCATGGCGATCCTGGTCCCGGCGATGATCCAGACTTGCCTCACTGCCGTTCTCGATGTCGCCCAACGTCATTACGAGCACCTGCGTCTCATCCACTATGGCGCCTCGCCGATTGCCGAAGCCACCCTGCGGCGCGCGATCGAGACGTTCAAGTGCGAACTCAGCCAGGGATACGGCATGACCGAAATGAGCGCCGCCATCGCGATCCTGTCCTGGTCCGACCACCAGCGCGCGCTTAAGGAAAAGCCGGAACTGTTGTTGGCCGCCGGGCGGCCGATCATAGGAACCGAAGTACGCGTCGTGGACACTGACGACAACGATGTCCCGAACGGGACGATTGGGGAAGTCCTGGCACGCGGCCCGCAAATGATGAAGGGGTATTGGAAACAACCCGAAGCGACCGCCGAAGCCCTGCGCGGCGGTTGGATGCACACGGGGGATGCAGGCATTCTGGATGAAGAGGGCTACCTCTATATTCAGGATCGAGTCAAAGACATGGTCGTCTCCGGGGGCGAGAACATTTATCCCCGTGTGGTCGAAGAAGTGTTGTTCAAACACCCGGCTGTGGCTGAGGTGGCGGTCATCGGCGTGCCAGACGCGGAATGGGGGGAGAGGATCAAAGCTGTTGTCGTGTTGCGTCCTGGCATGACGACCACGGCAGAAGAAATCATGGATTTCTGCCGGGGGAAACTGGGCGGTTTCGAGCGGCCGCGTTCGGTGGACTTCGTACAGGCACTGCCGCGCACCCCCAGCGGAAAAGTTCTCAAGCGTGTGCTGCGTGAACCATACTGGGCGGGTCAATCGCGCCAGGTTGGGCCAGTGTAATAAGAAGGGATAAAGAAAACAAATATGCGAGCGATCGATATCCACGTACACGTTCCTGATCCACCGGGCCATCCGGCAGCGCTGGAGAAAGAAAACATGGCCGGATATTTCAAGGCTGAGGACATGCCGCGTTCTCCTCAGGAAATGTATGAAACCTATAAAGCGCTGGACTTGTTCGGCGTTATCTTTGGCATCGACGCCGAGACGACCAGCGGCGTAGCTTTCATCGGCAACGATTATGTAGCGAGCGTTGTGCGGCAATATCCTGATCGCTTTATCGGTTTTGCCTCGGTAGATCCGTGGAAGGGCGCATTGGCAATCCAGGAATTGGAACGGTCAGTCAAGGAACTAGGGCTGCGCGGTCTCAAACTGCATCCCACGACTCAGGCATTTTTTCCAAATGATATACGCTTCTATCCCCTCTGGAAGAAGTGCTCGGAGCTGGGCATTCCGGCCTTATTCCATACCGGGCAGACGGGGGTGGGCGCAAGAACGCCCGGCGGGGGAGGCTACAAGCTCAAGTATGCCCACCCGCTGCACCTTGACGATGTCGCCGCAGATTTCCCCGATCTGACGGTCATCATGGCACACCCGGCCGTTCCCTGGCAGGAGGAACAACTGGCCGTGGTGCTGCATAAAGGCAACGTGTACATGGACCTTTCGGGCTGGTCGCCGAAATATTTCCGGCCCGTGCTGACCCAGTATGCAACCTCACTACTTCAAGATAAGGTGCTTTTTGGCTCCGATTACCCGGTGCTCCAGCCGGAGCGCTGGCTCCGAGACTTTGAAGCGCTGGAGATGAAGCCAGAGGTGCGCCAGAAGATCCTGTTCGAAAACGCACGTAAACTTCTCAACCTGTGAAGCACTAGGAGAACATATGGCCTACCAACCACGCGGTCTCACTTTTGAACAATTCAACGTCGGTGACATGCACATTTGCCAGGGGCGGACCGTCACCGAGGCGGACGTTGTCCATTTCGCGGGCATATCCGGCGACTATAACCCTTTGCACACGAACGAAGAGTATGGCAAGACCACCCCGTTCGGCGGGCGGATTGCCCACGGGGTGCTGGTCCTGGCGATGGCAACCGGTCAGATCAACCAGACGGGCCTTTTTGAAGGAACAACCCTGGCGTTATTGCAGCAAACGATTAAATACGTTGGCGCGGTGAAGTTTGGCGATACTGTTCATCTGGAATTCAAAATCGCCGAGAAAAAGGAAACGTCGAAACCTGATCGCGGCATCCTGACGCTGGAAAACAAGGTTGTGAATCAGCGCGGCGAGACGGTGATCGAAGTACAGGAAATCGTGATGGTGAAACGAGGGCAAGCATGAAACTCGAAAACAAAGCCGCGATCGTCACGGGGAGCGGCAGCGGCATCGGGCGGGCGACCGCGCTGCGACTGGCAAAAGAAGGCGCAGCCGTTGTCGTCTGCGATTTGAATCAGGAAGGCATAGACGAAACCGTTCGGCTTGTCGGCGCGCAGGGCGGGCACGCCGTCGGGATCGCCTGCAACGTGGCAGACCGTGCCGGTGCGCAGGACATTGTTGCCGCGGCTCTCGAGCAGTTTGGCAGGCTGGATATTCTCATCAACAACGCGGGGATCACTCGCGATGCACTGACGGTTCGGGTCAAGGATGGCGAAGTCAAGTTTATGTCCGAAGAACAGTGGGATGCGGTGCTCAACGTCAATCTCAAGGGCACCTGGCTCATGGCGCAAGCCGCGGCTGTGCCGATGATCAAACAGAAATATGGGCGGGTGGTGAACACCGCCTCTATTTCCGCACAAGGCAACGTCGGCCAGGCGAATTATTCCGCCTCGAAAGCAGGCGTGATCGGGCTGACCCGCACGCTGGCGCTCGAGTGGGCGCGTTTTAATATCAACGTCAACTGCGTCGCTCCCGGTGGGGTGCATACCCCCATGACCGCTACCATCCCTGAACAGATCCGTTCGACGTTGATGGATCGTATCCCGTTCAAACGGTGGGCTGACCCGGACGAGATCGCGGCCGTACACGCGTTCCTCGCCAGTGACGACGCCAGCTATATCACCGGACAGGTGATCTGGGCGGATGGCGGTGTGACGCTCGGAGGTTGACCCCTGGGAACCGCACAGATGTTTCCTACCTTTCTGCTTTTGGCTCTGATCCTTGCGGCGTGTGGAGTGAGCAATAGTTTTGTATGTAACGAAAGGAGACAGGTTTGCTTCTTCAATTAGAACGTGTCACAAAATCATTCAATGGACTGATGGCCGTTAATTATGTATCGCTGAGCATCAGCGAGGGTGAGATCGTCGGGCTGATCGGTCCCAACGGTGCCGGAAAAACCACGCTGTTTAATCTCATCACCGGAGTCTATCCTCCCAACAAGGGTCGCATCACCTTCGAGGGAAACGATATTACCTCCACCGCCCGGCACAAACGCTGCTGGATGGGGATCGCGCGCACGTTCCAGCTGGCGCGCCCGTTCCCGGAATTGTCGGTGCTGAACAACGTCACGATCGGCAGGATATACGGTCACGACTCAACCAGGAACAGAAGCCAGGCAGAGTCCGACGCTCTGGAGATCCTGGAACAAGTCGGGCTCGCCGGGCGCGCCGCGGTCAAAGCTCACCACCTCACGCTGGTAGATCGCAAGCGGCTGGAACTCGCGCGCGCCCTGGCTGCCCGGCCCAAATTGCTTTTGCTCGATGAATTGCTTGCCGGCTTGAATCCGTCCGAGGTGTTGACCGCCATGAAATTGATCCAAAGCATTCGCGACATGGGTATCACGGTGATCGTAGTGGAGCACCTGGTAAAGGCCCTGTTCGGGATCGCCGACCGGATCGCGGTCCTCAACGCGGGCGACCTGATCGCGGAAGGTTCTCCCAAAACGGTCGCGCGTGATCCGAAAGTCATCGATGCTTATTTAGGGAAATCCTTCCATGACTAAATTTCTCGATGTCCACGAGATCAATGCTTTCTATGGCGATATCCAGGCATTAAGGGATGTATCACTCAAAGTGAACGAGGGTGAGATCGTCGCCCTCATCGGAGCAAATGGCGCCGGGAAGACTACCCTCATGCGGGTGATCGCCGGTCTTCACCCGCCGTCAGCGGGTACCGTTAAATTGGGCGATACGGCCCTGAATCCGCTCGCCGCCTACCAGATCGTCGAGGAAGGCATGATCCTGGTTCCCGAGGGGAGACGACTCTTTGGCGGGCTGAGTGTGCTGGATAACCTGGAACTGGGTGCCTATGCCGCGCGTGCCAGAGCGTCGCGTTTCAGAACCATCAAACATGTCTTCGAGCTTTTTCCTTTATTGGCTGAACGGCAGCATCAGCGTGCGAGCACCTTGAGCGGCGGACAGCAACAGATGCTGGCAATCGGCCGCGCCCTGATGGGCTTGCCCAAACTGCTGATGCTCGATGAACCCTCGCTCGGGCTGGCACCTGTGATCGTCGAAAACATTTTTGAGATCGTGAAACGGATGAACGACGAGGGAGTGACCATCTTCCTGGTGGAGCAAAACGCGCGCCAGGCGCTGGAGCTGGCAAACCGCGCCTATATTCTCGAACAGGGCCGGATCGTTGGAAAAGGCACAGGCAAGGAACTCCTGCGCGATCATCAGGTCCAGCAGGCTTATCTGGGTTATGCCCTGACCGGGGAGATAGTGAAATAAGATGAGCATCGAATCATTTATGCAAACGCTTGTTTTTGGCGTCTTTGTAGGAGGTATCTACGGGATCGCCGCCATGGGCTTAGCCCTCGTATTCGGCGTTCTGAAAATGTTGAACATCGCTCATGGCGAGCTGTTGATGCTCGGTGGGTATGCCACCTTCTGGGCGTTCCGCAGCTTCGGCATGGACCCCTTCGTCTCGCTCGCCATCGGCATCCCGATATTGTTTGCAGTCGGCCTGGCACTGGACAGGACTGTGTACCACCGCATCGTTCGCCTGTTAGGCGAGGAGAAAATCAAGAACTCGCTGCTGGTGAGTTTCGGGTTGACCCTTGTCATTCAGAACCTGGCTGTCTGGCTCTTCACCGCGGACGAGCGGACGGTCCAGGTCGCTTATGCCGGCACCGGATTGAACCTGCTTGGGGTCACACTGCCCTACACCCGCCTGCTCGCCCTGGGCATCGCGCTGGTAACGACCCTGGCGTTAAGCTACTTCCTCCACCGCACCTATCCCGGCAAGGCGATCCTGGGGACGGCTGAAGATTTCGAAGCCGCCGAGCTGGCCGGGATCAACATCCATCGAGTGTACATGCTGACATTTGCGCTGGGCGCCTCGCTCGCAGCCATCGCAGGGACGCTTGTCACCGTCATCTATGGCATCTCGCCCAGCATCGGCATCGTCTGGACCCTCAAAGCGTTGATCGTGATCGTGTTAGCCGGGACAGGCAGCATCCTGGGCGCGTTCCCCGCCGGGATCCTTTTGGGCGTGGTCGAAGCTACCAGCGGCGCGTTCATTGGCTCGACGTACCGTGAAGTGATCGGTCTGGTGATTTTCCTGCTCGTGTTGGTCCTCCGCCCGCAGGGTTTGTTTGGACGGAATCAATGAAAGAGATGACCCTCACGAAGCGCACCAAACTCTCTGTTTTTCGCTGGCTCCCACAGGCCGGGATCATCCTTTTGATCCTGATCGCGATCTTCTTTCCGCGGCTGGTGGATAAGCAAAACACCTGGAATATATTCTTTCTCATTTGTTTGCATATTACTCTCGGGCAAAGTTGGAACATTCTGGCGGGCTTCGCAGGTCAAACGAGTCTCGGTCACGCGGCATTCTTCGGGATCGGCGCGTTGGTCACGCGCATCCTCTGGTTGAGTGGCACTCCATTTGCGCTGGCATTTCTTGTCGGCGGGCTGGCAGCGGTCACCTTCGGGATGATCATCGGCGCGCCGACCTTTCGCCTGCGCGGCGCGTACTTTGCCATCGGCACGCTGGGCGTGGCGGAAGTATTGCGGATCACCGTCAGCCAGAATCTTCCGCTCATTTCGAGCATGTCTGGTCCACTGATCGCTGCCTACAATTTGCCTGCACGCTATTATCTGGCATTGGGATTGGCAATTGCAACTACCGGCGCGGCATATCTGCTGCTCCGCTCACCGTGGAGCCTGGGCATCCTGGCAGTCCGCGAAGACGAAGGAGCAGCGCAGGCAACCGGAGTGCACGTGCTGCGTCACAAGTTGCTCGCTCTTTCGCTAAGCAGTTTCTTTGCAGGGCTGGCAGGAGGCCTGTTTGCGTTCCAGCAGATCAGCTATTACCCTTCCGCACCCTTCAGCCCGCTCTGGACCTTCGATGCCCTGCTGATCACATTCATCGGTGGACTGGGCACCCTGGCTGGACCTGTTATCGGCGCGATCTTCTTTATCCTCGTGCGCGAACAACTGGCCGTAAACCTGGTCGAGATCCATCAGGTCATTTTTGGCATTCTGTTCATTTTGATCGTCCTGATCTTCCCCGGCGGATTGGTGGAAGCCTGGGAACGTTTGAAAAGAATCTTTTTAACCACAAAGGACACGAAGGTTACAAAGGATTAATTTGCAGCGCAACATGATGACTTCCCTTAGGTCGTCTTTCGTGAATGTCTTAAGGGAAGAACCAAGATCATCCTTCAACCCGCCGTTGTACTCTTTGTGCCCTTTGTGATGATAATTTCAAGTCAAAACCCTTTTTATCGGAAGGAGAAGTGAAATGACAGCCTATCGAAGCGATGTCGTTGGCAGCCTGCTGCGTCCGGATTATCTGAAGCAAGCGCGTAAGCAGCGCGCCGCAGGTGAATTGAGCCATGCCGAGTTCAAGAAGATCGAGGATCGTGCCGTGAACGAAGCGATCGCCCTCCAGATCGAATCAGGTTTGGATGTGATCACGGATGGCGAGATGCGGCGCTACGCGTTCTTCGGTCACCTGATCGATGCAGTGGAAGGCTATGACAAGTTCGGCGGTTGGGCGATCCCCTTCCACGACGATCAGGGCAACGAGCTGGTGTTCAAGCGGCCGGTCGTTGTCTCGAAGCTCAGGCGGGTACGCCCGCTCTGTGGAGAGGAATTTGTCTATCTGCGGGCGCGGACAGAGCATCCGGCCAAGGTGACGCTGATCAGCGCGCAGCAGGCCGCGGCGTATTATGACGCGGAGAAGTCCAAAGGCGCCTACCCGAACATCGACGCCTATCTCGCGGATGTAGTGGACATCCTGTGTACCGAAGTCGATGAACTGGTTCGCCTGGGGTGCACGTACATCCAGGTCGATGCACCTCAATACGCAGCGTTGATCGATCCGGGCATTCGCGAGGGCTATCGCCAGCGCGGGACGGACCCGGATCGTTTATTGGATCGCTGCATCGAATTGGATAATGCTGTGATCGGTAACCATCCGGGGATCCGCTTTGGCATTCATCTTTGTCGAGGCAACAATCAAAGCAAATACTATGCAAGCGGTGGTTATGACCCGATCACTTCAGTGTTCAGCCGCACGAAATTTGACCGCTTCCTGCTCGAGTACGATGATGAACGTTCAGGCGGCTTCGAGCCTTTGAAAAATGTGCCCGCAGACCGGACGGTGGTGTTGGGGTTGATCACTTCCAAAAAGCCGGGCCTGGAGCCAAAGGATGAACTAAAACGGCGCATCGAGGCGGCCTCGAAGTACGTTCCAATGGAACGGCTCGCCCTGAGTCCGCAGTGCGGATTTGCTTCCACGGAGGAAGGGAATCTGCTGACACCGGAGCAACAGGCCGCAAAACTTCGGCTCGTCACGGAAACCGCCCGCGAAGTGTGGGGCTGATTGGTAGAATGTCGTTGCGAGGAGGGTTGAGGCGCGCAGCGTCGAGACCCGACAAAGCAATCTCCTGTCTGATGTAACCACAGACTTGCTTGAGAGAGGAGATTGCTTCGGTCGCTTCGCTCCCTCGCAACGACATGGATGAAACGAAAGGATTCGATTCCAATGCGACTGGTCACGTATGAGCGAGATGGAAAATGGCAGGCGGGGATTGCCATCGAGGATAAGATCGTTGATTCCTCCGCGGCTGCAAAAGCGGCAAAGATCAGTGCGGCTGCCACACGGGCATTGAATCGTGACATCATCCAATTACTGCCTGATGAGCAATTGCAGCTCGAAGAGGCCGCGCACACGCTGGCAGCTTCATATCCATCCCCCTCTGATGTTTTCCTCATGCAAGACATTCGGCTTGGTCCTCCCATCCAGGACCCGGACAAAATCATTTGTCTTGGGTTGAACTACCGCAGTCACGCAGAAGAGGCGGGGTTTGCCATCCCTACGGTTCCCATCCTGTTTGCCAAATATCGCAACGCGCTCACCGGGCCGACCAGCCCGATCATCCTGCCGGCCATGAGCAAAGAAATCGACTACGAGGCAGAGCTGGCTGTCGTCATGGGAAAACGGTGCAAGGACGTCGCCGCCGGGCAAGCCCTCGATTATGTCGCGGGATATATGGCATTGAATGACGTGAGCGCGCGCGATCTTCAAATGCGCACAGGCCAGTGGCTGTCAGGCAAGACGCTGGACACGTTCGCTCCCTGTGGTCCGGCGCTGGTCATCAACAAGATCAGCGACCCTCAGAATCTCAATATTTCAACCCGTGTCAATGATCAGATCCTCCAACAGAGCAATACCTGCAATATGATATTTTCCGTCGCAGAGACAGTTTCGTACATCAGCCAGTTGATGACTCTGGAACCGGGAGACATCATTGCGACCGGAACGCCTGAGGGGGTTGGCTTCAAACGAAATCCGCCCATTTTTCTGCATCCAGGAGACATTGTCCAGGTAGAAATTGAAGGGATTGGAACCCTGGAAAACCCGGTTGTCCGCAACGGGTAACCTCGAAAGGAGGCAGCTTGCTCGAACCGCCGCCCGCGGCGCAGGGAGCAGAACAGACGTCAGACCGTTTCAAGTACCCTGATTGTGGTGTTCGTTGAATAGGTTTACTCAAGAGGAGAGAAAGATGTCTAAAAATTATCAGATGTACATTGGCGGCCAGTGGGTGGATGCTGCTGACGGACAGACCTTCGACGATATGAATCCTTACACCGGAGAGGTGTACGCATGTCTGCAGGCAGGCAAGCGCGCGGACGCAGTGCGAGCCATCGAAGCAGCGCAGGCCGCTTTCCCGGAATGGGCAAAGACGCCACCCGGCGTGCGACGCAAGATTTTCCTCAAAGCGGCAGACATCATGGAAAGACGGCAGGACGAACTGGTCAAGGCCATGATGGAGGAGGTGGGAGGCACAATCGGTATCTCGATGTTTCAGATGTTCTTTGTGCCAGGGCTGTATCGCTCGGCGGCGGCAGCTGCATACGATGTCAAAGGCGAGATCATTCCAGCCGATTATCCCAATGCTTTCTTTATGGCGGTCCGCCAGCCGGCTGGTGTGGTTTCCTGTTTCGGCCCTTTCAACGTTCCTTACCTTCTATGTAGCCGGGCATTTGCCCTGCCGGTCGCCTATGGCAACACTGCCGTATTAAAACCCTCCGAAGAGGCAGCCGTAACCGGCGGCATTCTGCTTGCAGAAATTTTCGAGGAGGCCGGGTTACCGCCCGGTGTTCTCAATGTGATTACCTCTACTCGCGAAGACGCAGCAGAGGTCGGCGATGAAATGATTGCCAACCCGGCAGTGAGGCGGATTTCTTTCACCGGTTCCACCGACGTGGGCCGCATCATCGCGGAGAAAGCCGGGCGGCACCTCAAGCGTGCGGTGCTCGAGTTGGGTGGGAAAGACCCATTGCTCGTCCTCGCCGATGCAGATATTGATTATGCTGTTGAGGCTGCGGTTTGGGGCGCGTTCATGCATCAGGGTCAAATTTGTATGTCCACAGAGCGGATCATCGTCGAGAAGAAAATTGCGGATGAATTCACCGAGAAACTGAAAGAACGAGTGCTGGCGCTTCCGGTGGGCGACCCGACCAACCCGGCGACCGCAATCGGTCCTCTGATCAATCAGAGGGCCGTTGACCTTGTCCATGCCCATGTGCAGGAAGCTGTCGCGGACGGAGCCGAGCTGGTGACAGGAGGCAAGTATGACAAGCTGGTCTACCATCCGACCATCGTGACAGGTGTCAAACCCACGATGCGTCTCTTCACCGATCAGACGTTTGGCCCCGTTGCCCCGATCGTGGTCGTCGACGACGCGGAGGAAGCCCTGGCGGTTGCTAACAATTCCAAGTATGGACTCTCGGCGGGGATCATCACCAATGACTTCACCCGCGCGCTGGATATTGCCATGCGCCTGGAAACGGGCATGGTACACATCGGAGACCAGACGGTCAATGACGAGCCACAGGTTCCGTTCGGCGGTGTCAAAGGCAGCGGTTACGGTCGTTTTGGCGGACAAGCCGCGCTGGATGAGTTCACCGAATTGCGCTGGATCAGCGTCCAGCAGACCAAGCGGACGTTCCCGTAATTTGTCTATGTCGTTGCGAGGAGGGCATCCTGAGCGGAACACAGCGAAGTCGAAGGATCCCGACGAAGCAATCTCCTGATTACGGGGAGATTGCTTCGCTCCGCTCGCAACGACATGAGTCTCTTAGGAACAGAACATGAGAACCCAAGTTGGCATCATTGGTTCGGGACCGTCGGGGCTGCTGCTCGCGCGTCTACTGCACCTGCAGGGGATCAATACGGTGATCCTGGAGAGTCGCAGCCGCGAGTATGTGGCCGGTCGCATTCGGGCGGGCGTGATCGAACAGGGGATGGCAGACCTGCTGCGGGAAGCGCAAGCAGGCGAGCGCATGGATCGCGAAGGCCTGATCCACCAAGGGATCAACATCGCCTTCGATGGCCGTCTCGAGCGGATCGATTTTCCCAGCCACACGAACGGTAAAGTTGTGATGGTTTACGGACAGACCGAAATCACCCACGACTTGATGAAAGCGCACATCGACGAGGCGGGCGGCATTGTCCACTACGAAGCGCCGGTGATCCGTGTGGAGGACTACGATACGAAATCCCCGCGCATCCTCTATGAGCAGAATGGCGAACAAAAAGAACTGGTTTGTGATTTCGTGGCAGGTTGTGACGGCTTCCACGGTGTTGCCAGACGGAGCGTTCCTGCCGATAAGATCAAAACGTTTGAAAAGACCTACCCATTCGGCTGGCTGGGGATGCTTTCTGACGTGCCGCCCGTAAAGGATGAACTTATTTACGCCAACCATGAACGCGGCTTTGCGCTTTGCAGCATGCGTTCCCATGTGCGCAGTCGATACTACGTGCAATGTGCAATGGATGACAGGGTCGAGAACTGGACCGACAATGCCTTTTGGGATGAGCTGTGCCGGCGTCTGCCCGCGGAGGCGGCTGAGAATGTCACCACGGGGCCGCGTCTCGAAATGAGCATAACCCCGCTGCATAGTTTTGTCGCGGAGCCCATGCGCTTCGGTCGCCTGTTTCTCGCCGGGGATGCCGGGCATATCGTTCCCCCGACCGGCGCAAAAGGACTCAACCTGGCTGCCTCTGACATTTATTACCTTTCCCGCGCCCTGCTCGCCTACTACAAGGACAAACGCACCGACCTGCTGGACCGTTACTCTGAAACCGCTCTCCGCCGCGTCTGGAAAGCCATCCGTTTCTCCTGGTGGTACACCTCCCTCCTTCACAAATTCGATGACGACCCCATGAGCAGACGTCTACAAATCTCTGAACTCGACTACCTCACCGGTTCGAACGCAGGCCAGACTATGATCGCCGAAAACTATGTGGGTTTACCGTTTGAGAAATTTGAGTGACAGAGACACGCTGCCGGGTGCCACAACAGACTCGCATCAGGGTGGATTTGGATGCTTTGACCACAACCGGACAAAGCATGATCCTGAAATATTCAGCTACCAAACATAAATTGACGCCGATATTATTTCTCGCTATAATGAAATTGCAAACTTGCGGGGAGATGATGTGGCTTCTGTAAAGTCATAGCAATGGCGCATCAGTAACAACAATCTCACAACAAACAGATGCATGTCTTTTTTGCATGGCAGTTACGCCTGGCCAGCCCGCGCTATTTAAGGCTCGATCAGGCTGGCACGGCAGAAGGAGGTGCAAGAACCAAATCATGATTCTTATCCGGCCTGGAATGAGACCGATCAACTGGTTAACCAACTCAAGAGAGAAGGAGAAGAATTAGATGAAAAGGCGTAATGTCCTTTTATCCATACTTGTCATTACAACCTTTGTTCTGACAGCCTGTGGGCCAGCTCCCACGGAAGCCCCGCCTGAACCAACCCAACCTCCGGAGCCAACGGCGACAGAAGTCATGGAGGCCACTGAGACAGCGGAAGCCACTGAGCCTGCGGCAACCGCTGAAGCGACAGTCGAACCAACCCTCGGTCCCCCGCCAGAGGATGAGAGCTTCTTCTCAACCCAGTTCAATATCGTGGAAGAAGCTGAAAAATTCCGCACGATCCTCCAGGACGGCGGCAACTATGACTTCACCGGTTCCGAGGAAGGTCCGCTCGTCTCCCTGGTCCTCGCTGGAGCGGAAACCGGTCAGGGCCAGGTGGATCTGGTCGGCGCGCTGCACGGCACCTATCCATCGATCCAGGATGCCATGACGAACATGACAGACGTGGTCGATGACTTATCCGCAGACCGGGAGTTCAACCAGGCTTACCTGGAGACCGGCTTGCTGGGAACAGACGATTATCTGTATTATGTCCCCTGGATGCAGGCCACATATATCATGGCGGCCCACAATGATGCTATTCAATACCTGCCGGCCGGGGCTGACATTAATGCCCTCACCTGGGAACAGTTCGCCGAGTGGTGCCAGACCATGCTCGACGAGACCGGCGGGCCGAAGTGCGGTCTGCCGCATGCAGGCCTCTTCCAGCGTCTCCTGGAAGGCTTCCTGTGGCCCTCTTATACCGGCGGTATGGTCAGCCAGTTCAAGAGCCCGGAGGCAGCCGGGATGCTGGAGTGGGCGCGCGACAGCCTGTGGCCGACTATTCATCCTCAATCCATTAGTTATGAATTCATGCAAGAGCCGCTGCTCTCGGGCGAAGTCTGGGTGGCTTTCGACCACGTTGCCCGGCTGATCGAAGCATTTAACGAGCAACCGGATAATTTTGTAGCTTTCCCGGCCCCGGCAGGACCTGCTGGTCGTGGTTACATGCCTGTCGTCGTTGGCCTGGGCATTCCGAATGACGCTCCGAATCCTGAAGCCGCGCTGGAGCTGATCGATTACCTGACCCAACCGGAAACCCAGAAGCGCGTCCTCAGCGAACTGGCGTTTTTCCCGGTGGTCAGCGGTGTGGATACCGCTGATCTGCCCGAAGGAGTGGCGCTCGAAGCCGCGGCCGTCGAAGCGACGGCCAACGCCCCGGATGCTTTGCCCGCGCTGATCCCGGTCGGACTGGGTGAACGCGGGGGTGAGATCAATGAAATCTTCCGCGCTGCGTTCGACCGCGTCGTCATCGATGGCGAGGAGGCGGCGACCGTGCTGGAGGAGGAAGCTGCCAACCTGCAGGCGCTCATGGACGATACCGGCGCGCCCTGCTGGGCTCCCGACCCGCCCAGCGATGGGCCGTGTCAGGTCGAATAGCCAGATCCGTTCCTCTTTTGCCTGGTGCGTACCGATGGTATGCACCAGGCAACCCTCCGAAATACTGTGAGGTATCCGCATGACCATCGCTACCAAACTGAAGAGACGAAGGAAAATCAATTGGGCGCCTTATCTGTTGATCCTGCCTTCACTGATCTACCTGGCCCTGTTCTTTGCCTGGCCGATGGTGCAGGGCCTGATCCTGGCAGTCAGGGAGGAGGGGGCATTGCTGTCATTGCATTCTGAGGCGGAAGGCAGCAGCACAACCATTGGGCAATTGTCCCGTGGGATACAAGTTGCCATCCTGGACCGGCAGGGAAATCCAATTCCGCCGGAGGAAGCAGGGCAGAGCAATCTGCTTACCGAAGTTTGGTTTCAGATACGCGGCGAGGATACGGAAGGAGAGACCATTCAAGGCTGGACACTGGAGCGACGCATCCGTGTACGCGAATCAGATGAAAACGGCAAGCCCGTCGCTGGCTCGGTCCGGTCGATCCTGTCCAGCAGCGCCGATCCACTCACGAACATTTACGCGGAAGCGGATGAAGACAGCCAAGTCCTGGGCAGGATGGAAGCTCGGACGACTGTGGAGATCCTCGATCAAACCACGCTGGAGGTTTGGTTTCTGATCAGCGGGGAACACGGTAATGAAATTATTGAAGGGTGGGCCCCATCCCGGTATATCAAGGAGACAGGCGATCAAACTCAGGGGCGCATCGAGGCAGGAGACACCAGCCAGTTCACGACCAGATACATCCAGAGGATGATCAACGATCGTTTCTTCTGGCCTGCACTCAGAACCACCCTGTTGCTGATCGTGCTGATCATCCCGGCGCAGTTTGTGCTCGCCATCATCATGGCTCTGGTCATTCAGGCTAACTTGAAAGGCAGCGGTATCTTTCTCTATATTTTTGCCATTGCCCTGGGGCTTTCAGATCTGGCCGTCGGGATCGTCTGGTATTCCATTTTCACCCAGCTCGGTTATCTCAACTCGATCCTGCAAGCATTGGGCCTGATCGATACCCCGATCACCTATCTCTCAGCGGACACCCGGTACTGGATCCTCATTGCCGTGTGGCTGGCGGAAGTCTGGCGCGCGACGGCACTTGTGATGGTGATCGTCGTAGCCGGGCTGCAGGCGATCTCGCGTGAGGTTCTGGAAGCCGCGGAGGTGTTCGGCGCCAGTCTCTGGCAGCGCGTCCGATACATCATCCTTCCGCTCTTGCGCCCAAGCCTGCAGGTCGCGCTCATCCTGCGCACGATCCTGGCGTTCCAGGTGTTCGCCGTGGTCATTGTGCTGAGTGGAGGCGATGTGATGACCGTGCTCGCCAACGAGACCTACCGCCAATACTATGATCTGCGCAATTCCAATGTTGCTGCAGCCTATGCCAGCTTGATCCTGCTCTTATCGATGATTACCTCGTTGTTCTATCTGCGCGCAGTGCGGACGCAAGAGGAGGCAGCCGAATGACTACCATACAAAAGACTGTGGTTCAGGTTCCCCCCGAGGTAAAGGTCCTCCACCGGCGTATGCTGCGACGCCAGCAGCTGAGCCGCGCGTTGACCTATCTGGTTGGCATCCTGATCTCGCTCTGGGTGCTCATCCCGATTCTGTTTATTACTTCGATGGCGTTGACCACGCCTGCCGACGTGCGATCCTATCCAAAAGGCATTCTGCCCTTTATTCCTTTATCGACGGAGACCATGCAATTCTTTCTGAACTCAAAGGGAGTTCTGCCGGGCCTGCGGAACAGTATCGTGGTCGCCGTGATCACCCTGCTCTTATCCACTCTGATCGCCGCGCCGGCGGGTTATGCATTCTCCCGCTATTTATTCCGCGGCAAGGATACGTTGCGGCTGTCCATCCTGGCCGTGCGTGCATTTCCGATCGTCATATTATCCATCCCACTGGCTGTGGTCTTCCTGCGTACGGGCATCTACGACAGTGTGCTCAGTCTCGCGTTGATGCACACCGCCCTGGCCCTGCCAACCACAATCCTGGTCCTCAGCAGCGTTTTTTCCAGCATCCCACATGAGTTGGAAGAGGCTGCCATGGTGTTTGGTTGTTCACCCCTTCAAGCCTTCCGGCATGTGGTTCTACCGCTGGTGTTGCCGGGCATCGCGGCTTCGGCTATTTTCACATTTGTCCTGTCCTGGAACGAGGTATTCGCTGCCACGATTCTCACAGTCCAGAACCGGACGCTGCCTGCCCAGGTGCTGGTGACTCTCAGTCAATCTT
>Ga0105098_10000284_pt1 | contig 16791 bp, 14 predicted proteins | sample PPLLak21cMay2015_FD_79137 | JGI IMG/M metagenome (GOLD analysis project Ga0105098, IMG submission 79137) | Freshwater sediment microbial communities from Prairie Pothole Lake near Jamestown, North Dakota, USA - PPLs Lake P7 Core (1) Depth... | ecosystem: Environmental > Aquatic > Freshwater >... | reverse complement strand
CGAGCAGGGTGAATGGCACCTCCCCCAGCTGCGGGCTGACGACGTACGCAACGACCAGCGGCGCACTCTCCAACTCGCCGCGCCAGTGCGGGTCGGTGCGCAGGCGGACGTAAACGGATTCGTCCACGCTCTGGTTGCTGCCGACGATCGCATGGGTGGCGCGTCCGGTCACTGCGCTCGTGCTCAGGTCGAAGGCGCGGGCCGCGCTCGTGTTGGCAAGGTCGATGCTGACCATCACCGCCACGCCCAGGGCGATGCCAAACGTCATGATGATGAATTGGATGGGATGCCGAAGCAGGGTTCGCAGGGAAAGCATGCTCACTGTTCCGGGAGGAGTTGGCCGTGCGAAAGCCGCAGGAAGCGGTCAGCGTGCGCGGCAGCCTCACGGCTGTGTGTGACCATCAAGAGGGTGCGATTTTGTTCGCGCGCCAGGCGGGCGAGCAGGGACATCACCTGTGCCCCCGTTTCCTCATCCAGGTTTCCGGTAGGTTCATCTGCCAGGATCAGGAGCGGATCATGCACCAGGGCGCGCGCCAGCGCCACGCGCTGCTGCTCACCGCCGGAGAGTTTTTCGGGGAAGGTTCTCCAGCGGTCAAGCAAGCCGACAGCTTCCAGCATGTCCTGTGCCTTTTGCTGGGCCTCCGGGCGCGGGATGCGGTTGAGCTCCAGCGGGAGGCTGACGTTTTCGCCGACGGTCAGGGTGGGGATCAGGTTGAAGAATTGGAAGACAAAGCCGATCCGAGCGCGCCGGAATAGAGTGCGATCGCGCTCGGACAAGGCGGTCAGGTCCTGACCATCCACCCAGACTTGCCCACTGTCCGGCGCGTCGATGCCGCTGATCAGGTTGAGCAGGGTGCTTTTGCCGCTGCCGCTCTTCCCCAGGATGGCGGTGATCTCACCGGGCTGGAATTCGGCATGCGCATTCTGCAGGACCACGCGGCGCACCTCGCCTTCGTAATAGGATTTGGTCAGGTCATGGAAACGGAGAAAGGCAGTCATGGTTGTGATTGTATTCTGCATGTATTAGAAGAATATTTAAGCTGCCCCTCGCGCTGAGCGGAGTGAGCTGACAGGCGAATGCAGACGAAGAGCCCGTAAATGAAGAGGCTCATGTACATGATGTGGATCTGTAACCTGCGTTTCGTCTGCGGGACAGAAGAACACCGCCCGCAGGGCTCCGCTCAACGCGAGAAGACTCACACTAACGTATAATCCCGGGATGCTCTTTTCTTTATCCCGTTTGTTTCTCATTTTGCTCCTTTCCCTGACACTACTAACTTCGTGTGCTCCGGCAACCATTCCATCTGCCAATGTCCGGGTGCCGGAAATCGCGGGCACAGACGCAGCCATTCCCCAAGGCTTCCTCGCCGCGGATGGCTCACGTCCGCTCACCTTCCCGGAGGACTTCGGCGCCCATCCCGATTTCCGCACGGAGTGGTGGTACTACACCGGCAATCTGCAAACACCGGATGGCCGACACTTTGGTTTCGAGCTGACAATTTTCCGCGTGGGGTTGCAGCCGCCAACGGTTGAACTTCCCGCGGATTCGAAGTGGTACGACCGCAGCCTGTACTTTGCCCATTTCGCAGTCAGCGACATTACGGATGCGCATTTTTACGCCTTCGAGCGTTATTCGCGTCCCGGCCCGGGGCTGGCCGGTACCCAGGCTGACCCCTACCGCGTCTGGCTCGAGGATTGGAATATCAGGGAGAGCGCACCGGACATTTATCGCCTGCAAGCCGCGCAAGCAGGAATTGTCATCGACCTGACCCTGACCGATGAAATGGGCGTCGTCCTGCACGGTGAGAACGGCTACAGCCGCAAAGGTCAAAGCGTCGCCAACGCTTCGTATTACTACAGCCAGCCGCGCCTGCGTGCCGAAGGGTTTGTACAAGTGAACGAAGCCCGGTACCCGGTCAGCGGGCTGGCGTGGAAGGACCACGAATTCAGCACCAGCGTTCTGGACAGGGATCAAATCGGCTGGGACTGGTTCTCCCTGCAATTCGAGGACGGTTCGGCCCTGATGCTTTTCCAATTGCGCGAGCGCGATGGGGAAACGTCGGCTTCCTCGAGCGGGACATTCATTGCCAAAGATGGAACTCCCAAGCCAATGCAAAAAAACGATTTTGAGATCACGGTCCTGGACGAGTGGCGCAGCCCTCATACGCAAGGCGTGTATCCCGCCGCCTGGGAGATCCGATACGATGAACCCCATTGCGTCCTGGAAGTCCGCCCGTGGATGGCAGACCAGGAAATTCACTTCCCGGCCGTCACGTATTGGGAAGGAGCTGTGCATTTTAAAGGGACTTGCGGCGGTGCCCAAGTCCGGGGGAATGGGTATGTAGAACTTACCGGCTACGCCGGAGAGCTGCCGCTGCGCTAAGGCATGCCTTTTCGTCATTGCGAGCGAAGCGAAGCAATCTCACACAAAATTGAAGGCTTCTTAACCGTATGTGAGATTGCTTCGTCGGGACGAGCACCCTCCTCGCAATGACGAAAAACGTTTTTGAGATACTTCTAATTAGCCCATCCCAACCCGATTCGCCCGCGTTCGCTTTCGATCTTCAGGATTTCCACATCAACAATATCGCCAACTTTTAGAACGGTGCCGGTTGGGATCTGCGTGCGGTGAAGCAAACCATCCTGTTTGATGCCGATGTCGACGAAAGCGCCGAAGTCCACCACGTTGCGCACGGTCCCTTTGAGCTGCATGCCTGTCACAAGGTCTTCCGCTTTGAGCACATCAGAGCGCAGGATGGGCAAGGGAGTATCCGTGCGTGGGTCTCTGCCCGGGCGGACCAGTTGTTCAAGAATATCTTTGAGTGTGGGCAGGCCACAATTCAATTCGTTGGCTAATGTTTCAGGTGATGTTTTGGCGGTCAGTGCCTCCAGCGCGGAGATCCGCTCATCGAGAGGCGCGCCCGCAGAAAGCCCCGCGCGCGAGAGAAGGGCTCCTGCGATCTTGTAGGATTCGGGGTGGATGGCAGACGCATCCAGTGGGTCTGTCCCATTTTGGATCCGCATGAATCCGGCGGCCTGCTCGAAGGCTTTTGGTCCAAGCCCGGTCACTTTGCGAAGCGCGGCGCGTGATCTGAAAGGGCCATTTGCATCACGATGAGCAACGATATTCTCGGCAAGTTTCGGACCCACTCCCGCAACATGTGTGAGCAGGGCGGGACTGGCGGTGTTCACATCCACGCCTACCCGGTTGACAACGCTTTCGACAACGCCGTCGAGGGCGTGAGCCAGAGAGGTTTGATCCACGTCGTGCTGGTACAGTCCCACCCCGATGGACTTGGGATCGATCTTTACCAGTTCGGCGAGCGGATCCTGGGCACGGCGCGCAATCGAGACCGCGCCGCGAATCGTAACATCCAGATCGGGAAATTCCTGGCGTGCCAGCGCCGAGGCTGAATACACAGATGCGCCGGCTTCGTTGACAATCAGGTATTTGGTCTGCGGCGCATCCCGGGTCAATTCGGAGACAAGCTTTTCCGTTTCCCGCGAAGCCGTCCCATTGCCAATGCTGATCAGGGTGACATGATGCCGGTTGATCATGTCCTGCAGGGCCTCGAGCGCGCCTTGCCAGTCGTTCCTGGGCTCATGCGGATAGATCGTGCCTGTGTCCAGCAGCTTGCCGGTGGTATCCACGACGGCGACCTTGCAGCCGGTGCGAAAGCCGGGATCGAGGCCCAGGATAATGTGATGGGCCAGCGGCGGCTGGCTGAGGAGCGCCCGCAGGTTGCTGGCAAAGACCTGAATGGCATGACTATCCGCGCTTTCGCCCTTTTCACGGCGGACATCCCGTTCGATGGCCGGCAACAGGAGACGCCCGGCGGAATCCTGGATGGCAAGCGCAAGCTGGTCTGCAAAAGGGGAAAGGATGTCCTGTTCGAATTCAGCCTGGATTGCATCCAGCCAGTCGCGCTCGGGGACATCCACATGCACGCGCAGGACGCCTTCCTTTTCGCCGCGCGCAATGGCAAGGGTTTGGTGCGGCTGGAGACGGTCGGCACGGCACTCGAATTCGTAATACGACTGATAGACCGCCTTTTCATCCACGGCATCTTTTATTTTTTCCACCCGGATCTTCGAAAACCGCAGCGCCTTTTCGCGGACAGCAGCACGGACGCTGGCATTGTCACTGATCGTTTCGGCCACAATATCCCGTGCGCCCTGCAGCGCTTCGGAAACATCCGCCACCTGGTCGCTGAGGAACTTCTCGGCGATCTTTTCCGGTGGACCCTCTGCCGGTTGTGCAATGATCAGTTCGGCGAGCGGCTCCAGACCCTTTTCGCGGGCAAGCATGGCGCGCGTGCGGCGTTTCTTTTTATACGGCGCATACAGATCTTCCAGTGCCGTCAGCGTGACGGCGGCATTCAGGCTTGCGCGCAGTTCATCCGTAAGTTTGCCCTGCTCTTCGATGGAGGCAAGGATGGAGGCCCGGCGCTCGTCGAGCGCCCGCAGGCGGACGAGCTCATCGGCAATGATGCGGATCTGTTCGTCATCCAGCGAGCCGGTCATTTCCTTGCGATAACGGGCAATAAACGGTACCGTGTTGCCATCATCCAGAAGGTTGATCGCAGCGATTACTTGAGACGGCTTAACGTTCAGTTGGGAAGAAATCTGTTCGGCGTAAGTCATGGGTGCGATTCTATCATGTGTGAAACCTGGTTTCCTGTCCCATAAGAAAGCACTCTAGTACTTTTGTGACACGGTATATCCCACTCTTCTTTGCGCAGTTATAACCTTCCGCCACGATCTTTGATGGATTCAAACTGCTCATTGGGGACTCCTTGGATAAGGCGTTGTAAACTGCACGCGACTCATAGTTCAAATGACGAAGGCTCTAACCTGCCTGCCGCCTAGCGGTGTATGTTACCGCTGGTGGGAGGGGCGAGACAACGCCACTTTGGCGGAACCTGCCTGAAAACGCGGCGACTCCCACCTGTCGGGTGCACGCTGTGTTAGGCGTTTTCTTCGGATCGATACGCAATAACGTTATTGGATCCGTTCAAGACTTGCTGATTCAAGTAAGTAGATTTTACCAACTTTGCATATATCATCTTTGCCTGATTCATTTAAGGCGGAAGAACCCAAGCTTTCCAATTGAACAGCACAACAAACTCCGCTTTCCAATGCTCCTGCGGCTTCTCTCAGCAGGGCTAGTTTTATTTTTTCATCAATCATATTTTCGGACTTGCGCCACTTTTCCAGTTCTTGTTTGTATTGGGCTAGATATTTAGCACTCTGAACAACTGCACCCTGACTACCTTGCATGCACAAGGGAGAGCCGGTGCCAATGGGCTGGCGAACTCGGATATCAGTAAGCAAACGAACTTTGGCTCCAACTTCAAATAAGTTTATGAGTTCTTCTTGTTCGCCTGTGATTTTTTGCCGGAGAATAGCTGGTAGCGGCTGAGCAGGACCAGAATAAATATTCTTGTTCTGTAGGACACGACTCCAAAAGGAATGCGGCTGATTCATTGTTTCAAGCCCATTTTCTTTTATGCACTCGCCAACAATTAGAAAGTCATGCCACCCATTTGCACCAATATCGAGCCAGCTTTCCCGAATTGCCCACCACCCACAGGAAGGACACTTATCCAAATGTGAGTAATCATACGAAACACCGGAATGACGTAAAAGATCATCGATTATTGTCGCGGATGGCAGAATATTGAACTTCAACAGCAGACTTCCGCAATCGAGGCAGTAGTGAATATCTCCTGGCTCTTTGGAGAACGAGTTTCTTAGGTTATAGACGGCAAATTTGACAGGGCTCTCAGAACGCATATCCTATACCTTCGTTGTCCATTTGAACTGAAACGCCTAACGGTCTGCGTTACCCGCGGGTGGGTGGGACGAGACAACACTATTTTGACGGAACCAGCTTCATGCCAGAAACCTGCTCGAAAACGCGGCGACTCCCACCCCTCGGGTGCACGCTGCACGCTGTGTTAGGCGGCGTGCAACTATATGGAAAAAGACTCGAGGTAATGTGAGGTCTTGATTGTTTCAAAACCCCAATCACCTTATTTCAAATTCAATGGCTTCTAAAATGTCTCTCCTATAGCGGAATTCAATTCTGTAAGAGCCTCCTCTACTGTCCTTGTCGGGCAAAGGAACAGTACGACAAAAAAAGCCATTTGTGAACAAATTATCAGTAGCGTTATAAAATATTGGAGACTCGACTCCCTCTTTGTACAACAATATATCTAATATTTCGTCAACATCCCTTATCCCTGATACCTCTCCATACAGATAGAGTTCGTCTTTGTCAGAGGAAAAAGCGTTGTCACAGTAAAGTTGTTTTTCCGTTTCATTAGCCTCTTGTGTAATTTTCTGTTCACATATATGCAATTCTATCAGTTCCACATCATTAAGAATTGGAAACCTAACAATAACAGAGTTGCAGGAAATTGACGTAAAAAGCATCAGAAATAGAAAAGTTGTGCCGTAATTTTTAAGTCCCATTTTTTTCATTTGCGTTACCTCAATGACCAATTTGGAAATGAGATTCTGACCATTTGTCTGATATAGGACTTTCCGGAAAACACAGAGCCATCGACTGGAGTAGTAAACAAGGAACTATTAATAAGGCCCCCCTGAAAGTAACTATCTCGGCTGCGGTCATTTTATTCTTACACCTTTGAGCATTGACAATTGCTGACCGAATTTACAACCTGCCGCCTAACGGCGAGCGTTACCCGCGGGTGATCTCGACAGGCTCGATCCGGCGGGGCGGGACGAAACAACGCCATTTTGACGGAACCAACTTGAAGCCACGCAAATCGCCTGAAAACGCGCCGACTCCCACCCGTCCGGTGCACGCTGTAGTAGCTGGCTTTCTACCAGGATTGATACTTTTCATGGTCATTACGCCAATATTTCGGAGTCGGGCCTGAGTATGCTCTTGTTGTGGTTAGAAGTTGGATCAGTTTCCGGGGCAGGTGACAGCCAGCACTAACATAGCCAGGGGTACAAGATTCGGGGACTGGTCATTAAAACAATGGCACCCTGGAACATACTCCAGGGTGCTGTCTATCCCAATTTACATTGGAGCGGTCCCGACGGGATTCGAACCCGCGATCTCGGCCTTGACAGGGCCGCATGTTAGGCCGCTACACCACGGGACCCTACTTCCTAACAAGCGGGCAGTAGTTTACCATGCGCACTAGCCAATGTCAATACGCCCAGTCATGATAGAGCGCAGGATCGGTGGGCGTCAACCCGGAAGGATCATGCACGTACACATAATCACCCTCATGTGCCCAGTTGAAAAGCCAGTGCGAATCGCCTACCGATAAATTGACACAGCCATGCGATTGGGTAAAACCGAACTGCGTCCGCCAGTAGGCGCCATGCAGCGCGCGAGCCTTGTCGAAATACATCGTCCACGGGACGTTATCCAGATAATAGTAGTCCGTCGGATCGTTGTTGCGCATGGTCTCGCTTTCTTTCTTCTGGTAGATCTGGAACAATCCTGGGCGGGTCCAGAACGGTTCAAGACCGGTGGCGACAACAGTGGCAAAGACCAGTTGGTAATTATCGTAGACTGCCAGCGTTTGCTCTGCCAGATCCACATCGATCCAGCGTCCCGTGGTCACACCCTCGGGCGGGGTCGTATTCGGCGTGACCGTCGCCAGCTGGCTCGCCTCCACCCATTCATCGGGACCGATCATATTCCAGTCTACGCCCTCCGCGTTCTGGATGGCGTACACCTGAACCATGTCGGCCTGCGGGGCAATGGTCTTGCCGGTCAGAGGCGCGTTAAAGCTGGGTGCGCGATACACCGGGATACTCCAGCCCCTGATGGGCAAGGGCCATGCAAACGGATTGTGTGGGGTTGATTTGAACTGTAGCCCCTGGAATCTCGGATAGTCGTTAATGCGTTCGCCCTTTCCCGGGATCCAGCCGCCGTTTTGGAGCAGGTAATAGACGCCGTTCGATTCTACGCGATCCACGTAGGATATATAGACAAACCCAGGTTGGAAATACTGTCCCGTGTCATTGCCTTCCGGCTCGCTGAGTATGGGTACAATATCTTCCTCAAGTTTGAAATATCGATAGGGGAGCTCTGTAAGCGCCGGGTCTGGCCTGTAAGCAGGCAGCGCCCGCGCTGGAAACGTTAATCCCAGTTTTGCCATTTCGGTGATGTAGGTGGATGGTCCCAAGGGCAGGCAATCGTCCGGTGCGATCAGGTATGCATCCGGTGCGCAAACGACGGCGCCGCTTGGCAGTTCCTCACCGGGGGTTGTACCTTGCGCCATTGCACTCTTGCCGGGCAAAATACTGAACAGAAGACTGGCAGTAAGTATGGAAAGAAATATTCTTTTTCTCATCGGTTTTTTACCGTCCGGCGATTATAGCATGGCGGTGTTTACATTTCTGTTAGTGTATTGCCCATTTTTTGGCAGGCTGGCTTGACACTTTACCTCCACTATGCTAAATTATCTCCGCACCTCTATAATTAATCCACCCGGTTGGCAAAATGGCTGGTCATCAACTCTATGCAGGAGGGTTGTCTTGTCAAAGTCACGTACGCAACAAATGGTAGACCGTCTGCGCGAACTCCAGGCCTCATCACCCGATATCGAGGCCTCGGCGGTCGTGAGCGTGGATGGTCTGAGCATCGCTTCTGCCTTGCCTCAGGGCGTCGAAGAAGATCGCGTTTCCGCGATGTCTGCTGCCATGTTATCCCTGGGCGAAAGAATTGCCACAGAGTTGGGACGCGGTTCACTTGAGCAGGTATATATCAAAGGGCTAAAAGGATATGTAGTCCTGATGGCGGTGGGGGAAGAGGCTGTTCTCACAGCCCTCGCGCGTGAACAGGCAAAACTGGGGCTGATCTTTTTGGACATGCGCCGTGCCACCGAAGACCTGTCGAAACTTATTTAGCGGAGTCATTCTATGAGCCCTGTTCAAAAGACCGGCCTATACTACCCCAATAAATTCGGACTGATCATTATTAAGTCGCTGGAAGAAGTGATGGGGCGAAATGGTCTCAATGCCATTCTCAATCTGGGGGGCTTGAATAATTACATTGAGAATTATCCACCCGATAACCTGGATAAAGGCTTCGATTTTGCTGAGCTCTCTGCCATCGGGGTTGCCCTGGAGGAAATGTACGGTCCGCGCGGGGGCCGGGGCCTGGCTCTGCGTGCCGGACGCGCGACCTTCTCTGACGCGTTGAAGAATTTCGGCGCCCTGGCGGGCGCGGCTGACCTGGCTTTCGTGGTCCTGCCGCTCCAGTCCAAGCTCCGCATTGGTCTGCCGGCCTTCGCGAAAATCTTCTCCCAACTGAGCGACCAATACAGCACGGTGGAAGAAAAGGATGCGGAGTTTATCTGGACGATCCATAAGTGCCCCGTCTGCTGGGGTCGCACAAACGTGGATAAGCCGGTCTGTTACATTGCCACCGGATTGCTGCAGGAGGCCCTCAAATGGGTCTCAGGCGGGAATGAGTTCCGGGTCAATGAATCCAAGTGCGTGGCTGTTGGCGACGCCATCTGTGAATTTATCATTCAAAAAGAACCTATTTCCTAATAAGGGGATTAACGTGGCGGAAGGCAAATCCAAGATCCTGATTGTTGAAGATGACCTCGATGTTGCCGAGATGTTGAACGCTTACTTTCGCGTTCAGGGCTATGAGGTGTTCACTGTGAACTGGGGAGAAGATGGTGTCCGTGCCGCGCAGACCGTGCTGCCCGATCTCATCATCCTGGACATTCGCCTGCCGGATATCGATGGCTATGAAGTTGCTCGTCGCGTCCGCACCGACCGGCGTACGAATGAAATCCCCATTATCTTCCTGACAGAAAAGCGTGAGCGCATCGATCGTTTACAGGGATTCGAAGTGGGCGCGGACGATTACATCACCAAGCCCTTCGACGTCCAGGAGCTGCGGCTGCGTGTCCGCAATTCATTAAAACGGGTCAGCCAGGGATCGTTGACCAATCCGGTCAGCGGATTGCCCGAGGGCCCGCTGGTTGAGGAACGTCTTTCCGAAGCGATCCATAAAAGCGGATGGTCATTGCTCCATATCTGCATCAATCACCTCGATTCGTTCCGTGAGGCGTATGGATTTGTGGCGTCGGATGATGTCTTGCGGGCGATCAGCCTGATGATCCATAACACCATGAAGGAGACTGGTTCTGCTGAAGATTTCATCGGTCACCTCAGCCCGACCGACTTTGTGGTGGTGGTGTCTCCAGCCAATCTCCCGCCCTTCCAGGATCGCGTCCGCTCCCGGCTGGAGCAGTCACTCGATTATTTCTATCCCATCAAAGACCGTGAACAAGCCTCGAAACGCTCAGACCGCCTCTCGATCCTAATCTCCGAAGTCCCTTCGGTGTATGGACGTTTTTCGAGTGTCGAGCAACTCAGGAAAGATCTCTTGACCAAGTTGTAGTGTATATCATCGTCGTTTTGCCAACGTACAAACGAAGCGGAGAACCTGCTAAAGCTGGTCTCCGCTTTTTGATTTCCTTCAAACTACCGAACTACCAAACTATCAAACTACTGAGTCTTTCCCACTCCTCGATGCTCAATGTCTCTGCCCGCCGTTGCGGATCGATGTTTGCACGCGTAAGCAAGCCCGCGGCCTCCGTGGGGGAGATGTGCAGGCCGGAAGACAGCGAATTTCGCAGAGTCTTTCGCTTTTGGCTAAAGCCCGCTTTGATAAGTTTAAAGAATGGTTCGAGCAATTCCGCCTTCAGCAGAGGGGAGGGATAGATATCCACGCACAAGACCGCCGAGTCGACCTTTGGCGGAGGGAAGAATGCGTTCGCAGGGATGTGCGCCGCAATACGCGGCTTGCCATAGATCTGTACGCTCAGTGCCAACAGACTCATGTCGCCCGGTTTTGCGCAGATCCGTTGGGCAACTTCTTTTTGAACCGTCAAAACGATGCGGCGCGGTTTCGGTTCATTCTCCAGCAAATGGCGGATGACTGCCGAGGTGATGTAATACGGGATGTTTGCAACAACAAGATAATCCCTCTCTGTGATCAAATCCTGCGGAGAAAGCTCCAGGATATCGCCGTGCATTAAACGGATGTTCTGATAAGGGGCGAGAATCGCTTTCAATGGCGGGAGCAGGCCCTCGTCCAGTTCGACCGCAACCACCTCTTTGGCAGCGACCGCCAGATAGCGCGTCAAACTTCCCAGCCCCGGACCGATCTCCAGAACTGTATCTGTTGCTTTAATCTCTGCTGCTGCAAGGATCATTTCCAATGCCAGCGGATCCTGCAGAAAGTTTTGCCCCAGGCCTTTATGGGCGTGCAGGCCGTGGCGCTTCAGCAGCGCCGCGGCATTGAGCGGTGAGATTTCTTTCATTCGCAAAACGACGCCTCTTCTTCTCCTGTATCACCTGTTGGCACGGTCGCCGGGCCGGGCCACGTACCATCATGGAACTGGCTGATGTACTCGCGCAGGACCTCGAAATCCACATCCCAGACCGAGACTCTTTTCTTGAAGACAGGATCATATTCACGTGTCTGCTTGAAATGCTCGGGTGGAAAGGTTGCAAAAACAATATTGCCGGATGGGATCTGTGTGCCGATGCAAGCCAGTTGACTGAGCTGTTCAGGGCTCAAGTCTGTTTGGATCGCGTCCTGAAATGCCTGGATCAACTCCGGGATTTGCGTGACGACCCCTGAGCTGGTCAGTTTATCCCGTAAGGCACACAGGACACGGTTCTGGTTCTCGGCACGTGCAAAGCCCCCTGCGATGCGGATGCGTGCAAGCGTGAGTGCCTGGGGCCCATTGAGATGGTGTGTACCGGCCAGGAAGAGCAGACGCTTGTTTCTATCGTCCGGGGTTCGTCCATCGACAGTGGCAGGCAGGGTAACATCGACGCCGCCGACCGCGTTGACCATCTTTTCGAACGTCCGCATGTTGACCGCGGCATAGTGATCGATGCGTGTCCCAAAGTTGAGGGTCAGCGTGCGCGCCAGCAAGCCCGGTCCCTGCGCCGGGTCATCTGTGTATCCCATCCCGGGATTGCCGTAGAGATACGCTTGATTGAGTTTTTCGTGATCCTGGCCATTGAGGTTATCGGCAATGTCAGGGATCTCCACCCACAGGTCGCGTGGGATTTCGAGGATGGTCACCTTTGGATTTACAAAGTCCACACGCACCAGTCGGATGACATCTGCCAGCCCATAGTCATAGTTATTCCCGCGGGTATCTGCGCCGATTGCCAGGATGTTCATCACGGGCGGCGCGCCGCACAAGCCTGCAATCTCTGTCACAGTCGGTAACGGAGATGCCTGTGAAACGGAAGCACCTGTAGACGTAGCCTGCAGCGTTCCCATCACATTGGCATCCGGCGTCCATGTCGCAGGCATCTGAAAGGGAGTGACCGTTGCAATTTGGAGCGCCGGCCCCAACGGTTGCTGCCATTTCGGCATCCATGCCCACGCTGCCACAACCACAAAACAGGCAAGTGCAGATAGGAAGAGCAGAAACACCTTTTTGAGTCTGGTCATAAGTTATTTATCGCGCTAAGCCGCCGCGTTGAGCTTACCGAAACGGGAGCCAGCAAAGTGGGCGCAGTCGAAGCGCGCATATCACTCCCAATCGAAATTTACATTTGCAGGAACCGGCGTCAGAAAATACACGGTCACCGTACTGCCCCACTGTTCATAGTCATTGTCGCTGTAGCCGAGATCGATCCACGGTTTGCCGGTACATCCACCGCAGACATCTCCCACAGTGGCAAAGCCATAACCCGGGATGAAAAGCCGCTGACCCTGCAAGCTGAGATACCAGCTGTATCTCAACCCGACCACACCTTTTTGCACGGTCGCGCCGCTGGAAGTGCCTGAGGAGCACCCGTCGATGCCTGAGCGGCACGGCGAATACGACGTGGCCCACATTTGCATCGACCGCCAGTACTCGATGCTGACGCCATCCACTACAGCCGTTAGGACTTCGATCTTGGTTCCATAGGCCGTGAGGCGCGTCTGCGGCGGGCGCACCAGGGTTTCATTTTCGGTCAGGCGTGAAATTTCCTCTCCATTCTCGTAGCGGACCCGGATGCGCTGCATCATCAGTCCGTTTTCACCAGGCTGCATGACCCGGGTCTGATCGATCGGCACATCCGCCGAGGCCTGGAATTCATTTTCGAACGGGATGGGCTTTTGCGCCAGGATGACAGACTCGCTGACGCGCACGATGCGGATCTGTCCATCGGAGGGGAGCGCCTCCTTCTCAGCCGGGAGGCTGTAATCCAGCCCAATGAGCGGAACCCCGGCCTCAGCCAGCGCCTCGCCAACCGTCCGCGCCGACGATTGGACCTGCAGAGCTTTTCCATCGACAGCGATCGTTAGTTCGCGCGGCGACGCGACGGTAATTTTCATCCCATCGCTGAGTGGCGTATTCAACGCTGGCTCGACTTGATCCCCTGCGTGTAGCCAGATTGAGGCTTCCTGTAGGGCTTCGCCAACGGTGGTCGCGGACGATTGTAGCTTTTGTTCTCCATCCGATGCAATAATGGTGATGCTGGCCGCCCGGCGGATTTGGAGGGTGATCGGTAAATTGGGAGTTGGTAGATTGGGAGTTGGTAGATTGGGAATTGGTTGGTTCGGCGCGACCGCGAGGCCATTGAGGAGAACGCGATCGTTTGGATTCAGCGTTATTCCTGCCTGATCCAGTAATGCAGAAGGCACACGCTCGTCGGTTTGCCGTGTGATGACTTTAGCGTTGTCGATAATCGTGACGGTGGTGGAAGTGATTGGCTGGCAGGCAAAGAGAAAAAAAGCCGTAGCGAGTACCAGCAGGCGGGCGAATTTCATAACTGCAATTATACGCTACCCAATCTCATGCACCATCCACACGTTCGGTTCGACATAAACGCCTTCATCCTTCTCAATATTCATCTCCAGCGGGTTGAGCGCGCCAGGGATGATGTACCGCCCGGTTTGCGGGAATTTCATACCGGTCCATTGCTCCCATTCGAGGTGGGTGCCGGGAATGGTCATGGCTTCGTGGCAGGGTTTGATGATCCTGGCGCCCATCCGGGCATGGACTCTCAGCCAGGCATCGAATGGCTGCCCTGTCTCGTTCGTCCACCGGATGTAATCGTCGATGCTGATCAGCGGATATTTATTCTTCTCGGTGGGCCGCACAGGCGCGACGAGATGCCTGAAGCCTTTGGATTGTCCAATCGTCCGCATGACCTGGACCATTTTTGTACTCAATCCCCGGCTTCGATAATTGGGATGAATGTTGATCTGAATGGCAGATTGAATGTTGGGTTTTGTGGCATGTTTGTCATCTTCGACGGCTTTCACCAAAACCCAATCCCAGCCACCTTCGGGGAGTTCTTCGAGCGGTTCATCCCAATAAAAGGGCAGACTGTTCGCCATGGCTGCCATCCGGTTTGTTTCCGTATCGAACAGGGCAAACTGATATTCTGTGAAGCGATCGAACAACTCATGCCAATTCTCGTTCGCGATGGGATCATGGAGCATAAATTCGGGCCAGGAGGCTTCTGATATTTCACCAGCGCGTTTGCGATAGTCCTCCAGGTCAGCGGGTGTGATCAGTTGAAAACGATCCGGATCCATGTTCATCATTTTACCTTTTGCAAATTTACTGTTTCTTCCTTCGTAAACCGAATGAGGTCCAAAGCTTCGTCCAAAAAGCCGCCCTGGTCTTCATGCCGTGTCGCAGCGACCGCTTTGTCCATCAGTTGCTGCCATGTGTTGCCAAATCTCTGGCGGGCCCACTGGATGGCTTTCGGCTTGGAGACGATGGTTCCATGCGCCAGGGCGTGCAGGGCGCGGCACATGTTAATGACGGCGAAGGCATGATACTCGCTTCCATGATCGCGCAGCCATGACGGGTCGTCGAGCATCGGAAACCACCACTCCCGCAGGACGCTCAGGACCGCCTCGCGTATCTCGTCCCCGGTGACGGGATCGATCAGAGTCTTCGAGTCTGGCCCGGCCAGCACGACGCCATATTCCCGAACGATGTGCCGCTGGATGATCCAGTCGCTGCCGAGGCCGGCAACGTAAAACTGCCCCTCGTTCACGGTTGGGCAGGGCGCACCCCTGGCGTCGTGGCGGCGAATGAGATCTTTGGGAACGTAGGCACCTTCCAATTTGGATGCCCATTTCAAACCGGTCCCCCAAATGCGATTGTGCATCGCTTCAAGTTCGGAAACTTTATTTTCTGAAAGAGTATCGTTCGTGACGAAGAGGAAGTCAATGTCACTGCTTTCGGGATGGAAATCACCGCTGGAGAGGGAGCCATACAAATACATGCCGAGGAATTGATCGTCCAGGATTTCCTGCACACGAGTCAACAGGAGGTTTAAAATTTCATTGACGTCTGGATAGGGAGTTGGAAAACTTGTTTTCACATTATTTTTCTTTGTTAAGCGCGCTTCGTCTGCCACTTCGTCTCGCTACGCTCGCTCAGTGTCCGCTCAGCGCGAGGGTGATTTACCACTTCTCCACTTTGCCATCTTTGATCGTCCACACGTCGGAGGCGAAGCGTTCGATGAAGTAGCGGTCGTGGACAACGGCCAGGATCGTCCCTTTGAAGCTGGCGAGCGCCTCCTCGAAGCGGGCGCGCGAGGGGATATCCAGGTGATTGATCGGTTCATCGAGCAGGAGGAATGTGCATCCCTGTGCCACGAGCAATCCAAGCTGCAGGCGGGCGCGCTCGCCAAAGGAAAGCTCACGCGTCGGGCGAAGCGCGTCGTCGCCTTTGAACAGGAAGTAATGCAGGAAGTTGCGGGCTTCCGTTTCGTTGAATACGGCGACGCTTTGGATGGTTTGCAGGGCGTTCCATTCCGGGTCGAGCAATTCCTGCTCCTGGGCCATATAGCCGAGTTTGACGGTCGCGCCCAATTTCAAGCTGCCAGCCAGTGGATTCAACTTCGCCGCGATGGTGCGGATCAGTGTGGTCTTGCCTGTCCCGTTGGGACCTGTCAGCGCGATGCGCTGCCCGGCGCGGATGTAGAGGTTTAGATCCGTGAGCAACGGCTTATCGTATCCAACCGAGAGGCTCTCCGTCACCAGCACATCTTTGGATTGATGCGCGGGCGCGCCGAAATCCAGCTTCATTTGCCAGCTTGATTTGGGCCTTTCGATCCGCTCTTCGCTGAGGATCTTGTCGATACGAGCTTCGATGTGTTTGGCGCGCCCCGCCACGTTTTTGGTGGCGCGGTTGCCAAAAAAGCCTGTCGCGAACTTGTCGCCGCCGTCCGCTTTGCCGCCTTTCTTCATCTTCGTCAGCCCGCGAATATGAGTCGCCGCGGCGCGCAGTTGTGCGATCTCATCCTGCTGGTCCTGAAATGCCTGGGCCTGCTTTTCACGTTCTGTGAGTTTTTGTTCGAGATAGTCGGCGTAGTTGCCGGGATACGATTTGAGGCTGTGCGTATTTGGGTCAAGCTCGAGGATGGATGTGACCGTGTTATCCAAAAAGGCGCGGTCGTGCGAAACGATCAGGGCCGCGCCCTGAAAGCGGTTGAGCCAGTCTTCGAGCCATTCGAGCATTTCAATGTCAAGGTGGTTGGTCGGTTCATCGAGCAGGAGCAGATGAGGCTCCTCGAGTAGAACGCGTGCCAGCATGAGGCGCGTCTTCTGTCCGCCGCTGAGGTGCCTGACGGGAGTCTCCAGGGGTATATCAGCGAGACCAAGTGGACCCAGGATGGCTAACGGCTGATCGCTAATCGCTGATAGCTGCTTCAGCACAGAGTCGTATTTTGCCTGGAGTTGCGCGTCGTTCGGGTTGGCGGACAAGGCGGAAGCGAGGGACGCGATCTCAGCTT
>Ga0105098_10000282_pt1 | contig 16837 bp, 13 predicted proteins | sample PPLLak21cMay2015_FD_79137 | JGI IMG/M metagenome (GOLD analysis project Ga0105098, IMG submission 79137) | Freshwater sediment microbial communities from Prairie Pothole Lake near Jamestown, North Dakota, USA - PPLs Lake P7 Core (1) Depth... | ecosystem: Environmental > Aquatic > Freshwater >... | reverse complement strand
TTTGATTGGTCCACCTGCCATGGGTCGGCGGCGAACCAGGCATAATCCACGGCGACGTTGGAGAGCGTACGGAAAGCGTCGAAGCGGAAATCCTCGTGGCCAGGTGCGCCAAAGCTATAGGGGGTGCCATCGAATTGGGCATAGTCTGGCATCAAGCCGGTCTTTGGATGGGCTGCTTTTTTGAAATATGCGCGGCTGGTCTGCGCGGCCTCCAACCAGAATTGGTTGTCCCGTTCCGCCCAGCGCGCCCACAGCTCATAGTAGGCAGGCAGGTGATAGGAAGGATCGCTGAACCCGGCAGGGCCGCCGAGGACCGGAACGAAAACCACCATTTTTTGCATGGGGTCGAACATATTGGTGGCCGGGCCATTACCCTCATCTTTCTTGTGAAGCATAACATCGAGGATCTCCTGTGCCTGACCCCGGTAATCAAAAATCCCTTCGCCATCGCCCCAGCGGGCGGAAGCGAACAGCAGCGCCATCACGAACCACTCCTCCCCATCCGAAGCGGGGACGGCATCCAACCGCATTCCTTTAGGTGTGCAATGCCAGGAAAAATAGCCCTGAAATGGTCCGTCTGAATGATACATGTAGGTCTTCGCCCACTTCCATAGACGGTCGAACTCCTCTTTTTTATCGAGTTGGACCGCGATCATCATGCCATAGGACATCCCCTCAGAGCGCACGTCTCCGTTGCCGATGTCTTCAATGTAAGCCATGTCTTCGCCGACAGGATAGTATACACGCTCGGAGTCATCATCGCCATAGAAGAGTTGGTCCCAGGCAGCATCGATCCTGGCTTTTGCTTCCGCGTCCGACTTACCCAAATATTCCGCAAACAAGTTCCTGTATTGGTTACTTTCGAAAGCGCCCACGGAGTGTTTTGCTCTCTCGGTGACAACACCTGGCGCCAGAGTAGGCGGGGCCGAAGGCGCGCAGCCAGCCATCAGCGCGGATATAAACGAGAGAATAACGAGGGCAAAAACAAATTTTTTCATCATCGAGCTACTGCAGACCAGTATACTCAAACCAGTCGAAGTCCGCGTTGTTGGTGCCGGGTTGTCCATTGCTGCTGGCGTACATGGCAATATAGGCGCCCACGAAACCACCTGCAACCGGGGTGCTCAGGATGCGGCCATCCACCTCTTCGGCGACTGCCTGCCATTCATCCGGTCTGTCCGCAAAATAGAAACTATATGCCTGTTCATGAGCTTCCACTTTTAAATACAGGTTCGCTGCATGCGCGGGTTGCTCTGTCAATATCTCTTCCTGGCCGTGTGACCGTTTGATCAGCCGGAGGACCGGCTCCGGTGCGGCTGTTATGGCAAAAAGAAAGTAAAAGTCATTGTTCTGGATGAGAGCCAGACCGGCGCACTCGTGTTCATTCTGCGGAGTGAATTCAACCGAACACTGCGCCCTGAAGTGAATGTGCTGCTGCCTGCGCCCGACAAAACTGGGATTCGCCCGCTCCGACAGGCGCTCCGGTTTGAGACGTAAGCGTAAATGACCGGGGCGTTCGCTCAGGCTGTAAAATTCATCACGCGGCGTGCGCAGAAAATTCCACTGCAGAGCGAGCGTGGGAGAATCGAAATCGTCGCGGGTGGGCCTTGGGGGCCAGGTCGTTTCGGGCAGATCCGGAACCGGGTGAGAGAATTCGACCCGCCCGATGCCTGGGCTGACGATGGGCCAGCCATCCTCCCAGCGCACCGGTACCAGGAACGTTTCCCTGCCAAGGTTATAGAAATAGCCTCCGTACGGCCGCATGGCAAGCAGGACCATCCACCACTCGCCATTTTGCGTTTCCACAAGGTCAGCATGGCCTGTACCTACAATCGGATAATCCAACCCTAAATGTCGGTGGGTCAGGATGGGGTTGGCACGATTGGATTCATAAGGCCCGGTGATCGAGTCGCTGCGCGCGATCGTCACGGCGTGATGATGACCGGTCCCACCCTCGGCGATCATCAAATAGTAACGACCTTTCACTTTGTAGAGGTGCGAAGCTTCCGCATGCGCCGCCCCTTTGAGCGCTCCATCCCAAAGAACATGCACATCACCAACGAGGCGCATCGACTGCAGATCCAGTTCCTGCAGCCAGATCTCCCGATGCTCTGCATATTGACTCTGGGCAGGCACGCGATTGCCCGTGTACCAGGCGCGTCCATCGTCATCGAAAAAGAGGGAAGGGTCGATGCCCGGGGCAGAGTCAAGCCAGTAGGGCTCCGACCAGGGCCCGGCGGGGTCCGAGGCGGTCACAATAAAATTACCTGACTTTGTTGTTCCATCCACGAGGGTGTTGATCACATAAAACATGCCATTCGAATAACGAATGGTGGGCGCATACAAGCCGCGCGAAAAATGGATGCCATCGAGGGGTAGTTGTGAAGGCCGATCGAGCACATGCCCGATCTGGTGCCAGTGAACCAGGTCCCGGCTGTGAAAGACGGGCAACCCTGGAAAATATTCGAATGTCGATGTAACTAAATAATAATCGTCCCCAACCCGGCAGACGGAGGGATCCGGATAAAAGCCTGGCAGGAGCGGGTTGCGATAGGCTTTGCCCAAGGCAATTAACCTTTGACAGCGCCTGCAGTCAGACCCGAGACGATCTGTCGCTCTGCAAATATATAGAAAATGAGCGTTGGTATGGAAGCGAGAGCCACAAACGCCGAAACGAGGGCCAGATCCTGCCCATATTGACCCTGGAATTGCATGGTGCCCAGCGGTAACGTCCAAAGCTCAGCGCTATTCAAAACCACGAGGGGAACCAGCAAATCATTCCAACTGACGATCATCGTCAGCGCGGCGACGGCGGCCAGCGCGGGTTTTGCCAATGGGAGCAGGATGCGCCAGAAGAAATCAAAGTTATTACAACCATCTATGTACGAAGCATCCTGCAGTTCGGCCGGGATGGCGGTGAAGAAGCCCCGCAGAATCAGGACATTGCCAGATATGTTGAATGCGATCTGCACCAGGATAACGCCTATGAGACTATCGATCAGGCCTATACCCATTTCATCCATTTGGCGCAGCACAAAATAGACGGGCAAAATCGCAACGTTGATGGGAAACATAAGCCCCAGAGTGAACAGGTTAAAAATCCAAGTCTTGCTCCGGAACTCCATCCGTGAAAACACAAAGGCAGCCAGACCACAAACAAGGATCACACCGGTTGTTGTCGCAACCATGAGAACAACACTGTTCCGCAGCATGCCCCAGAACGCGGGCGTATCTAATATCCCCAGAAGATTTTCCCAATGGGGAGGGTTCGGGACTGTGTAAGGGTGGGAATACATCTCACCGGTCGTTTTGAGACTGCCAAAGATCAGGATTACGATCGGCACGAACATAATCACTACGACGATGCCAAGAACAAAATACTGAAAGACCCTTGCAAGGAATTTTTGCGCCCAGCGCGGGAGTAAGTAGGCTACTGGCATGGAGTTATCCTTTCTAAAGTCCGGTCAGGTAATCGGGCTGGCGCGTGAGGCGCTGATAGATCAATGAAAAGATCAGACAGAACAGGAACATATAGATTGCCACAGCCGAGCCATAACCGAGCTGGAAACGCACAAAGCCGAAGCGATACATGTAGGTAGCCAGAGTCTCGCTAGCGTTGATCGGTCCGCCCTTGGTCATGATCCAGACCAGGATGAACTGCTGAAGCGAACCAAGTACCGACAGATAGACCGAGGTTCGAATGGTACTCCCCAGCAAAGGCAGAGTAATGTAAAAGAAATTCTGAACACTGCTTGCTCCATCGATACGGGCGGCTTCCTCGATCTCGAGTGGTATGTTTTGAAGTCCCGCCAAATACAACAACATATGAAAGCCGAAGTATTTCCACGTCAAAGCGATGAAGACTGAAAGAAGGGCAATGTTTGGATCGGCGAGCCAGGCCACGGGGTGGCCGCCTAAAGCAGTGATGACCCCGTTCAGAAGGCCGCGCTCGGGGTCATTGGTGTAGAGTAACATCCACATGATCGCAACATTGACTTCGGAAAGAACATAGGGCATGAAGAAAATGGTGCGGAAAATGCCACGCCCCGGCAAGCCACGTCCCACCATGACGGCCAATACCAACGCCGCAGGCAACTGCAATCCCAATGAGAACACGATGATCAGGAGCACATTCCTGATCGCCTTTAGAAACACTGCATCAGTGAGAATGGCTATGAAGTTCTCCAAGCCCACGAAATCTACTGCAGGTCCCAGGCCATTCCAATCGAACATGCTGAAATAGATCGAGCGAAAAATGGGATAGATGACGAAAAGCATAAAGAGAATAAAAGCGGGCATCAGGAACAGAATAATGAGCCATGTGTCCTGAGAACGCCGAGGACCGCTCGATACACTCTTTAATTTCAGGATATCTGGGATGGCAGGAAGTTGTTGCATGTGGCGACTCCTTTTTCCAGGCTTCGTGGCGCCGTGCTGGCGCCACGAAGCCCTTTTTCAACTACAGACTAAGGTGCTTTTTTCTACCCAAGTCGTCTCTAGCAATGTTACTTCATTTCTGCTGCAACAGAATCTTCGACCGCCTGTGCTACATCTTCAGGTGCCGACGTGCCGGCGAACAGGCCCTGCACGGCATCGTTCAGGACGGAACCTGTGGCCGGGGGCAGGAACTGATCGTAGTACAGTTGGAAGTACTGCGCGGCAGCAAAGGTCTGCTGGACCTGGAGCATGTTGGGATCGGTCAGACCCTTCTCGGCGCCTTTAACGACCGGGATGCCCGAGCCGTTTGCGGCGATAATGGTCTGGTTTTCCACGTTGGTCAGGTACTTGACGAAGTCGATCGCTTCCGGTTCGGCATTCTTGCCAATCGCAAAGCCATTGCCACCACCGACGACATCACCTGCATCGCCAGCGCCACCCTCAACACCCGGGAAGCCGAACAAACCGAGGTCCTCGCCTAAACCTGCCTCGTCGGCGCTGTTGGCCTTCGAAGTGGAGGGAGCCCATTGTCCGGAGAGTTCCATGGCAGCTTTCTTGTTGCCAAAGGTCGCCTGCATTTCGTCATGGGTGGCGCCCAGGAAACCGTCCTGGAAGGGCTCGAGGGCGAGCAATTCCTGGAGTTTCTCGCCAGCTTCGATGAAGCAAGGATCGGTAAAGGAACCCGTGCGAGCCATGGCAGCTTCAAATCCTTCTTTTCCACAGGTGCGAGTGGCAAGATAGTTCCAGAAGTGCATGCCAGGCCATTTGTCGCCCTCACCGATGGAGATCGGGGTAATGCCGGCGTCTTTCAGTGCCTGTATGTCCTCAAGGAATTCAGCCCAGGTAGCGGGAGGAGCATCGATGCCGGCTTCGGCGAAGAGCGCTTTGTTGTACCAGAAACCAACCATGCCCATATCCCACGGCACGCCGTAGTTCTTGCCCTCATAGCTGTAGACACCCAAAGCACCGGGTGCAAAGCTGTTTTTCCATGCGGAGTCAGCATTCAGATCTGCGGTGATGTCCTTCAACAGTCCAGCTTCGACCTGCTGATTAAATGTACCGCCGCCCCAACTCTGGAAGATATCCGGGGGATCGCCAGACTGCATCACGGTGGTAAGTTTGGTCTTGAACGCTTCATTTTCGAGGACGGTGATTTCAATGGTGACATTGGGATTTGCAGCCATATAGTCATCGGCCATCTTTTGCCAGTCCGTCAGGCCTGGGTCCTTGGTTGTGATATGCCACCAGGTAACGGTGACCTTGTCCCCGCCAGCAGGTGCGCCAGCGCCGCCGCAGGCGGTCAACGCGAAAGCTGCAACGAGCACGAGGCTTAGTAAGATGTAAAGCTTACGAGTCATGATTCTTCTCCTTTTGAGGTTCAAATAGTGTTACGAGTCAGCTAGTGAGAAACGATTGGCGCATTATCTGGTTGTGTCTGTGCTCCTTTCTACCAAAAGGTCCACACGCATAAGGCAGGGCTTGGCGTAGCTGATGATTAGCCAGCCCTATCCTTTGGTGATAAAGTCGAGTCGCGAACGACCAACTGTGTGGGCAACTCGATCCGGCCGATTTCCTTTTCGGGGTTCTTGAGCTGATCGATCAGGATCTGGGTGGCCAGGCGGCCCATATGCTCCAACGGTTGGCGGACCGTAGTCAACGCCGGCCGTACCATGGCTGCCTGCGGGATATCGTCAAAACCAAGAATGGAAACATCTTCAGGGATACGCAAGCCACGGCCACGGATGGCATCCATGGCTCCCATAGCCATGACATCGTTGGATGCAAAAATGGCTGTGGGTGGATCGGCCAGGTCCAGCAAGGCGCTGCCGCCGGCATAACCATCCGGCTGAAAAAACGTGCCTTCATAGATCAATTGTGGGTCCTCGGGAATGTGATGGACTTGCAGCGCGGATTTATATCCGTCCAGCCGGTCAATGGCAGCCCCCAAATCCATCGAGCCGGTGATGAAACCGATCCGTTTGTGTCCCAGTTTAATTAAATATTCCGTCGCGTTATAGCCGCCCTGCCAGTTGGTTGCGCCAACGGCCGGGCACAGGTTACCGGTGCCCTGATGATCAATTAGAACAAAGGGGAAGTTGCCGTTCGCGAGAATGCCAATGTAGTCTGCGGGATTGCGAGGCAGGATCAGCAGCAAGCCATCGACCATGCCCTTGACCAGATTCGCAACGTAATTGGCTTCCTTAATTGCCGTTCGATGGGTGGTGAAAAGCATAAGATCGAGTTGATGGAGTCCCAGTTCTGTGTCGACCCCATGCAGGATTTCCCCAATATAGCCTGTCCCCAGGTCCGGCGCCAGGACACCGATCACATTGGTCCGGCTGCTTTTCAAGCCGCGCGCCTGACGATTTGCCACATATCCCATTTCGCGCATCACCGCTGAAACGCGTTCGCGTGTATCCGGCGCGACGTGGATATCGTTGTTCATCACACGCGAAACAGTGCCGAGCGAGACTCCGGCCTTTTCTGCTACTTCCACAATCGTCACTTTTGAGGGAACTGCTTTTTTAGCCATATTTGGAAACGTTTACACCGAATCTCGCTTTGACGCTTTGTCTGAGGGCTAAATAAGGACACTTACGAGGAGGAAATATAGATTTTTACAGGTTTTAAGGTTGTGGAGCTAATAAATGATGTAAACGCTTGGAAACGTTTCCATAATATTAGCAAATTTCACATTCAAAGTCAAGTGTTTTTTATTACAAAATCGAAAATATTCGCATGAAGAACCTGCGGATGACTTGTGTGTGGATGCTTAGCGGAAGTTAAAGCCACACCCTATCAAGCGCTGCATACTTCTATCATGTAGTGGCTCACCGGCAGTGAATTCCCCAAACATATAACAACCCTTCAGATTGCTATGAATTTACAGTAAACCTTCCAAAGTCGATCTTAGAGCTCGCCTCAAGTGGAGACTTTACTGAAAATCGAGCGAGGGTATTGACTCAGAAATCGTTTTCTCGTACAATAATTTTTGAGAAAACGTTTTCTTGAATCTTTCAACCAATTGGCAAATACCATGTCCATTAAAGACATTGCAAAACAAACCGGTTTTTCGATCTCCACGGTCTCGCGCGTTCTATCCAATAGTAGTTACCCGGTCTCGGATCAAATCCGGGAAAAGGTCCTCAGCGTCGCTGAGGAGATGGGGTATGAACCGAACATTGCTGCACGAAGTTTGCGCACGGATCGAACCTACACAATCGGCATCATTGTCGATGACCTTCTCAGTCCCTTTACTCCCCCCATTGTCCGCGGTATACAAGATTACTTGAACGAAAATGGCTTCCTGAGCCTGATCGTCAATTCAGATTGGGATCCAGACCAGGAACAAGCTGCCATCAAAACGCTGCTCAGTCGCCCCGTGGACGGCATTATCTTCGTTGAATATTCCCATCAAACCACCAGCGATGTGTTGGAACGCTCGAACAAGCCACGCGTATTCGTTCATCGCCTGTTCGGTTCCCCCATCAAGAATTCAGTCGTGCCTGATGATTATTATGGCGCCAGCCTGGCAACCGCACATCTGATCGGCTTGAACCATCGCCGCATTGGGTACATCAATGGCCCAGAAAACTGGCACACCTGCCGCGCGCGTCTCAGCGGTTATCAGGATACCCTGACCAGCCATCACCTGCCATTCGAGCCGTCGCTGGTGCAGCCCGGTGACTGGGAGATCGAAAGCGGATACGCAGCCGCGAAAAATTTATTGCAACTTGCAGAGCGACCCACCGCGATCTTTGCAGCCAATGATCTAATGGCTTTGGGCGCGATGTACGCGATCCAGGATGCCGGTTTGCGTGTTCCTGAAGATCTGGCAGTGGTTGGCTACGATAATCGAAACTTCACGAAAACATTCAGGCCCAGAATTACAACCGTGAGCATGCCTGTGATCGAAATGGGAGGAGTTGCGGCCGAATTGTTATTAAGACAAATTGCTGCGGGGCGAAAGGAGGAAGAAGAAATAAAAGTCAAAGGTCAATTGATCGTCCGTGAGACCTGTGGCACTCCCGAAGCCAACCGGACCCAACAGGAGCCGGACGCTCGGACACTGTTCAGGCGAGTGTTATTTAACAAGCAGCCTGAGGATTGACTCGATCCACTCGGTCGTTCTCGTGGAATGGAGGTGTCAGCGAATCAATATATATCACCTGCACCCAAACATCTGTGAAACTGAAAGTTCACAGGAATGCTGTTGCAAATTCCACAAGAAGGAGAGAACAATGTCTCAAAATAGCAAAATTTCACGCCGAGACTTTATCAGGATGGCAGGAATGGTTGCGGCGAGCGGAACACTGGCGGCCTGCGGTGTTTCACCCACGGAGGCGCCTGTCGCCACAGCTGTTGCCACAGACGCACCGCCCGTCGCGGCGACCATAGCGCCGGCTGTCGTCAAGGGAGGCAAGGTGCGCATTGCCGTTGGCGGCTGGGCTGAACAGAACATAAAGGATCTTCTGGCAGTCACCGAATTCACCAAGAAAACTAATATTGATCTTGAAGTAGTACTCAGGACGGACACAAAAGAGACCGAGCTGGCGCGTCTCTCCAGCGCGGTGCAAGCCGGCGATACTCCGTATGACATTCTTGACTTCGAAGACGAACTGACCACCACGCTTTCACAAGCAGGATACATGCTGCCCTTGAATGATCTGATCTCCCAGGAAGTGTGGGACGATCTCTCACCGGCCATGAAAGCCTACACCGATGTCTGGAGTGCCAGGGACGGCGAGGTCTTCCGCATGATCCACAACTGGGAGATGCCGTACTGGTTCTATCGTAAGGACTGGTTCGAGGAAAAGGGTGTCGAAGTTCCCAAAACCTGGGATGATGTCAAGGCACTGGGCAGTGTCTTCACCGACGAAGGTGCAGGCGTGTGGGCTACTGAGGACGGGCTGATCAAAGGCGCGTTCCTGAACGTCTACCTGGCCTGGATCACGCTGCAGGCTGGCGGCAATCCCTTCGACGTGGGACCCGAATATCAGCAGTCCCTCGAATACATTAATGATCTGATGTACACGAGCAAAGCCCTCAACCCCGCCTCCCTGCAAAAGGACTATAACCAGCAGAACGGCGACTATCTCGCCGATAAAGTGGCTTTCATGCGCCAATGGCCGTTCTTCGGCGATGTCGCGCGCAGCGACGATAACAAGGCCTGGTTCAGCGAAGACAAAGTGGCGATCGCGCTACCCCCCGTCGGACCGGGCGGTCCTGGTGGTTCCACCTACGCCGCGGGCTGGGGCTGGGGCATCGTCAAGAATTCCCCCAACTTGGAGCCAGCCAAGGAATTGTTCAAATTCCTGATTTCTAACGAGGCTGCGGCAGAAGCCGTCAAGGTTGGCTTCTGGTTCCTGAGCGCCCGCAAGTCCGTCCTGGCAGCCGCTCCCGCAGACAGCTGGCTGGTGCAGGCGCTAAACACCTACACCGATGCAGACGTGATTGGCGTGCGGCCCCATCACCCGCAATTTGTGGAAGCACTGACAATCCTCGAAGACACGGCGGCGGCTTATCTGACGCAACAGATCAGCCTCGAAGAGTCGATGCAGCAAGCCAAGGACCAGTTGGCAACGCTTAGCTAGACACACACGAAACAGGATCTGATCTTCTCCTTACCTGGATGGGGCCGTCAAGGTCCCCATCCAGGTACCCACCGTGTCTTTTGTGAGGGATCGGCTTCGGTCAGATTCCGACCCGGACTCTATTCTACACTATGGAAAGAATGCATAAAGGAACGTCCATGGATGAGGCAATGAACAGACCCAAAGGGAATGGAACACCTGCTGCAACGTCAGGGTGGATTTCTTTCTCCAGGACAACCCGGCGGCGATATCTGCTCTTCATTTTGCTGGTCGCGCCGGCTTTTTTACTGCGACTGACCACGGCAGCCTATCCAATCCTGCAAACCATTTATCTTAGCTTTACGAATCTCTCTATCCTTAGAGGGACGAATGATTTTATCGGCCTGAATAACTACCTGGCTATGGGGAACAATATTGGAGTACGCAGTGCCACCACATTCACGATTGTCTTTATCCTTGCAACAACGTTTCTGGATTTGATGATTGGAATGCTGATCGCGCTTTTGCTCAACGCCAACTTCCGCGGTTTGACATTTGCGCGCACGATCAACCTGATCCCGTGGGCGATCCCGACCATTGTGGCAGGCTATGCCTTCCGCTGGCTGCTCGACGATCAGTTCGGCCTCTTACCTTACTGGGTGACCCAGCTGACGGGGCTGCGCCCGGCCATTTTTATCAATCCGCTCGCCTCACAGATCACCGTGATCCTGGTGCATGCCTGGAAGGATGCGCCATTCATGGCCATCATCCTGTTGGCTGGCATGCAGGGCATTCCGGAGGATCTTTACGATGCAGCCCGAGTAGACGGTGCCAATGGCTGGCAGCGTTTCTGGATGGTTACCGCTCCGCTGATCATGCCACTGACCATTACGATGGGACTATTCAGGCTCGTTTGGTCGCTCGGCAGTTTTGACCTGGTGTATGGTCTGACCTTTGGCGGGCCGGGCGTGGCAACCTCCGTGCTGGCACTGCAAGTCTTCCGCGAAGGCATCCTGTTCTTCAAGTTCGGTTTTGCCTCTGCCATCAGCGTGATCCTGCTTATCCTGGTGGCAATCATTGGCATCATTGGCTTGTGGTTATTCCGAAAATCGGAAGTGACTTATTGAGGCCGGAGAGAAATCATGATCATGAGCAATCTACTCGCATATTTGCGCCGCACATCCAACTCTATCCTGCTGTACCTGGCATTTATCGTGTTCACCATACTGGTTCTGCTGCCGGTCTATTGGATGACACGCTCAGCCTTTGCCGTCTCCACCGACTTGATCAAACTTCCCCTGGTCTATTTCCCTCAACCAACACTTCGAAACTTTGCCACCCTGTTGGAACAAGTGCCTTTTGGCTTGTATCTCCGCAACTCATTGCTGTTCGCCAGCTCCACTACCCTCGCGACATTACTGGTCAGTTATCTGGCTGCGTATGCATTTGCCCGTATTCGCTTTCCGGGGAGTGGCGTACTCATGTGGATTCTGTTGCTCTCCATGGCTTTGCCTGATATCGGCACCATTGTCCCGCTCTATCAGATCCTCAAGACTCTGCATCTATCGGATAGCATTGCTGGTATTACTCTACTATTGACCAGCACATTGACACCTTTTACGGTATGGGTGCTGGTTTCATTCATCAAACAAGTGCCGTATGAGATCGAAGAAGCTGCCATCCTCGACGGCGCCTCGCTGCCTCAGATTCTCTGGCACATCCTCCTGCCCGTCACCGTGCCGGGTCTGGTGACCATGGGACTGATCAACTTCGTGAACGCCTGGAACAATCTTTTGTATCCACTTTCATTCACGACCTCCCCCTCTGCCAAGACTCTTAGCGTAGCCATCACCGAAATTTATGCCGGGTTTTCGCCATGGGGCAAGCCATGGGAATTGATCATGGCTGTCGGCGTGACCATGACCGTCCCTATCGTCATTCTGGTTCTACTGTCCCAGAGGTCCATTGTGCGCGGTCTTACCGGTGGGGCGATCAAATAAATTTATCCAAATGAGTATGAGCAGTGCCTGTGACCTGCTATTGTAGAAACTCCAGGAGATCATCATGTCTGATGTGCTAAACAAGACGACAGGCCCCGTTGATAATTCACACAGCCCCAATAGCTCTAATCGGGTTTTGTTTGGTGGAGCGGTAAAGTTTACGAGTGGTTTTTGGGCCGAGCGTCAGGCGGTGAATCGGGCTGTTAGTTTAAAGCATGGCTATGCCATGCTGAACAAAGCCGGGAATCTCCACAATCTCAAAATGGCTGCCGGCCTGGAAACAGGTGAATACCGCGGCATGAATTTTTCGGATGAGACGGTTTACAAGTGGCTGGAGGGACTGGGTTGGGAACTCGGCCGGGCAAGAGACAATGAACTGCAGGCGCTGGCTGACGAGGTGATTTCCCTGCTCGCCGCGGTTCAACAGCCAGATGGTTATTTAAATAGTTACTACCAGGTCGTGGAACCAGAACGAAAGTGGTCAGATCTCGATTTTGGTCACGAGCTATATTGCGCGGGGCATTTGATCCAGGCAGCGATTGCCTTCAAACGAGCGATCGACGATGAACGCTTGCTGAAGATCGCCTGCCGTCTTGTTGAGCACATTGAAACGGTATTTGGTCCCCGGAAAAAAGAAGAAGCCTGTGGACATCCCGAAATCGAAATGGCGCTAGTGGAATTATCCCGTCTCACGGGCGAGGAACGTTATTTGCATTTAGCGCAGTTCTTCCTGGATCAACGCGGAAAAAAGAAAATGCAGGGATTAGGAGCTAATGGGCCGGAATATCATCAGGATCACGTGGCCGTTCGGGAGGCGCAGGGAGTAGCCGGTCATGCCGTGCGTCAAATGTATCTGGCAACGGCGGTGGCAGATCTATACATGGAAACTGGCGAGCAAGCTTTGTTGGAAACTTCTCAGCGCCTCTGGGAGGACATGACCCGAGGAAAAATGTATATTACCGGGGGGATCGGTTCACGCTATGATGGTGAGTCGTTCGGCGAGAGCTATGAATTGCCTGCCGACCAGTGCTATTGCGAAACCTGCGCCGCCATTGGCAGTTTCTTTTGGAATTGGCGTATGCTGCTGATCAGTGGCGAAAGCCGTTACGCGGATCTGATGGAGCGGTTGCTATATAACGGCATTCTGAGCAGTCCCGGTTTGGATGGAGCCAGCTTTTTTTACGTCAACCCACTGATGCTCCGCAGCGGTCAATATGTGCGGCTCTCTACCAATCCAGATGAAGAACGTAAAACATTCGGCCGTCCTGAATGGCACAGTGTGGCTTGCTGCCCACCGAATACAATGCGCCTGCGTGCCAGCCTATCTAATTATTTTGCTACCAACAACCTGACAGGTATTCAAATTCATCAGTATAGCAATATGGAAATCTCCTTTGGGAGCAGCCGGATAACCATGGAAACCGAATATCCCTGGGAGGGGCGGATCAAAATCGCTGTAGCTGAGAGTGGTGACCAGCCATGGAAGCTGGCATTGCGCGTGCCGGGCTGGTGCCAAAGCTTTGACATGAAGATTAATGGCCAGGACCTACATGGCAGCTTACAAAATGGGTATGTGACAATGGAACGGATGTGGAAGGCGGGTGATGTAGTAGAAGCGGATTTCGTTATGTCATCCTTCCTGGTCGAAGCCAATCCCCGCATTGACAGTGTCCGCGGCTGCGTCGCAATTCAGCGCGGCCCGCTGGTGTATTGTTTGGAGGAACACGATCAACAACAGAGCGCCAACTTGTTGGATGTAAAAATCGATCCATCCGAGCAATTGACCAGCCATTGGCAGGGCGATTTGCTGGGTGGCGTGATGATCATAGAGGGGATGGGCTATCAGCCAGACCAGTCCGACTGGCTGGAGAATGAACTGTATCGCCCACTAGTCTCGGGAAATGAAATTCGCCTTCCTCCCCAAAAGGTAAAATTAACCGCTATCCCTTATTACGCCTGGGGAAACCGTGGCTTGAAACTCATGCGAGTATGGATTCCATACCATCGAGCGCCTTGAACACCTGGCAAGTGCTTCCCGCTTTTCAATAAACCGTAGACACCCGTGCATCTGTCAATGAAAAGGTGATGAACCGAAGGACAGGATATGAAATCAAGCCTGGTGTTCCGGGATGTCCTCCCACCGGCCGCCATGCTGAACCCATTGCCTGTGCCACACTTCAGCCGTTTCACCCTTCAACACCAATTTGTAATCTACTGACTGGTTGTCCTTTTTCAGTTGAACAGATAACTGATTCGCCAAGCCACAGGGTTGATTTTGGATGCCGACAATATTGTTGCGAGGAATATAGGATAAAACCCAGCCCTGCTTCACATCCAGTTCCTCCTGGATCACTACCAGGTAGTGGCCTGTGAGCAATACCACGGTATCGGCCGAAATGGGCCGGCGGAGGAAATAGAGCCAGCGCTTCCAGGCCCCGGCCTGAAAGATCACCTCTTCCATTTCCTCGCCGGGCAGCAGGCCATGGATCTTCACACCGTTTGAAAATTTGAGCGGCAGTTTTTCAAATGTCTGCTGGGTAGTGGACGAACGAACTTCTTCGTTTTCCGGCGGAGCGAGCACGACCCTGGTCGCCTGCAATAGTCGCCGCAAAGGTGGCGAGAGGCAGTACCAGTCCACGGTGCTGAATTCCATGCCGAGCCGCGTGGGAGAGCCGGGACCCTGTGCCACAATTTCCAGGAATCCATAGAGTAACAATAATGTGACCTTCATATACATCAGGTCAGATGCTTTTAGGCATGTCACCTGGGGTTCCTGGCCGGGCAGCGTGGAGGCAAGGAGATGGGTCACGCCGGTCTCTGTAAACAGCAGGGCCTGCTTCGGCACATAGTTCCAGCCGCGCTGGATCTGGGGTGGGAACGCAAGGATAGTCTCGATCGTTTCACGCTCAACCAACGCGGTCACGGCAGGCGATTGCAGCTCAGCGTGCAATTCCGAGATGTTTTTCAATACGGAAGCATGCCGGTCAAAGCCCCGCTGGGTAACTTCCTTCTTCAATTCAGCCAGTCGTTTTTCGCGGTCGTCTGTCGATGTAGCCATGAGGAAACATGTCTCCACGTAGACTCAAGTATAGAACAATTTCAAAATTTCCCAATTAAGGATTAAATCGTAGATAGCAATGCCAACCAATAGCAGACCGCCAATGATATTGATGGCCCGGCTGTGTCGAGTGAATAACATCGTCACCTGACGCTGGAGTGCAGCGGAGAGAAGAGAGAGAATGAACAAGGGAATCCCAAACCCCAGGCCGAACCACAGGAAAATCCATAGTTTGCTGAAGGCTTCCCCTGCTGTAAAAGACAAGGCGAAAATACCCACGACCAAAGGACCCGAACAAGGTAAGGCAATCGGACCATATAACAAGCCATATATGTAAGCATTGAAAAAGGGGGAACGCAGAAGCGGTACCTGGATTTGTGGGAGAGTTTTAAAAGGATTCCGATCAAGCAAAAGCAAAACACCCAGTACAAAAATCACGAGGTCAGCCAGTGGAATGATATATGCCAGCATCCTGCCGACAGGAATGGCTAATAACGCAATTACACCTCCCAGCGCCAGCATCATGGTCAACACGCCGGCAAGCACAAATACACCGAGGAAATAGCGTTGCCTGCCTGCTCCGATTTCATTCTGTCCACTTAGATAGGCAAGGAATCCGGGATAAAGTGGCAAAACACATGGACTGGTCGTAGCCAGAAGGCCAAGCAGAAGCGATGTCAGCGCGACGTTCTGCATGGCTGGTTATTGATCCAGGAACGGCTCAATGATCTCTTGCAGCGTTTCCGCCTCCTTCAATCCATAGTCCAAATGATGAACATTCCCGGCGCGGTCGATAATCATCATAGGGGATAGCGGCGGATTCAAATATTGCGCAGTGTATAAATTGCCAAGCGCACGGGCAACTTCAAGCTGGGCAACAGCAAAATGCCAATCAAAACCATACCCTTCTGAATATTCCTTAAGCGAAGCCGCGTCTTCGTTGACATCAACGTCCAGGCTAACCGAGATCAGATCATCCGGATTGCTGAGCTGGCTGTGGAGCTTTCTCACTTCGTGTGCCTGGACAACACAATTAGGACACCATATCGCCATGGTTTCAACAAGCAGTACCTTTCCGGCATAATCATTGATGGTAAAGGTCTCGCCGGTCTGCACGTCGGTGAGTTCATAACTGAACCATTCGGGCCGGCTGACTTCAGTGACTGGCGGTGAAGTTGAGGCAGACGAAGAGCCACAAGCCGTCAGAAGCAAACTGGTTAGAACAAGACTAAAAAGTACACCGCGGAATATTTTTAAACTTTTGGATGAATTGCTATCTGAGGTCATTCGGTTTGTTCCAGTTTACAGCCCGGCTGCCATGTGATAATACAGATCGTTCCAGCGCAGTTCTTTCTTGAAATCATCGATGTGTGTGTTTTCATCGATCAGGAGGAACTCGATCCCCGCCATCTCGGCGAAGTCGCGCAGATGGTCGGCTGTGACGGCGTAGCTGAAGCCTGTGTGATGCGCACCACCGGCATAGATCCAGGCTGCGGCGGCAGTCTTGAGGTCGGGACGCGGCAGCCAGAGGGCCCGCGCGACCGGAAGCCTGGGCAGCGGCGCGTCGGTCGGAACCACGTCGACCACACTCGCAACCAGCCGGAAGCGCTGCCCCATATCCATGATGGAGGCGCAAATGGCAGGTCCGGTATTCGAATCAAAGATCGAGCGCACCGGGTCAGATTTTCCGCCGATCGAAAGCGGGAGCACATCCAGTTTGGGTTTGCCCGCCGCGATCGACTCGCAGATTTCGAGCATGTGCGCGCCCA